>MDTD01142009.1_pt1 | contig 16859 bp, 22 predicted proteins | sample 811221 | NCBI WGS metagenome assembly MDTD01 (sample SAMN05326646, study PRJNA326480) | marine metagenome | isolation source: seawater | place: Pacific Ocean: South West | collected 2011 | reverse complement strand
GTGTCCTCAAGTTTCCAGCAGTACGAACATCCTTTCGGGCGTTCGCCTTGTAGCATCTTAAATCTTTGATCTAATTTTTCAGTCGTGTTGTGCAATGCTGATGGATTGCGTTCCAGTTGCCTTGCGTCAATTTTGTGCAGGGGTGGGTGATAGCATGAGTTAGTCAGTCCTGTTGGCAGGTGCAGTGAAGTCTGGTTCCATTTGGCCAGGCACATTGTGGGTGAAACTTTCTGCAACTTCTCCTTGGCCTTGAGTGCGTCTGCTTTGTAGTTACTTGTACTCACGATCTTGAACTCCTGTGTTCTTGTGTGGTGGATATATGTACTTTATAAATTTGCTTTGGTATTCGTCCATCTCCGTTATAGGAAGGTCCAGCCTCTGTCGTAGGCTGTTGCCATACACTTCCAAATCATCATCTATGTGGTCATGGTCCACGGTCTCCATGTAGGTGTAATGCATGGCGTCTAGGTCACTGATCTTTGTCCATTCTCCTGTGTCACCCATTGTGGAATAACAACCCATCCTTGCTCCCAACATGGCATACTTTCCGTTTTCCACATCAGATCCTATTGTCATCCATCGCATCAATACTTTTAGGTTGGGTGCGTGAATGCTTTTCTTGAAATCCTTTGGTGGTATGTGCCTGCCTTTGTCAAGGCTCATTTTCACTCCTTCTCTGTAACCGGCTACCCATGCCTGGAAACTGGTTGAATTGATTACGCTGGTGGAATAGCAGTTGTGTAGATTCTCGTGTTTCACTGTCCAACAAAAATCTATCTCGGCTTTTTTATCTTTTGCATTTTCATGGGTCTGCATTTGAAGGCAAGTCTCACGTGGCCATCCAACAAGGCCGCCATTTCCATAAACCAAATCATTTATATTGTTTTTGGCTCTCCACCTATGCACTGCTTTTGGGTCTGTTTTCGTCCAGTCGAGGGTCTCCAACAAAAATTGCTCGTCAATTATGTTATCGCCATCAACACTTATGAAGAAATCAGTGTCTGCCATTTCGGCCGCGGCCTTGTGAGCGGAGTCAAAACCCTTAACACCATTGACACGTTTGGCCCATGGCACTTTGTTTTTTAGATCTGCCCAGTTCTCTTCTTTGTTGGGCTCCATGTAACTGATGTACACAAAGTCTAAATCACTTATTCTGATTCTATCTGCCATACATGTCCTTTCTCGCCTGTGCCTTTTACCCAATAAGGATCGTTGTCCTCGAAAAATAAACCCTGCTCAGCACTTGCCAGGACAGGAAATTTTACTTTGGTTTTTACTTTTGGTTTCAAAATAAACTCTGTGGGTGACTTCCATACATACGCATCCTCGCCATTTTTTATCACTTCGAGTTTTTTCTCAAGTGTTACAACTATGCTTTGTCCTTGTATGGTCACTGTGTGTACTTTTTGCTTGCCCGGCCCTGTGTTTTTAATTGCTTCAAAAAATCCTGGCATCTACCTGCTCCATTGTTTTCTTATCATGATAGTGTACAATACGATTTTGTTGATAACCTCCAAAATAAAATTTGTCTTTGACTTTCAGAGGATAAAGGTAATTGTCGTTGCCGTACGATGTCGTAACTTTGTTGACAGATTGTTTATTGTGCATGAATTTGAACCATTCAAACTCTGTCTTTTTCACCTGTAAAGGATCTTGCAAGAGATTGGCTAACGCATATACAACATCTGTGGTGGGTCGCTCATCATGGCAGTTTATTAACACTTCATTTTTAACTGTTTTCCAATTTTTAATTATGTCCTCACAAATTTTATAAAAATTTAGTGCTGTCTCGCTTCTCCTGAAGTAATGTAATCCACTGTACACATCAGGGAGGTTATTCCGTGTGAAAAGTTTCCTGTATTCTGTGTTTTTAATTAATTCGTCTTTGTAGTTTCTACAATGGTAACTAAAAATTTGATCATGTTGCCATAGATGGTTCCACCACCAGTCTGTGTTTTCAGTGAAAATCATGTCTGCCTCCAATTTAATGGTGTGCGTAAAAGGTGAAGCAGAAAATGCCTTGTACTCGTTACTCAACTTCCATGTCTCATTTACACTGTCGTCGTTTTTCATAACCTTGACATGATCAAAGTGCTTAGATTTAACAGGTGCGTTTGTCACTATGCAAACACTGTTGTGTATATTGAATTGCTTGATACTTTTTGCAAGTCTCTCACTGAGATCTATGTAATCTGTTTCATTGTTGTTGATCGCGAACCACAGGTATCCTCTATCCATTGCACCAATCCTTTTCCATTATGTGTACATCATGTCCACTTATATAATTCACTTTATTATTGTATTTGTATGCGATCCCGTCGGCGTCGGCTTCAACAATGTCAACTTTATCTGCCAACATTGCCATGGGTGTTGGAATAAATTGACCCGTGTTGAGTTGATGCATCGCGATTGCAAATGCAAAATCGTTCCTATAATTTGGATATTTTATTCTATATAAATTTTTGTAGTGTGCATAATTTTTTTGCACGTGTTTTATCATAGCAAACAGATCTTTGGATTTCTTTGTTTTTCTAAAAATTGTCACAGTGGCCCATACCAAAGGAATTGTGCATTCGTCTTTGCCCAATATCATGTCCTCCCCTGTGGCATCGTACACTTTGTCATGTAACATAAAATCAAAATCACATTTACACAATTCCAATAGCATGTCTGAAAACACAAAAAAATCGCAGTCCATCAATATTGTTGTATCATAAGGTGAATGGTCATAGGCAAGGCTCCTCTCCTTGTTGTACCATGCTGTACTTTTACCTCGGTATGGCCTATTGTTTGTGGTCGAATTTTCCACTAATTTATAATTGATCATTCCTAAAGGGCTGATATTTTTAAAAGTTTCGATGTTGGTGATCACAGTGATTTCTAATTTTAGATGTTTCTTGATCTGTGACACACAACGTTCTAACAACTTGTGATATTTTATGTCTGGTGTATCAAAACAATATAGTAAAACGCCTGTGGTCATTAAGATCTCTTTTTTGCAAGATCTTCATGTAGTTGGTGGTACGTGTTTAGTGTTTCTTGGTTCCTATCTATGAGTTTTTCCAGGAAATCATCAGGCCTGTCGATGAAACAAGGATTGTCATTGACATCTAACACATAAAAATCTTTTTTGGTTTGTTTGAGTGTATGAACTAGATTTATGGTGTCAGCATCGGCACGAAACAGCCTTTCATTATAAGCCATTATTTGCCTTGAACGCATTTTTTCCAGTGCGTTTCTCTTTGCCTGTGCTACCTTAAAATTAAGGTCAGCATGTTTTTTAAGATTGCCAATATCCATAACTGTATTATACAGTTAATTATTTTTCCAGTCAATTGGTAAATGAAGAACTGGCCTTGCGAATAGTTATTATTATTATGAGCTGTTGTTAGATACTGTGGCATCCGCTGATATTGTAGCCACACTTGATAGACCTTGTGCTGTTGTCGGGTTCACAGTGTGTAATGCCCAGTCAGTCTGTCCAATGAAGTTTGCGTATTGGTCAACACCTGATGTGTTACCCGATGTAAATTCGCTGTCTCCTGAGTCTGGATCTGTTAGTGAACATTTAACTGTTACAACAGTGTCAGTGCCGTATGTTCCATTATTTACTTTTCCCTCAACCTCAAGGGCCATTGTCGTGTAAGTTCCACTGGCCTGTGTCAACTTTATGATTGTTTGGTATGATGTTGTAAAATCATCTACTCCAAGTGCTAAACCATCGGTTGTTAGTGTTTCTCCTGATCCTGATCTTGTTGACGTAGTGCTTCCGATGTCAAAGTTACCCAAAGCAGTGATCATTTCATCAACTGATGAATCTTTTGATGTTGCAGAACTGCCGCCGTTACCCGTCCTAGTCAATTTAATTCTTATTTTTCCACCTGCATTAAAGAAGTGTCTTAGATCATTTCCATTTGCGAAAGTGATTGAAAATTCTACTATGTGAGAAGTCACCCATCTTGCCACTGATTGAGCACTTTCTAATTCTGATGACTCTGAAACCGCTGTTGCGTTTGGACATCCTGCCGCGACCGATGCCGCCAAAGTTGCAAGGTCCGCCTCCACCGCCGCTTTGATCTTTATTGTGTCACCGGAAGTGACCTGAGCTCTCGCTGTCAATGAGTCATTTGTGTGATTTGCAATGTTATCCATTCCTGTCAACAATGCGTTCCAGTGTGCCGCCTTGATTGTTGTGGATCCACCATCTACAGTGCCGATGTGCGTCTGGCCAAGTCCGTAGACTCCTGAGCCTGTGCCTGCAAAATGATTATATCCAAAAGGTGCTGAACTTGAATTGACGAATGTGTTATATTCGTCGTCTAATATCTTATCCCCTGCTACATATGCCATATTACTTAATTCCTATAACACACTCTGTGAGTGCTGTTTCTTCATTATATTTATGCTTAATCAATCGTCCTATTACATTAAACGCCGTACACTCATCGAGATTGGCTACCCTCGCCTCTCCGTTTCCTGCTGATACCAAACGATCCCCAGCGTTTCCAGTGCCTTTCAATTTAACCAATACACGTCCTTTGAGAGCCACCATTGGGTGCGTGTCATTATTTCCTGCGTTAGCGTTCATTAAAAATGCTGGTGAATCGGATATCACGCCAAACACAGAATTGCAAAGTTCATCATTGCACTTGGTAATTTCAGCGGATCCACCTAACATAACCACATCACCCACAGACAACGGAGCATCTGATTCGTATCTCTCAGCCAAGTCCGCGTATTGTGCCGCTGTCGCAGTTGCGTGAATTACGTTAGCCCTGATGTCAACAAGTGTGGGTGCGGACATTTCCGTTCCACCAACGTCAGTGGATTTGAAGGCTGTCCACGCTCCGCCTGAGTTTCCAAATATTGTTGTTCCATCATCAGCGAATGTTTCGTCCCATACCCAGAAAAGGTCCTGTTCTGTGGCTGTTGATGCGTCACCTCTGTTTACTTTCAATCCTGAATAGTTAGGCATTCCTGAGTTGGATGAAACGTTTCTGTTTAATTCTATTATGTTGTCTTCAACTGTCAAAGTGGATGTGTTACTGGTTATGGAATCACCGTCTACCGTAAGGCTTCCGTGTATTCTCACATCACCTGTGTCACCCTGCATCGTCAACACCGATTTTGTCACTCCACCGTCATTTACTGTGAAGGCAATGTTTCCATTCGCCGTGACGTTTGCCACCGTAAAGTTGTCTCCAGACATGGTCATTGTTATGTCTGAACCGGCACCTAATCTCAATCCGTTGTCGTTGAGTATTTCTAGGTGTCCTGTTGTGGAGTCGTTCTGGTCTGATCTTAGGAAGTTTGCCACCGCGATGCCTCCGAGTGCATCTGAGTCTGTTGCTGTTCCTCTGAATTTGGCATTGGACACTGAAGTTGAAAGTTGTAAACCCTGAGCCACTGATGAGAAACCTGCAGAAATTAAGGCCGCCGCGTTAGTTTCTGTTGAGTCTGGGGTAAAAGCAAGATTTGACACTATCCCGACTACTGTGTCCTGTGTCACAAGTTTTAGTATTGACCTAAACACACCTGTGTTGTCTTTTACTGTTTCGGTCACAACCTGTGTCACACCCGATCCTGTAACCGTAGTTGGACCTATCAATGTGAAAGCCGTGCCGTCATACACATATAATTGATTGTTTGCTGTGTCAAACCACAAATCACCTTTCACAGCGTTTGTTGGCGCCGTGGCCGAATTTGTTGGTGATCCTACTGGTTTGAATTTGGTTCCATCGTAAACGTTTATTTGTTTGTTGGTCTGATCGAACCACAGTTGTCCTTGTATCTTGTTCGACGGTGCTGATGTGTTGTTAAAATTCTCTAGTATTTTAATAAGGTTCTCATTCAGTTTTTCACCAAAGCCTGCATAGCCTTTTCCAAATAGTGTGAGGTCAGTTGTGGCCGTATCGATGGTTCCGTCTGCTAGAGTCACCAATAGGGTACCGAATGTGTTGTTAATCTTATACGCCATGTATGGATATTTATGCTTCGATCAAAGGCTTTGTGTACCGGCTAAATGGAGTGAAATATCCTTGTAATTGGTTATTATAAGTTTGGTCGGCTTTCAGGAGATGCAATGTAAGTCCGATTTTGTACTCACAGCCATACGGTCTGTAGTCCGCAGGAGCATGTAAGACACTGGCATCGTGTACTATTGCACAACCTGGTTTCCAAGGCAGTACTTTTTCGATAGTAAGCCCTTCGTATATGCTCATAGGAATGTGAGAAGGCATTAACTCCTGTAATCTTGCATGGTCCTTGCCACTGCTATCGAGACCTTCTACTCCATATTCCTCATAAGATTGGTGTCTTATGACATTGGCGTAATTAGCAAAACTGCCAATATCACGACCTCTCATGAAGTGTGTTGCCCTGCCTCTGTATCTTTGGTTGAAAGTGACATATTTTGTTTCTGTAATCTTGTCCAATTCAATAGGAATAATAATATCCTTGTAGGGCCTATAACCGTTGAGGTGGGTCACTGCATCTGTATGCAGACCATAGGGCTTGACAGATTTAAAAAATTGATCACCTACGCTGATAGGGTCTTTGCTGATGTCACTGTAAAAGACCACGTCATCTCCAAAGTGTTCATATACTTTAGGACGTATTATGTCCGATATTGTTTTTATCAACATCGGAAAAGTAATGTGCAGAACGTGTTCATTTATCTCATAACCTATCTTGGGAAAATTTTCTCTAAACCACAACTGAAGACTACCACATTCAACCCCATTTATAAAATTATCTAGCACGTATGAAGGATCGCCTTGGTCTGTAAAAAGTTTAGTTGCAGGATCGTGTATCACATCCATTGATTTAAGTTGTTCTTCTGTGAACGGCCTATCGGTCTTATACTTTGGCATAATACGTCCTTTTGTTACAGGCTTCAAAATTTATGTCACTGAAAACTGTGTTTGGATTCCAACTTTTCACTTCCTTAAACATTCTTATGCTGATGTTTAATTTCCTCGTGGAGCCTTTTAAATTATAATTAGATGGACCATGGATCACACTCGAATCCTTTATAATTGCATGTCCTGGAACATTCTTGTCAACACTGTTTACAGTAAGTCCTTCAAAATAACTTTTATTAAATCTATCTCCAATGTGATCTTCAATAAAATCATAATCAATTGCGTTACCATTTAGATTAATTACACCGTCTATTTCGTAACTGTCTCTCAACACATTAGAGTAAACGTTTGTGCCGGTATCTGTTGACCCTTTTCTAAAGTGTGTTCCTCTTCTGTAACATCTTTGGTCTAGGCTATAAGTGTAAACCTCAGCATCATTTTCAATCCATAAAGGTATTATAATATCTTTCTGTGTAAGCCAATTTGGAATATGTGTGATAGCATCTGTGTGTGGTCCAAATATCCTTGTCTGTTCACAGATAAAGTCTGCACTGTGAGGATTGGTGTCGTTGTGAAGTTCACTGTAAAATCTAAAGTCTCCAAACTTTTCTTTTATTTTTGGAGATAAAATTTCTCTTATTGCAGGATCTTCGTGCTGGTCACCTATGAACTGTAATGCTTTTTCCTGTAGGTAAAAACCTTGCTTTGGCTTTTCTTTGTAGTACCAGTCAATAATAAACTTGACATCATCCTTGTCTAAAAAATTTTCAATTTGGTATGTATCCTCCTCAGGAAATATCCCCTGCCATAATGTTTCGTTTTTGTTATGAATTGTGTCCAATTTTTATCTCCTCGAATGGCGTGTCATGTATTCCCATGTGAAACACTATACGTTCTTTTGTAGGTGCCTTGACACCATGTGCAACCTTTGTGTTAATGACTGTCATATTTTGATATAATACCTCTGTGCCATCATCAAAATAGAGATTGCCTGTCATCTCCGTCATCGGTATCACTACGCTACACTTACTTAACACATCAACGTGTAATGGAAGTTCGCCGCCCGGCAAAACACGGAAAAAATTGCATCTCCATTCTCTAGGCCTAATGCCTAGGTAGTTCCATATTTTCTTGATTTCTCTTAATAATGGTCTATCAAACTCTTTAATCTCCTGCACAAAAAACTTGTTATTTTCCCAACTCATGTATTCCTTGTAAAGTTCATTGCTGTCTTGCCAGTCACTGTTCATGTAACTTCTTAATAAAAGCGTGTTGGGTTTGTAACTGGTTTCTACGTAATTAATCATCATCTCTCCATTCATAAACGTGTGACGCATCTTTGATCCATTGTTGGTTAGGAATATTTAATTCGTTCCAACTCTCCAATTTCAACTGCATGTGCTGTGGAATTTCTAAGTCGCTGTTAAACATTATATCTTTTACCCATTTGTAATGTGCTAGTGGAAGAGGATGATGGTAACTGTCCTTTTCAAGTTTATCCACAAACTGATCAGGATATAATTTTTTGGCAAAATCCCTAATTCCAAAACATGTGTTGTAAAATTTAAAACATGACCAGTCGATTTCCTTCTTCAATTCTAATTCGGCTTTAGACAAATTTACATTAAGAGGCAAAGTTCTGATATCGTAAATCATCATTGTGTGTTTAATATTATTTTTTTCTAAAAACATCTGTGTATATAATATACTCTCTAAGGTTTTAATTCTATCCAAATTTTGATTTTCTGCTGTGTGTACTTTACCATTATATAATACTGTCCATTGAAAATCCTTATCATACATTCCCCACATGTCTTTATTGGGAATAATAGTCTTTTTTCCTTTTAAAAAAGTGTCATTTCTACAAGGATCGCCCCACATCACGTAAACATGATCTATATCTCGCATTTTTTTCACAGAATTAACTATTTCTCTTGCGATAGACCAATTAGATATACCAGGTTTGGCAATGTTTATTATTTCGGAACCTTTGATGTAATAGGGTAAAAAATCAGGCCATGTTGGCCATTTCCATCTCGTAGAACTGTGACCATGGACTAATATCTTTTTCATAATAGCTCACTCAATTTCTTAACATCATAGGTTGCCGTACATTCATACATTTTGTATTGTTGGTAAAGTCTATCACGCACAACTGCCTCCATCCTGGCCAGGTCTATGTGTTCATATCCGTGTAACTTATGTTGCTGTTGTAAGTTAGGAAAATGTTTCTCCATTATTTTAAACTTGTTAGGATTTAGCAACACTTCCCAATCAGGATTGCGTAAGAACTCTTCGCAACATTTGTCATTGTGATAGGACACGAGCAACTCGGGGGTGTATGCAAAAAAATGACTCACTCCGGGTCTGTTGGTGTTTGTGAGAAATTTCCTGAATACTAAATCATTTTGTTCAAATAAAACATACTGCCATTTGGTCCCCACTATGTCAGTTGGAACAGGCTTGAATCTTATCCTTCCTGTGGTGTCTGTATAGATGTATTTTTCATAATGCTCATTGCCTATATCCGCAAAACCTCCCATCACTGGAAAACCTTCTATACTTTCTAGTAGCCACGTAATTGCGAAAAGAGTTGCGTGAAATGTTTTACTTTTTTCAGCATACTGTTTGTATTCATTTTCAAGGAAATCCATAATAGCGATCTCATGAACCACAGGGGTAATCCCTAATTTTTTGCAGGTGGCAAAAGCGTCCTTGATATCGTGATGATTCAACTTGTTTTCAAACCGCAGAATATTCACTCTAACAGGTATCTCTTGTTCAAAGAAACTTCGCACCACAACCTCACTGTCCTTTCCTCCACTGAACAATACATCTACAGGCAGTTGCAATGAATCTGCTTGTTTTTTTATCAATCTAGCGGCATTGTAACACTCGTCTCTGAAGGACAAAACAGGCCTGCCGATCTTTCCAAATTTTACATTCAAGACGTCACTGTGTTTTAATCTTGAATTGTTCCAGTGACCGTTATACCCAAATTGGAAATGATTATTATGGGTGTACTCATGCATTTGTAAAAACCAAGTAGTTGTGTTTGGGCAGTATGTTTGGGTGTTTGTTAAAGTATGCCATGTCTACGGGATTGTAGTAATCTGAAAGTTCCCTCACTTGCTTTGTGAGATGAGCATCATACTTTGCACCAAATTGGGCAAATAGTAATATCCAATAATCTCTGTCCGCCATGTTTACTTTATGGTATCCTGGTGTCCCCTTCGGAGGCGTATGTAGGATAATCCTCTTTCCCAACATAAAATCTTTCATGTAGTTTTCCATGTATTGTTCCTCTACGTGTGCAACAAAGTCTGTTGAGATCACAACATCAACCTTCTTGTTGAAACTAGATACTCCTTTTGAATAATCATGCCTGTGCAAGTACTGTCTTATAGATTTATCCGAAAAATGTTCTATTGCCCATTCGTCTCCGTCTATGCCATATGCTTCAACACCACTGTCTCTTAGATATTTTACAACATCGCCATTGGCGCAACCTATGTCAAGGACCGAACCTATGCAAAATCTATGTAACACAGGTTTGTCTATACCTGAAAAATTGTTTACACCGGTTCTACCTAAATGTAATGTTTCTTTAGTCCGCATCTAGATCCTCCTGTCCGTTAACTGATACAATCAGATGAGATCTCACGGTCTTGCCCTTGTTCCAGGCACTATGCCTTAGGCCTTGATTAAGGAACCATACAGACCCAGGCTCCATGGTTTGATAGACCTTTTCACCATCTACCAAACAGTAAAAACCACAGTCCTTATTTGTGGTGATAGGTATGTGGTACCTCACAGAATAGTCTGTGTTGTAGTCAATGTGTTCTGCTATGAAGGCTCCCGGATCCATTATGGCTATTCTCGCTCTAGTGGTCTCAGACTTAAACGCTGTGATCACTTGCTCAAGGTAGGTGCCTTTCACCCAGTCTTTTATCTTGTTGTAATGTCTTTCGTCTAATCTACTCTTTGGAATTTTTTTCTCATAAACCCTGTTCTCCATTTCCGGATTGTATTCAGTGAGAGCTATCTGTTTATATGGAGAACCACTTACGTGATACTTGTCGTCATCACCTTTCACAATATAATTGTCGAATGGTTTGACGTAATTTCTGTAATCCCAAGCCATTCTTTTATTTCCCAATCCCTTACGTAATTCGGATTCCTCAACGTCGTTGTCTTGCAAAAACTTATAAGCGTCTTCTATCGAATCGAATTTTAATCCAAATGCTTTCTGTAATTTTGGTGCCTTTCCGCCAACTTCTACCCCATAACAACCTTTTTCCTTGAGGTCGTCCTGTTGTGTCGGCATGTTGCGAACTTCCTCTATAAGCCTATCAACGTCAAATGACATGTCTAGTTTCTTAAATGCTGGTAGTTCGTGTCTTTTTTTCATTATAGTTGTATCCATGCCTTGTATTGCCAACAGTCTTTAATGTTAGGATCACACACAGATACTTTGCCTTTTTCTAAGATCCAATTTTGTTTTGTTTTTATTGACATTGTCTTAATAAATTTTTTAAAGTACTGAGGTGATCTCTGTCTGCTAATGAATGCTTTTTGATATCCTAGCCTTTTTGCCATCTTCAGTTGTTGCTTAACCATTTCACAAACATGATCATCTGCAAATACTTTACTTGTTCTCCTCATGACTTTTGATTCATAGTATCTATTCAGTATCCTTATCTCTTTTGAATCATACCAGTCGGGTCTGTGATTCATGCTAGAAAATCCAACAATATTTCTCTGTCTTCTGTACACGCTTATTGCCTCACAGTCAAACCAGTCGAACTTCTTATAATTATCTGCCAGCCTGTCGCCCTTGTCGTATTTGAATTCTTTCAATTTTTTCATCAGGTCCATTCTTTCAGTAGTTAAGAAAGTAAACACATTTGCTGGTTTATGGCTGTCTAAAGGTTTCAACATGATCCCAAAACTCCTGTTTCTTTTTGCCATGCACCAATAGATGCACACGTTCTTCGTCTGAATTATTTTCAACGTAGTGTTCATAATGTATGTTTAACACCAACGGCATGCCTGGCACATAATGAACTTCTTTATTATTAAGCACAAATTTGTTACCCTGTGGATAACTTAGACATATGTTCAGTGGTTCTAGCCAATTACGCTCTGGCACGTCTATGTGTTTTGCGATATAACCTTTTGGCTTGATAACTAAAAACCTCACATCATCAATTCGTGCGAATGGTAATGACCTCACCCATTGTAAAGTGCCCATACACCTTTCTCCAATTTCTGTTACAAAAGGCTTTTCACGTTTTTTCCTGTATTCCCAATGGCTATTTGTCTTATCTGCTCCGAATCCAAACAAGGTGATAGCATACCAATCCTTGTGTCCGTCCTCTGGACGATGTATCACCAATTTATCTTTTACGTTTTGGTACTCCCTTAAGATCGCATTGGTTGGCACAATGAAATTCATTTCGACATATTCAACACTGCTGTCTCTGTTAAATTTTTGAGTATTCATGATGGTCCTTATGGTTACCTTCAAACGGCGCAACTAAATTAATCAATAAATTGTTTGCAGGACCTTTGGCATCATGACCGTAAAAATTCAGTATACCAAAACCTACATATGAAAGAACGAACAACATAAGGTTTATTATAACTGCATTCACGCCAAAAAGCAATGGTGTAATTATCCAGTGTGCGGCAAAAATAAATTTACCATACTTGTGGAAAAACATTACTCTTGGATTTCTGATTAGATCTATAATGTATTTTCTCGGTATTTGTTTCACTTTCCATAAACTAAAAAGTATCACATACCATGGATAGTTTTTTGGACTGTGTGGGTCCTTGTCTGTATCTGCATGAGCATGATGTATTCGATGTACACCTGCCCATGTCAACGCACTTCTGCCACCACATAATAATCCAGAATATAGTAGGATTATTTCAACAAGTGAATTTGCCTTGTAGGCGTTGTGTGAGAAATACCTATGGTATCCATAAGTTATGCCTATGGCGGCTATCACCCAATATGTAATATATCCATAAAATAGAATCATATAAAATATTTATAGCCTTGCGGACAGTTCTAAACTTTCCTCCAACTGTGAACCCCAAATTTTTCTCCAATCCATTTGTCTAAACTTTGCTAATTTATCTAGATATTCCAATGTCATTTTAGATAAGTTTGGATCAGCCTTTTTCTTAAGCTCACTGTAAAACAATTTGTCGTTTGTCTCTAGATACTTGTATTTTGTAATTAATTTTTGCTTTATTTCTTCTTTTAAATTTTTTACTGATAAAATAAAAGGCCCTACTACATAAGAATTTGACGATACTTGCAAAGAAAAATTATCTTTGTAGTATTTGTATATTTCATTCAAATTAAAAATATTAAGCAATGACACACTGACTTGAATACGGTGCACATATTTGTTATATGACATCAAATTATTTTCAAAGGTGTCTACATTAATTGGATATCTCTGAAAAGCCAACTTGTCGCCTATATTATCACAAGACACATTAAGGTGGGCCTGTTTATATCTATTCACAAGGTCAGTAAAATCATACTTCTTGTACTGCAACATTGTTCCATTGGTATCAAATATAAGGCTAATATTTTTTGCATTTTCTTTTGGAATATCCTCCATAAGGAACTGCCATACCTTTGGCATCTGTAGGGGTTCTCCCCCTGTTATCAAAAACCTATCAATTAGATGAATGTTGTCCAATATTGATTGTTTAAATTTTTGATATGATTTATAATTTAAATTTTCATAATAGTGATCTGTATATCCTTTCGTTACATATTCCTCTGTCTTACTTTCTTTGAGTTCTTTTGCACGAGTGGTGCTGTTCCATGGATTGCACATTACACAACTAAGATTACAGTAATTGCCAAAGTGTCTTAACTTGAAACCCATCCTGCCGACCTTGGTTGGAAGATATCCTTTCCAACGCTCATAATCATCAATATATCTTGTACGGGAAGAAAAGCCATTTCTGTCTTCTTCGTCATAGCATCTGCGACACTGCCGGATTTTTTTTCCGTTCAAAACTTTATGTCTTAAATCTTTCATTTCCTCCGAAAGAAAGAATTCAAATGGTGTGTGCGTAGACTGTTTATATTTTGTGTCTAAAGGAAGATTACCATCAGCATAACAACAAAGGTTATACGAATCGTCCTTGTTGCTTGAATAAATCTCATCAAACATCACTGGACAATAAGTTTTGCTATTTTTTTTATCTAAACTCATTTATATCTACCCAATCGTGTGGTCTATTCAAAGCGTGGGTAAAATGAACCATTTTTATGTCCGGATGAAATTGCCCACCTAAATAAACATAGTCATTGCCAGTTACTTTATGATATAACTGTGCATTTTTGACCTTCCATTTATTTAAATCAAAATTCTTAACCCCTATTTCTTCTTTTGCACACCATCTGGCGACCCAACTTTCAGGTACAGTAATTAACTCTAGTTCTTCGTTTACACTGTCCTCGACAAAGTATTGCTCCCCATTTATGGGACCTCTGGCGATTCCTCTTTTTATGTAAAAATTTTGCCATAGGTCAGGATCACCTATAAACTTATCGTAAATGTATCTACAATCTTTTGGATAATATTTAAAAAAGCCACCGTTTATTTTATATCTTTTATGTTCTGTGTCTCTCCACCATCCGGGTATAGAAATAAATTGTCCTTTCTTGATAGGGTATTCAAAAAGTTGTTTGAAATCATTTATTAAAAGCACATCAATATCTATTACACAGATAGGTTCGTCGAGGTCAAGTGACATTCCGTACATTTTGTTCCATTGAAGTAAAATATCTGATCTAATTGGCTTTCTCACCCATATGAATTCGTAATCTGGTAGTTTCTCCTCCAAGTACTTTTCGTATTCTGGGCCATACCTGTCTCCGATACGCACAGCGACTATTTTCATACCCATTTAACAACCTCGTCAAATTTAGGTTTTGTTACTCTACTCTTGTAATTCTTTTTTGTCCTGTCTCTATATCCTAACCCTAATAAAAAAGGAAGGCCTTTTTTCAACAATACATCTGTGTGTATCTTTTCATGATAGAAATAACACCTACAAAAACTTACATCTATATCTTTTTCTAATGCCAACATAGATGTTACTAAGGCGTGCATTCCTGCCTGATGATTAAATTCGTCATTGTAAACTTTTGCAGTGTCATTAAACACCTCTTGCATTCTCCCACCTTTAAAATAATCAGTATTTTTTTGTGATTCTCTCAATTTTTGTTTTGCAGGATAGTATGCTATAAGATAAGGTGCGGTTACTTGCTCATTAAAAAACCATTTATTATCCTGCACATACTGTTTAGATTTATCTCCGTCATGAAGGTCCAGCCAGTATTGATAATTTTTCTCCAACTCCTTCCAATCTTTATCCGTCAAATTTTCTTTCCTATAATGATTTTTATGATCGTTACAAACAGTTGACATTGCTAATTTTCTCTTGGTTTCTACTTGTTCGGGCCCAAAAACATAGATATCATAATGCCAAAAATTATTTTTGTGCGGTGTAAGGTTGTGAGCCTTATCTAATATTTCCCTGATCATCGACTCTTCCGGAATCTTGTCCTTTCTAAAAAAAGTGAAGTTTTCTCTTTTTTTCAAGATATCTTCTATCATATTTTGGTTCCTATTATCATAAATCTTTTATATTTTCCAAAATCTTTTTCATGTATCTTCATGTTACGTAATTTAGAGACATATTGGTTTGCAAAATTCTCCCATGTATCAATAGTATTTACATGCTGTGGAATTTCAGAATAGTTATTACTTTGCAGTACGACTAGTGTATGTTCCTCACATTTGCTAATTGTATCATAGATTGTTTTTTGATCTAGATGTTCACATGATGTGCAAATTACAACCTGATAGTCAAGTTTCTCGATGCTTTTTATGTCTTGTTCTATAAATTTTACATAGGTTAATTTGCCGTTTTTCAAGTTGTCCGCTTCGATCTTTTTCCATAACTTCTTTGCTATTGCCTTGGCTTTGGTATCAAAGTCTATACAATCAATGTTTGCTATTTTTTTCAAAGTGAACCTATCTATAAGACGATAGGCTAACATACCATACCAACTTGCCAAGAGGCATATTTTAATTTTTTTATCCAGTGTCTTTGCCTTGTAATTGTGAGGATATTCGTTAACTTTATCTATAAGCCAATCCTTGCTGGCATATTGGTTTCGACTAAAACTATCATAGATGTCTAATATTCTATCAGGATGTTTATCCAACAGCATTTTAAATGTGTCTAGTGTATCTCTATCAAACATATTTTTGATTGTGTAACAATATTGTATTATGACTTACACCCTCCTGCCAACTTGAAATCTTACTGCCACCAAAACATTTATAATTGATGTCTTCATTGAAAATAAATCTATCAATTCCTGTATACAATCTTAGATACATGTCTCTGTGCTTACAAAATTTTTCAAATACTTTTCTTTCGTCACTCCATCTCATAATCGATGAATTTATCAAAGTATTTTGTGTCATTCTAAATTTTAGAGGGTCTCTTAATGAATCTTGTTTCCATGGACTACTATCAACAACTGTTAAATCACCAAAATCGCTTGCCAAGAAATTTATGTTATCATTTATTGCAATATCTAAATCAAAGAATAAACATTTTCCAGTGTATTGAAATAATGACAGTTTGTGAAATACTCCTCGCAGTTCCGGGTGAGTAACTTGTCTGTCGTAATCCTTTTCGGGTTTGTCTGTTAGGCAAATGAAGTTATGTTCCAAGGTAAGGTGCTTGGCAACAGATTCTTTTAATTTTTGATCAAATCCTCTGTTATATTTTGTTCCAACATTAACACAATATACGTCAATCATCTAATTCATTATAGATAGCCAGCAATTCGATGGGCGTTTTGGCTGATCTTAATTTGGTTTTGTAATCATTGTCTTCACAGTTTTTTATTTTGTCCATTTCAAACACCGAAATTTT
>MDTD01178254.1_pt1 | contig 16860 bp, 16 predicted proteins | sample 811221 | NCBI WGS metagenome assembly MDTD01 (sample SAMN05326646, study PRJNA326480) | marine metagenome | isolation source: seawater | place: Pacific Ocean: South West | collected 2011 | reverse complement strand
GCCAAACAGAGTACAATAGAAGCTTCTTTTATTTTTTGCTGGGAGCGTTCAATTCCCATTGCTTCAATATTTTGATTGGTTTCCCGGATTCCCGCTGTATCGATCAATCGAAATAAAATACCTTCAATGTTTAAGGTTTCCTCAATCACGTCACGAGTGGTTCCGGCCTCATCACTGACTATGGCGCGGTCTTCGCCCAGCAGCTGATTGAGCAAGGTACTTTTACCCGTATTGGGAGCACCAACAATAGCCACAGGAACACCATTTTTTAATGCATTTCCCAATGCAAACGAGTCTGCTAACTGACGTACTGTTTTGAGCACCTTGGCCACCAATTCCTTTAATTGCGTTCGGTCGGCAAATTCCACATCTTCTTCTGAAAAGTCCAATTCCAACTCAATTAGGGAGGCAAAAGCAATGAGCTCTTCTCGCAATGTTTTTAAATCTGAGGAAAGGTTTCCCTTCAGTTGACTTAAAGCAATCTGATGTGCTTTTTTACTTTGGGCCGCTATCAAATCAGCCACTGCCTCTGCTTGTGACAAGTCAAGTTTCCCATTCAGAAAAGCACGCTGGGTAAACTCTCCTGGACTGGCCATTCGACATTCCGAAGCCAGCAAAGCATCCAATATTTGTTGTTGAACATAAGGCGATCCGTGACATGAAATCTCAATGCTTTCTTCACCTGTAAAGCTCCTGCCGTGATGAAAAATCGTGACCAATACCTCGTCTATGGCAACACCGTCAAGCGTATGAAAAACACCAAAATGAACAGTATGAGAATCCGCATTAGAAAGCGATTTAGAAAAGCATTTAGAGATGACGTCAATCGATTTTGAACCCGAAATTCTGATCACGGCAATGGCTCCTATTCCGCTTGCCGTAGCTCGGGCACAGATAGTATCTACTGCTGAATTCATGGCGACAAAGATAAGAATTAAAGACGCTCTAAGAAAGAGAGGTCGGTTAAAGACATCAGGAAGTCCATCAGTTGCCTTTGTTCGATTTCGCTTAATTTGAATGGAACAATGACCTCGTCCTGTAAATAATGTCCCGCACCTCCTTGTGCATAATGAGCAATAACCTCCTCCAAAGACTCAAAAGAGCCGTCGTGCATATAGGGTGCCGTGAGTTCGATATTTCTCAATGAAGGCACCTTAAAGCTACCGATATCAGAAGAGTCATGGTGAATCCTAAATCGTCCCTTGTCTTCACCATAATCCGGATACAATCCGTTGTTTCTTGGCTCGTGATTGGTAAAATTAGGAGGCGAATGACATTGTGTACAATACAGCTTTTCCGAAAAGATACTCCAACCCGCTTTTTCAGAAGCATTGAGAGCCGATTCGTCTCCGTTCTGATACTGATCAAAAGGTGCATTCATCGATACCAAAGAACGCTCAAACGCCCCTAAACTTCGCGTCAATACCCAAGCATCAAAATCACGATTAAATATGCGTCGAGCCGCTTCCTGGTATTCGGGAATGGCTCGCAATTCAGGAATCAACACCTTCATATTGTGCCCCATCTCATTCGGTTCTTGCAACGGTACCAGAACCTGAAGTTCCAAAGTCTTTAGGTGCGCATCGAACATAACTGTAGGCAGGAATCCCGAATTCAATAGACTCGGTGCATTGCGCTGTGTTTTTAAACCATTGATTCCTGTGCTCGTTTTTAAACCATCCGTAAATGCCTTTTCAGGATGGTGGCACGAGGCACAAGATATGGTATTGTCAAGAGAGAGTCTCGTATCAAAAAAAAGCTTTTTACCCAAGGCTATTTTTGAACTATCACTCGGATTATCGATTGGAGAAGGGACAGCTACGAATTGGTTTAAATCGGGGTCAGGTTGACACATCATTAAAAACGTGCACAGGGATGACCCCAACGCCATATAAACGAATCGAAATCGCATTAATGAATGAATAAAGTTTGTTTTTCCAGTACCCCTCCTAAGACGTCTTTAAAGAAGACAAAAATGAATCCTTTATGTTGGCCTTGAAAATCAATTGCTCCTTTTGGATTGGCTATTTTTGAAGATAAAACCAAACGTCCAAGCGGATCATATATAGCCAACTCTCGGGTGGATTCAGGTAGGTTGGAATACAACAATCGTCCATCAGAAACATATATGTTAGAAGGTGTATGAACAAGAGAGAGCATACTTGCCGAAGGAGATACAGTAAAAACATTTTCTGTATTTACATTATTCATGGCCAGAACATTGTCGGGGAACGCGCCGTGCATCATACCCACTGAGGAAAGCTGAATTCCGTTCACCCAACGGTCAACATTACAGAGGATTTCTAAGTTGATTTGAGAGCTACTTACTTCTGTTTGGATAACAGGTAGATCAACTTTCTTCTGAAGACCCTGTCCCACGGAGTGTAGTTCAAAAAAACCGCCAGAACCGCTTCCACCAATAATCATCGGCATATATCCAAAGGACCAACCCCAATACATAGAGGGGATTTGAAAACTTAATGGGTGGGTTTCAGGATAACTGGATATATCCATAGCTTCCGCACCATCCTGCGTATTCAGTCGCGCAGGAACGCCTACTGTAAATTCAATTTGCTCAATAGATTCAAGGTCAAAATTTCCCAAATATAAAGTGTGGTTTTCAGGTTCTATAAGATAGACCGATTCTAAGGCAGTCGATTCCTGACCTCCATCATGGGTTATGGTGACATCAGAAACATAATAATCAAAATGATCCAAGGCATAGCTATCTCCGTTGTTATGAACCAAGGTAACATCCATCTGAAGCGGATCGGCATTGAATACCGGAGAGATATTTAAAAAAACATTTTTCTGTGACCGTAACGATGAGGCAACAATTATAAAAAGTAAAAAGAAAATAAGTCTGATCATGGTTTCACCGCAATATACAAAATCTCTTTTTTCATTAGACGAAATTTCGTAATTTCAGTTGGTTCGAAAGCAGTATTCAAATCAAACTCATTGACTTTAAAACCTGCTTTTTCCATATAGTTGGGGTAATCTCTTCCAAATAGACGCAGGTGGTCCTTTTGCCAAAAGTGCTTCTCTCTTTCCTCGGGTGTCGTGATGCTTTTGTCTTCATAGGTCTCAGCGCGACTCATGTCCTGAGGAACCTGCATAATCGCCCATCCACCAGGCTTCATTACCCGGCAAAGTTCTGACATGCATCTCACAGGATCATCAACGTGCTCCATCACATGATTGCAAAATACCACATCATATTGATTTTCTTCCAATGGGATGTCATGCAAATCAAAATGGAGGTCTGCAATTGGTGAAACCAAATCAGCAGTGGTATAATCCAAGTTTTTCTGCTTTTTAAATAGGGGCAAGAAACATTGTTCCGGAGCAATGTGAAGTACTTTTAAGTGATCTGCTGAAAAGAAATTGGTCTCTCGATTCAAATACAACCACAACAGTCGATGGCGCTCAAGGGTAAGGTCATAAGGACAAAGTACATTTTCCCGATGGGCCACCTCAGATCCATAGGAAAGGAATTTAGAAAAAGAACGACCACAAACTGGACAGTCCACCTGATTTCCCCGATACAACATGGGTGCAAAAAACTTAAACACGTAGCTTAAACGAATCAAAAGGGGTCGCGGTAAAGTGTTCAATAAAAATTTGTAGATTTTTTTCACTAAGTAAAGGTACAACAAAAGGAAAAGTAATTGTGTATTTTTGTAGAAAGCACAAATCATGAAAATTATCAGCGCTCTATTTCTTTTCTCTTTTTTAAGTTACCAAATCATGGCACAAAACAACACCCCAAAGGCTCCAAAAGTATCGAAGTCTTTAGTCAGCATGGGACACGAACGCATCGATTCCTATTATTGGATGAATCAACGTGATTCAGCAAACGTATTGAAGTACATTAAAGAGGAAAACGAATATTGTGAAAACTATTTTAAACCATTGAATCCCATTGTGGATGAATTGATGGAAGAGTTTGATCAACGCATTGATCCCAATGAAAAAAGCGCTCGTTTTCTCCTGAATAAAAAATGGTACCAAGTGCGGAGCGAAGCCAATCTGGAATATCAAAAGATTTTTCTCATTGAGGGGGATAAAGAGTCCCTTTTCTTCGATGAAAATGAACGAAGCAAAAACCACGACTATTATGATTTGGCCGACTGGGTTCCTTCACCAAATAATAAATACCTGGCCGTTTCAGAGGATTTTGTTGGAAGGAGGAAAAATACAATTTCAATTCGAAAAAACAGCAATGGAAAATACTTAAAAGACCGTATAGAGGATGTGGGTGGTGATATCCTTTGGTCCAATGATAACAAGGCGATTTACTACATTAAAAAAGACGAACAAACACTTCGATCCTACCAAGTATACAGACACCATATTGGAAAGAAGACCGAGGATGACGAGTTAATTTACCAAGAGGATGACGAAAAGTTTAGTGTTGGTTTTTCAAAAAGTAAAACAGGAAAATACATCTTTATTGGCTCATACAGCTCACTAACAAGTGAGATACTTTGGCTTAATGCCGACAATAACGAGGCAAAAGCACAAGTCTTTATTCCACGAAAGCTTGGACACCTTTACGATGTTGAACATCATGAGAACGGCTTTTATATAACGAGCAATCACGAGGCAGAAAACTATCAAATACTTTACGCGAGAACCTTTCCAAAAAGCATTGCCCAGTGTGATATTTTTCAGGCTGTAAACGATGAAGTTCTGATAGAGGGTCTTGAGGTGTTTAACGAGTTTTTAGTGATTGTGGAGAGAAAAAACGGCCTTAAAAAATTCAAGCTATATCCTTTTGAATCAAGAGAAGAACATTACATTGAATTTGATGAGGAAACCTACAGTTTGGGATTAGGTTTAAATGACGAATATTATACAAATACGCTATACTACAGTTACAATTCAATGACCACTCCATCAAGTGTATACCAATACGATATGATGACGGGAGAGAGGGTCTTGTGGCACCAAAAAGAGGTATTGGCACCTAATTTTGATCCTCAAAACTACATTTCAAAAAGAATTTGGGCAAGGGCAAACGATGGTACAATGATTCCTATCTCATTGGTTTATAAAAAAGGCATCAATGTTTCTGAAGCGCCTTGTTTACTTTATGGTTATGGATCCTATGGATACACCATTCCCGATTATTTTAGCACCACCCGATTAAGTCTGTTGGATCGTGGTTTTATCTATGGTGTAGCTCATATTAGAGGAGGAAAATACATGGGTGAGGAGTGGTACCAAAGCGGGAAGTTTTTAAAGAAAATCAACACCTTCACTGATTTCATTAATGCGGCTGAGTATTTGGGCCACATGGGTTATTGTGATCCTGAAAAAATTTATGCTCAAGGTGGCAGTGCGGGAGGACTTTTAATGGGAGCTGTTTCTAATATGGCTCCTTACCTATGGAAAGGTATTATTTCTCAGGTTCCTTTTGTGGATGTATTGACCACCATGCTTGATGAAGATATACCCCTTACTACCGGAGAGTTCGAGGAGTGGGGCAATCCAAAGGACGAGGAATATTATTACTATTTATTAAAGTATTCTCCCTATGACAATATCAAAAAGATGGAATATCCCGCGATGTATATCACCACAGGTTATCATGACTCACAAGTACAATATTGGGAGCCTTTAAAGTATGTTGCAAAAATGAGAGAATACAAAACTGACGAGCACCCCTTTATTTTTGACTGCAATATGGATGCTGGTCATGGAGGAGGTTCGGGAAGGACAACGGCAAGAAAAGAAATTGCAAAAGTGTATGCGTTTATTTTGGGTATGGAAAATAACATTAAGTAGCTTATTTTTTTTAAGCGCTTCAGCTACATCTGCCCAAGATGATCCAGCGCCTATTGAAAATTTTAAACAAAAAAAGGTTTTCTATGCTGATTTGGGCTACAACACCTCTCCTTTCAGAATCAAATACCCTTACAACAACCAAAACGATGTTCTAAGATTCAAAAACAATTTCAAGACTTTTTTAGGTCTTGGTTTTGCTTACCGTTGGTTTCATCTTCGCATTGGTTTCCCTGTTTTTGGCTATGTAAAACCGACAGAAAAATGGGGAGAGTCTCAACAGTTTCAGCTTGGATTTAATTTTTCATTGAAAAAATTATTTTTTGATTTTGATCTAAAAACCGTGCGTGGATATGCCATTCAGAACTATTTGGGAATTGATTCCTCGCATGTTGAACCTTTTGAACACCGAATTGAAGAAAATGTAGGAATCACCAACTTCAGTATTAATGGGTGGTATTTTCATGACCAGAACTTCAAAATGTCGGCTTTGCGTGGTAAGCAAGCCCACTACAATGAAGCTGTTCATACTTGGTATGTCAAGGGCACATTCAATATATTCAGTGTTGACAATGACGAAAAACAATCTATTATTCCTGATTATCTGGTAAACAATTCGGATTCAAAAACCTATGCGTCTACATTTTCAGCAGTAGATTTTGGTGTTATACCCGGATATGCGTACGTCAATCGTATCAAAAACTGGCAGCTTTCTGGATGGCTAGGTGTTGGAGGAGTAATCCAGTCTAAGTTTTACAGTATTAGTAAAGCTCCTAGAGGATTTTTAGGACTGGCTCCAAGATATGATATTCGTTTCATTGGGGGATACACCAACAACAATTATTTTGTCTTTCTTGTTTCTGAATTTGACAATAAATCGATTCGCTTTAATGAACTGAAGTACCGACAGTATTTCTATAGCATACGATTGTGTGCCGGTATTCGTTTTGGTAAGACTAAAGCTGAATAATGGCTTTTGAAACCTGCCCCTTATAGCTCAACTCTAATGTATACCTTCCCTTCTTGTAGGCAGACAAATCCAGAATTTGTTGAGACTCGTTCAAAGCTAGAGTACTTATTCGCTCTCCACCTTTATTGAGAACAACAAGCTGAAGCCCTTCTTCAAAATTTCCATTTCGATCAACAAGCAATTTTCCCAATGAATGCTGAATTACAGAAACATATCCGGCGTGTTTTTTAAAGGCTTTTTTATTCACGATGTGTCGGACAGAACGCTTGAGTTTGGCGTTAGAATATTGCTCAGAATCCTTTTCAATCATGGCTTCTTCGATATGAGTTGGTCTGATAACCTCAGCTGATCTTCCCTTAAAGATTTCATCTTCTCCCATAGGCTTCCATACCCTCATGTAATCGATAACGAAAGTATTTGGGAATACGGTTTTTTCATCAGGCCCAGGAGAAAAAGGGCCCCCATCCTGAGCAACAGAAATATTCGCGATGAGATTCATTTCTGTATTAAAGTCTCCGTTGTATTCGGCCACAGCCTCTCCATTCAAATACATAATAAGTTTGCCTGGAGTCCATAGACCAGAATAAACGACATACCTATCTGTAATCTGCTCAGACGCCTTAATCCAACCTCCCCAATTTTTTTTAATCTTGAACCATCCAGATCGCACCTTGTCACAATCGTTTGGACAATGAATATCTACATGAAAACGATTCGACTTTTCGCCTTTCATCTCCATAAAGTCGACTTCCTCGTTAGGGTTTCCTCCGTAGAGCCAAAATCCCGGCCAAAGACCTTTACCAGAAGGAGCAAGCGCACGACATTCAAAATACCCATATTTAAATTGTCTTTTACTCCATAAAGCAGAAATCAAATGCTTCAACTGAACCTGATTCCCATTTCTAACCTCTATATTGTACTTTTCTAGAGCACTTTCATCAAGCATCCACTCTGGAAAACTACGCCACTCGCTCGTCGTGTCAAGATGCAATTTTACAATTCCACTTGAAGGCTCCACCATATCCTTATCCGCGTAAATACCCGCATCAAGCGAAAGCCCCCCCCATGGATAATTAGGGTACCACAAGTCTTCATTGATTTTTTTTCCATTGAACTCATCACCAAAAAAGTAACCGAAACGAACCAGTTCCTCCTCTCCTACTTTCCAAAGAACCGGCTCTATCTGACCATGCAGGAAGGAACTAAAAAATAAAATAACAAATAGTATACGCATCAGTTCTTAATAAAAATGTTCTTGGGCTCTGTAAAGAACCTTAGGGCTTCCCATCCGCCTTCTCTTCCCACACCGGAAGCTTTAACTCCTCCGAATGGGGTTCTTAGATCTCTAACCAACCATGAATTGACCCAAACAATACCTGCATGAACTTGATCGGCCACTCGGTGGGCGCGTCTTAAGTTTGAAGTCCAAATAGTTGCAGAAAGACCATATTGGGTTGAATTGGCCATCATGAGCAACTCTTGTTCTGTATCGAAAGGCATCATGGTCACGACTGGCCCAAAAATTTCTTCTTGATTTGTTCTGCAATCATATGTTAATCCCTCAATGACTGTCGGCTGTATGAAAAAACCATCCTGATGAGGCTCAGGTAAAATGACCCTTTCTCCACCTGTCAATATTTTACCGCCTTCCTCCTTGGCGAGTTCAATATAAGCAAGCACCTTCTCCATATGATCTTTGGATACTACGGCACCTTGCTTTGTTTCGGGATCAGAGGGTGAAGCATTTTTCATTTTTGACACCTTCTCTACAAATGCTTTTTTGAATTTTTCATAGATCGGTCTTTCAATAAAAATTCTTGATCCACATAAACAAATCTGTCCTTGGTTGGCAAATGAAGACCTCACAGTTGTTCTAAGCATTTCATCAAAATCGCAATCTGCAAAAATCATATTTGGATTTTTACCTCCAAGTTCCAGAGATAATTTTTTAAACATTGGGCCGGCTATTCTTGATATATAAGCTCCCGTTTGCGTTCCCCCCGTAAAAGAAATCGCTTTAATTTCTGGATGCTTTACAATGGCGTCTCCAGCAGAAGCACCATTGCCATGGACAATGTTGAGTACCCCTGGAGGAAGTCCTATTTCGTGAGCTACCTCAGAAAGCAAATAAGCTGTGTAAGGAGTGACCTCAGAAGGCTTAGCAATCACGCAGTTTCCTGTTGCAAGTGCTGGGGCAATCTTCCAAGAAAAAAGATACAAGGGCAAGTTCCATGGTGAAATACAGCCTACCACTCCAATTGGTTTTCGAGTGGTGTAATTAATACCAACACCCTCCATTCGATGAGATTCTGATGCAAAATGTAAAACTGCCGTGGCAAAAAAATGAAAATTAGAAACCGCTCTTGGAATATCTACCTGTCTCGCAAGGGAAACGGGCTTACCATTATCCAATGATTCTGCTTCGACAAATTCATCCATTCGTTTTTCTATACCTTCTGACAAACGGATAAGGTACTTGCTCCTTTCTTCAAGTGAAAGACCAGACCAGGAAGGAAAGGCTTTTTGTGCTGCCTTTACGGCCATGCTGACATCAGATTCGTCCGAATCAGGGATCAGAGCATACGGTTCTCCTTTGGCAGGATTGATGTTCTCAAAATATACTCCTGATTGTGGCTGAAGCATTGCACCATTGATATAATTGGTAATTTTTTTCATTCATGAATTCAATTAAAACAAATGTCATAAAAAAAACCGAAAGGGAAGAATGAAAATGGTCAACACATTATTTCTAACTTCGTAAAAAACACAAAGTAATCATATGGAACTCTCAAAAGCTCAACAAATTGTTGATGATTGGATTAAAAAATATGGCGTGCGTTATTTCAATGAACTCACGAATACCGCTGTATTAATGGAAGAAGTAGGGGAATTAGCCAGAATCATGTCTCGGCGATATGGTGAGCAAAGTGAAAAACCCTCTGATGCCAATTTGGACTTGGGTGATGAAATGGCAGATATTCTTTTTGTTTTAATCTGTCTTGCCAATCAAACGGGTATTGATCTAGAGGAGGCTTTTAGAAAAAATATGGATAAAAAAACAAGCCGGGATAAGACCAGACATATTGATAACGAAAAACTTAAGTAGTGGAGAGGGGAGAAGTAGAAAAAGAAATAAAAAAAGTCTTTGGTTCCGGAAGTTCTTTGGTTGTTAAGGCAAACCCCCAAGATTATTTTGAGCTTATTCAACAGCTTATTTTGACTGAAATTCCTGAGCCACAAGAGGGTTCGCCTAGAGGGCTTGTTTTGTTTAGCCATGATCAAGCTGCAAGAGATTTTGAAGCCTATATCCAAGGTGAATGCAAAAAACATGATTTGACATCAGACCTGATTATAGAGAAGGGGCAACGTATCAAACAACGTAACGACCTTTACTTTGGAACAGAACTGATCATAGGAACTCCCAAAAGGTTGTGCGAATTGTACTACCAAAATGGATTTAATATCGGAGAGCTTCGTTTTTTTATGGTTTTGGATATTAATGAGATTTTTAAAAAGGGATTGCGAGGGTTCGTGAGTCGAATCTCTGAAAGTTTACCTAAATGCAAAAAAATCGTTTTTGAAACAGAGGGAAAAGAAGCGCATGTTAAGCTTTATTGTCAAGAATTCTTATCCCCGTTTAAAAGACTTAAGGAGTCTTAAATGATATCAAAAGCACTCACAAAAACAGGTCGATTTGCCTCATAAGAAGAGGATTTATTTCTACAAACTAGGGCCACTTTTTTCTCACCAATTATTTTGTCTAAAACTCCCCACCTCATTTTATTTTTAGTCTTTCGATACAAATCCTGATTGGGATCTACAAACCAAATCAAAGAAGATACATTGTATAAACTTAATGCACTATCAAATAGGGATTCAACTTCTTTTGGGGACTTTTTTCGAGTAAATACGATATCTGGAACAAGAAAGTAATGATCGTCTGGACGAAGCAATTTATTTAGTACTGGGATATATGGAATGACTTTCACAAAGAGACCTCCAAAGCGACCAGGGAGTCTTTTTATTTTCCAATGAACCTTTGTGAACTTGGCAAAAGAAGTGATCTGTCCCTCATTATTTTTAAGAATCACATAGGGACCCTTATGAATATGAAACGTGTGATAAAATTCATTATTAGAGTACTCAGTCGCAACTTGAGCTCTAAGTGCATTCCAATCGTCAAAAAACGCTGCTTTTGGATTTTTTTTTGGATTAAAACGGCTATATGTTCTAGAGACAATATCTGTATATGGGGAGAAACCAAATCGTTCCGAAAATAAACGACTACGATCATTTTCATACTCTATATATGCATACATCGGAAGACTAGGTTGTAACATTTTCAACTTCTCAAATACCTCCTCAATCTTATTTTCAAAGGGAGATGGTTTTGATTTTATTTTCGGTTTTTTAGCCGATTTATTTTGAAAGGTCCGTGAAAAAGCAAAGTATCTTAGATAATAACCCACCTTGCGCCGACAAAATGTAATGTTGGCAATTAGTTGTTGATTTCGAACCAATGAATAAGAAATAGGGTGGTCTGCATCTTTTATTCGATCCCGCGTATCCATGTGGATATACCGGGCACCATTGGTGCCAAGCTCTATTCCTTCGAGTAATTCAATAAGATTTTCAGAAATATTTTCTGACGAAATCAGCTCCATCAATTAAAGAATGGACTAATTATTTACCCCCAAATCCTTAACAGAATAGGCAATTTTCAAGGCATCCACTTCCTGCAGTTGTTTCCTGATTTCAAAAATCAAACCTGCAGGAGCCTCCTGATCAGCCTTGATGCAAGTGATTACACCATCAATAGGTTTTTTCATTCTAGCTGGTTTTGAATCAAACTTGTTCTGTTTCCACTCACCAACCTTGTTTGTTGTATACAAACCATCTGCCTTAGCTCTAACAACGTTATCTAATGACAAAGCAAAACCATATTCAAAAGCACTTGCCCTGCTTGGATTTCTTGGTCTTCCTAAGTAAAGGAAATCTATTTCAGATCGCTGTTTATACGGGGTCAAGTCTTCAGTTTCAGATCCACTAGGTGCCGTATACTTCACCGTTGGATCTGTTTCTTTCGTTGTAGTTGCCACCATAAAAAAGAAAAGAAGCATGAATACAATGTCAGGTAATGAAGCTGTATTCATTGCTGGTGCCGACCGTTCATCTACTTTTTTAAACTTAGACATCGTATTAGTTTTTAGGTTCTACTTCTATAATTTTTCCAGGATACAAAATCTTAATTAGATCCAATTTGTCTTTATCCTCTTGGTTCTCATCCGGATTCTGATTGTATCTAAAATTCATTACAGTATATTTCTCACCAAAAAGCTCTTTACATTTATCATTTCTGAGAATGTTTACCGCTTCTTCTATTTCATTGTGAATTTGTGTGTAAATGGAATATGTAGTCGCTTTTTGAACAACAATTTTGATGTGTGCTTGCTTGTCTATTTCACGAAGTTCTGTGAGACCGGTAACACGTTCAAGCAGTTTCAAAGCCTTTTCTTTATCTTCCCATTGTTTAATTGCAGATTGTAGAAACACTACCATCTCATCATCACCAACAGCATCAAAACCATCAATTTGCTCATTTAGCTTTCTTTTCTCTCTTTCACATAATGCCAAATCTGCTGTAGAATATAAAGGGAAGTTGAGTTCTGGATGATTGACTTTTTCGCTGGTTCGGTAAAACTCAAGAATAGATTCTGATATCTCACTTGGGTCTGGATAAGTGTTTCTTACCTTGATTTGATTTTGACTGTTGGCCTCTATTTTTAAAACGTTCCTTGCCTGAATCTCTATATCATCAGGTGGTGGAACATCAAGTTTTTGAGGTATTTTTCGAATATACGCCATATCTTTATCCATTGTTGTTGTTACGAGGAAAAACAGCAACAGAAGAAAGGCGATATCCGCCATGGACCCTGCATTAATTTCTGGAATATCTCTTTTCGCCATAGGGTTTATTTTCTATATCGACCCATAAACGGCCCTAAAACAATGGCTAAAATACCTAAAGATAAACAGATGCCAATGGTATAAATACCCGCAGTCGTCAAGGCAATCGTGCTTGGTCCAACCTGTTCTGGTTTCACCTGTAGGTCTGCGATTGTATCTGTTGAGCCCGAGTAAAACAAAACGATAAATACAAGTGCACTTATGAGTAAGCCAAGTATTGAAAGAGCTGTCCTTTTAGGACGAATAACCAATTGGTAAATGAAAAATCCTATGACAGCAATCAGTGCCAAACCAATGACATAAATCACATAATCAATTGCGAAAAAATGTCCAGAATCGCCATTAACGAATGCGTCGATTTCCGAAATCTTATCGTCAGACTCGGGATACCCACCCGCAATAAGCCAAACGCAAAGAGCAACCCCTGCTGAAGCCAATACGACTTTGGAGATGTTCAGTATTTGTTGTGTTAATTGATCTTTCATAAAAATCTTTGTGTTTTATTTTACAACTTTATTCGCAAGCATCATATCTATCAATGAAATAGAAGCTTCTTCCATTTCATTCACTACACTATCTACTTTACTAGTGATGTAATTGTAAAAAATCTGAAGTATAATGGCCGAAATCAAACCAAAAACAGTTGTTAAAAGAGATACCTGAATACCACCAGCAACAGTAATTGGTGATACCTGTCCATCCTTAACAATTTGCTCAAAGGCTTGAATCATACCAATAACAGTTCCTAAGAACCCAAGCATTGGAGAAAGTGCTATAAATAATTGCAACCAAGTCATTCCCTTTTCTAAAAGTCCGTTTTGAACTCCTCCATAAGATATGATGGCTTTTTCTACTACGTCAACCCCCTCATCTGCTCTTGATAAACCCTGATAATATATAGAAGCTATTGGTCCCCTTGTATTACGCGCAACCTCTTTTGCTGCTTCTACTCCGCCAGATTTAAGCGCATCTTCTATACTCTGCTTAAACTTGTTAGTGTCAATAGTAGATAGATTTAGGTAAACCACACGCTCTATAGAAAGGGCCATACCTATAATTAAACAAAGTAATACTGGAGTCATCCATAATGGATCACCCTGTATGAACTTTTGCTTTAGCTTTTGAGAAAAGCCTAATTCTTTTTCTTCGGCGTCATCGCCATCTTTTGTTTCCAAAGCACCCTCATTTGCTGCTTCGGCTACCGTTTGATCTGCCGACATTTCGACAACATTGGTATCGGATTGTTCATTATCTCCATCAGTCTGTGCAGAAAGGTTAAGTGTGAATCCTAAGGACAATACCAATAAAAAGGCTAAAGATTTGATCATATTTTTCATAATTAATAAATTGAAACTCTATGTTGATTTAATAAGTGTCAAAAATAATATTTTTTTGCTTTTACACAATTATTTTGACAATGGATAATGAGAATCTACTTGGAAATCAGATAAAACGGGCAATATATAACCAGCTCCTTCTGACGTCGTCTCATTTTTTTGCGGAGAGAGAGGGATTCGAACCCTCGATACGCTTTCGGCGTATACACACTTTCCAGGCGTGCTCCTTCAACCACTCGGACACCTCTCCAATAATTTGGGACGCGAATATAAAAAAATACTAAGAAATTCAGAAACTTTGAATTAGCCCATTAAGCTAAAAATAAACAAACCAATAGAAAAATAGATAAATAAGCCCACCACATCATTTAAGGTGGTTATAAAAGGTCCTGTCGCCAGAGCAGGATCAATTTCATATTTATCCAAAACTAAGGGTATCAAGGTGCCGAAAACAGCTGCAACCAAAATTACCGTGAAAAGAGAGACACTCACAACAAGTCCCAAGTTAAAACCACCAAACACCGTGGCAATTGCCAAAATGATCAAGGACAAAAGAATGCCATTCACCATACCGACCAAAGTTTCCTTCCAAATTTTAGACATCATTCCAGAAATATTTTGGTCTCCACGGGCCAGAGATTGAACTACAATTGCAGAAGACTGAACACCAACATTTCCTCCCATCGCCGTAATAAGCGGGATAAAAAAAGCAAGTTCCGGATGTTCGAAAATACTTAATTCAAAACCAGAAATTACTTTCGCACCAAGAATTCCGCCAGCAAGTCCAATAATCAACCAGGGCAAGCGTGCTTTAGAAACTTTCCAAATACTAGCCCCAGACTGAATGGGCTCGGAAATACCCGTTGCAAGCTGAAAATCCTTATCTGCCTCTTCCTTAAGTTGTTCAACAACATCATCAATGGTAATTCGACCGACAAGTTTGTTCTGATAATCAACAACAGGAACGGATACCAAATCATATTTCTCCATAACATTAAATACTTGTTCAGAAGAATCTGAAGCTTTAACAGAAATGATGTTCTTCGAATTATAAAGCTCAGCAATTTTTGTGGATGAATTTGCAATAAGTAATCGTTTTAATGAAAGAACTCCCAATAGATGCTCAGCATTATCAACTACAAAGATATTAAACACCTTCTCGACATCTTCAGCCTGTTTTCTGAGCTGCATAATAGCCCGATTTACGGGCCAGTCTAATTGAACAACACAAAATTCTTTCTGCATTAATCCTCCGGCGGTATCTTCATCATAATTTAGAAGGTCAACAATGTCCTCAGCCGCCTCATCATCATCCATCTGAGAAATGACCTCTTGAATTTTCTCTTCAGGAAAGTCTCCTAAAATATCTGCCGCATCATCTGAGTCCAGGTTTTCTATCTGGTCAGCAATTTCTTTGGTGCTCAGCGAATCAATGAGAACATCTCTGTTTTCATCCTGCAAATCCATCAGAATGTCAGCCTGAACCTCCTCATCACCTAAATAATATACATATTTAGCCTCCTCCGCAGAGAGCTCGTCTAATACATCGGCAATGTCCGCGTGGTGCAACTCGAAAACGTGTTCCAAAATCCACTTATCGTCCTTTTGATTGACTTTATCACTCAGGCGCTCTATAAATTCTTTTGTGAGTTTAAATTGCATCAGTTATATCTCTTAACCTTATTTTTAATCTATTAGATTCTTTTCAATAAAGGATCCTTCAGAGCATCTTTATACTTTTCAGAGATCAAACCCCAATCTAATAAAGACCAAATCGCACTTAAATAGTCTCCTCGCTTGTTCTGATATCTCAAATAGTAAGCATGCTCCCAAACATCAATTCCTAATATAGGTATCCCCCTTACTTCGGAAACATCCATAATAGGATTATCTTGATTTGGAGTACTCGTCACTTTTAACGTTTTATCTGGCATTACAACGAGCCAAGCCCAACCCGATCCAAATCGTTTGGCAGCGGCATTGGTGAGTTCGGATCGGAGCACCTCAAAACTTTCAAAATCGTTCTCAATTTGTTTTGAAAGCTCCACAGAAATCTTACCCGGAGTAACATCCGATAATGTTGGGGTTAGTACTTCCCAAAAAAGTGTGTGATTGTAATGTCCTCCTGAATTGTTACGAACAGAACCGGGCATTTCGCTCGCTTTCAAAAGAAGATCAATTAAAGGTATATTCTGTAATCCTTCTACGCGAACTGCTTTATTTAATTTATTTACATAACCTTGATGGTGCTTGGAGTGATGTATTCTCATGGTTTTTTCATCAATTCCTTGTTCATATTGATCATATTCAAATCTCAATACGGGCAAACTAAATTCTTGTGATTTGATGCTGATTGTAATGCTCAGAACAAATAAAAATAACAGTAATCTCATTGTTTTTGTTTTATGTTAAGTTTTTACTAAATCAATAAGTATACCGAATATACTATATTCCTTGAAGGTCGACCATTCTCATTGATATAAAAGCCTTAAGAACCCGCTCACCAATTCCAGGAACCTGAACGTGTATCAAGTATATGCCAGAAGCAATTGGGATGTTAGCATTATTAGTTAGTGTCCAATCGAGAGAAGTAATGGGACTGTCTTTTTCAAAAGTACGCACTAGCTTTCCATTAACCGTATAAATATCAATAGAACATCTTTCTGGAAGATTCGTGATTTTTATTCGATTGTCGATTCTATTTCTTTCGTACTCTGAGAATGCATAATAAGGATTGGGAACGACATTGATGATATCCAAAGCACTCTTCAACTGGTCAGCTGACGAAGTCACTGT
>MDTD01108367.1_pt1 | contig 16863 bp, 10 predicted proteins | sample 811221 | NCBI WGS metagenome assembly MDTD01 (sample SAMN05326646, study PRJNA326480) | marine metagenome | isolation source: seawater | place: Pacific Ocean: South West | collected 2011 | reverse complement strand
GGCCATCGCGAGTGATCGTCAGGGTGGTAGCACCATCGCCATCGGATTCGGCTACAGTCTCATCGGCCAGGGCGACAGTCAAGGAGACCAAGTCGCTGTCGGTGACAGTAAGTTCGGCAGAGCCGCTGCCATTTTTAGTGGTGGATGCGGAGATTATTGCAACCTGATCTCCGTCGACTTCACCATCTTCAATGGCATGGACATTGACTTTTCTTTTCTTCTTACCGGCTTCCACTGTAACAGAACCACGAATAGTAGCTTCTGTGGTGTCACTGCTGGTCAGAGTGACGACAACATCCTCGGTCAAGGTTTCGTTAAACTCAATCACCAGTTTGGTGGCTTTCCGGCCGTCAGATTCTGCAACAATGGTCTGCTCCAATGAAACGGTTATGCCATTGGTGCTGTCTGTGACGGTGAGGTCATCGGAAGCAGAATTTGCACCTTCAGCAGAAGCGGAAATGGTGGCAACCTGATCGCCATCCATTTCGTTATCATCTACCGCATTAACCGGGACAGACACGCTGGACTGGCCTGCGTCAATGGTGACAGTAGACTGGATTGTGGCTTCAGTGGCATCACTGCTGACAAGCGTAATGGTCAATGGTTCATCCGTAGGCCCGTCACGGGTTATAGTCAAGGTAGTTGCACCTTCACCCGCAGCTTCGGCAACGCTGCTGTCAGCAAGTGTAGCTGTGAGTGTGACCAAAGTGGAGTCGGTGACCGTTAAGTCAATCGAACCAGAGTTTGCATCAGTGGCCGATGCTGTCAGGGTTGCGGTGTCATCTCCATCAACAACGCCATCGTCGACGGCGGTAACAGAGACATTTACGCTGCTGGAACCAGCAGGAATGATGGCTGAAGACGGCAGTGTCGCTTCATCCGTATCGCTGCTGCTAAGAGAGACAGTCAATGGCTCATCAGTTGGGCCATCGCGGGTGATCGTAAGGGTTGTTGCATCTGCCCCATCGCTTTCTGCAACCGGATTTTTGGACAAGGCAACGCTCAAGGTGACATTGGCCGTATCGGTGACGGTCAGGTCAGCATCTGCAGTTCCGGCATCTCCACCATTGGCGGAAATGGTGGCAACATCATCGCCATCAAAGACGCCATCGTCGAGAGTCGTAATGGTGAAGGTTGCGGAAGTTGAACCGCTCACAATGATGACAGAACCAGGAACGGTTGCTTCTTCGGTATTGTTGCTGCTCAAGGTGACGGTCAGATCCTGGTCAAGGCCGGAATTGCGGGTGACGGTACCAGTAGAAGGAGTTCCTTCTGGAACAGAGCTGGGATTCAGCACCAGCACCAGACTGGCGGCATCATCATCTGTAACTTCAGCTGAGCCAGGAATGACGACATAGCCAGAGATTGAAGGTGAAGCGGAGATGGTGACCGGAATGGTCCCTTCAACAACATCATTTGAAATGACCTGCAGGCTGAAAGATGAAGAAGCCTGGCCGGCATTGATAGTAGTACTGTTCACATACGTGCGCAGGTGGCTGCTGGCGCTTGAAGAAAGCGCAAGAGTCAGGTCCTGATTGAAGAAAGGATCGGATGGATCGGTATTGCTGCGTGTGACCACCGCGGTGGCAGCCGGGTTGGCCGCACCTTCGGATACGGATGCCGGAGTAACCGTAACGGTAATGGTTTCGTAATCGGTCACTGCCAGAGAGTCATTTCCACTCCTGTAGTCGGTGGCGGAAGCGGTCAAAGTAACCGTCTGGGTACCATCCAGAATCGCATCGTCGATCGCGGAAACAGGCAAGGTGACGGAGGATGATCCATCGGCGATGGTAGCAGCGCCTGCAACTGAAGCTTCGCTGCCGTCATTAAAACTCAGGGTGACGCTGAGAGCACCAACAGTGGAGCCGGCAGGACGGGAGATGGTAACGGTGGTCGCACCACCATTTTCTGAAATGGAATCATCTGCAAAGGCAACTGTCAGGCGCTCATTATCCTCAACCTGCAAGGATGCACGACCGCTCTGGTAGCCAGTTGCGGCACCAGTGATGATAATGTCACGACCACCAGATGTTACAGCCTGATCGTCAGTTGCTGTTATCTGGAAGGTGGCAGATTTCGAACCGGCAGGAATCGTTACAGCACCAGGAAGCACAAGCAAGCCAGGAGCGCTTGAGCCCAACTTGACGCTGAGAGCTGCATTCTGGAAGTTCGTGATATTTCTGGTAACCGTGGCAGAGGTTGATTCGCCTTCGGAAATCGGGCTATTAGCAATTGAGATGCTCAACGTTTCATAATCAGAAACAATGATAGTATCTGATACCGCCGTGTGATTGGCCGCTACTGGGATAATCGTGACGATCCGGGAACCATCAAAGGTCTGATTGTCGATCGCTGTAATTCCAAGACCAGCAACAGTAGCCTGGCCGGCGGGAATGACGACAACTGTCGAGCTCAGGTTGATCGCGCCGGATGGATCGGTCGTCAAGGTGACGGTTACCGGATCCGTTGTAGCACCAGTACGGCTGAGGCTGAACGTAGTACTGGTTTGGCCACCAAGCGGGCTCTCTGAGATGACTCTGTCATCCACAGAAACTGTGATGATCGCCTGATCGGAATCACGAACAGTAACAGAATCGGAACCTGGCTGATACGTGCCGTTATCGTCACCACTTGTTGAATCGGTTGCGGTCAAGACCACATCCACATCTCCGTCAGCGATGCCATCATTAACACCATTAACATTGAAGGCAACGGAAGTCTGGTTTGCCGGGATGGTAATCGTGGAAGGGTGGTTTAACTGTCCTGGAGGGACGGATTTGAGCTGGAAGGTTTCAGCTTTGGTAATATCGCCAAAAAGCCGTTTGACTTCGGCGGTTGATCCAGAGGCACCTTCAAAAATGACTGACTCATGAATGGTGACAACCAGTGACTTGACTTCACCTGGATTGAAAATGCTGGTCTCCAGGGAAATCTTGGAGCGCTTTTCATATGGGAGAGATGCGGGCCAGGTGACCTGAGCATAAAGTCTAAGCTGCTTGGCAACCCGATCCTCATGTTCTTCTTCGATACCGAAAGAGGTGATATTTTTCCAGGTGTAGATGACGGCATCGAAATCGACGACATCATTATCACTGATCTGTTCAATCTTGAACACACCGGAATCATTGGTATCCTGGTCAAAATCGTCGTCAACATTACCTGCATTGACGAGATATTTGATTTTCATGTGTTCGCTGGATGCGACAGAGGTTTCGCTCCAGAGTGTATATGGTGATGCGCCAACTTCAGATTCAGATTGAATCGCAGTCGGGAATGCATCCACAAAAGACCAGTCCGAACGCACTTTTGCAGCGGCAACCTGCAGGAATTGCTGGCCTGCATCGTGTGCCATCATGCGGCTGCGTGATTCAAGATTGGCTTTCATGCCGCTGGGAAATAGAACCATCAAGGTTAAAACCGCGACAATAATAACGACGAGAGCAATCACCAGTTCGACCATGGTGAACTCTTTGCAACGCCTCAAAAATGAGGACTTGAGCTGATTAATCATAACTCCTGTTCCTTCCGAATAGTGAATCCCCGACCAGGGATGCATTCAAAAAGTCATTGATCTGAGAAACGTATTAGACCTTCGGTCTCAGATACGGGGACGTTTTGAGCTTGAGTTGGACTGCCGGGAACCAAAAACGGTAGATGCAGTTCCTTTTCCGCCGCGAACGTTATCTCTTGGCAGAAGATCATCCAGGCGAATGACCTGAGGTGGTCGCTTGGCGCGATCCTGATCTTTCTTAGTATCCATACCTTATTACTCCTTAGTTGGATGTATGGTGATTACACATGTGGATACGTAGTTTGTAGCAAAGATGATGCCAGAATCGAGAAATATGTGGAATTCGAGCTCAAAAGGAGTTTGTGATGGTTGTTGCTCGCAATGTGATATGTATCACATTCAGTGGGTGGTGGTCTTATTATGATACAGTGCGGGTGCTGCGATGATACTTATGTGCGGTCTGCTGGTCTCACGTCACTACCTGCAGATCGCACATTGAGTATTGGGATTGTGGAATTTGTCCCTGGTCGGGTGTCAGAAGGAACTTGTTTCCGAAGGTCTATGAGATCTTTAGCATCGTTTGTGCCAGTGCGAATGTATGTGCTGTAAGTTGTTGAATCGCAAGGGGTTGTGACTTTTTTGTGTGGCTGGGGCTGGCGGTTGCGCCTGTTGATGTATAGAATCTGGACTGTTTTGTTTCATCTTTGGGCTTTTTCTGTGCCTTATTATGGCAAGGTGGGTGAAATCTCTTTGATGTGAAACCGTAACAGTCGTGTTGGGTATGGCATGTTCTGTGCAAGATAGTTGACGCACATCTTGTGTTGGCTACATTAGATACACGGTACCTGTGTCTGATTTCACCCCCCCCATATTAATGCCTGTCACACGCTCTGGAGTTCTGTTTACATGAAGCCTCATCGCAAACCAGCCCCTCCAGGGTTTGTTCCTGGGTCGTGCCACATGCTGACGTTGGTCGAACTTGTAGTCGTTATGGTCATCATGTTGATTTTGATGTTGATCAGTGTGGGCGGCTTTCGATCCATGTCAACTGCGAGTAAAGTGGATGGAACAGCAAGTAACCTGTCATCCACCATTCACAATTCCCGCTTGCAGGCCATTGCTCTTCGCCGGTATGTAGCGGTAATCATGCCTGGAACCCTCGCAGGCCTGAATGATTATCAATATCGTTGTTTTCGTCAGGCGATTGTAACACCTGCTGCGGGTGGAAAGTATGAATTTGTAAAATGGATGGATAATTCCGCCTGGGAATTTCTTCCCCAAGGTGTGTCCATTATGGAAGCCGATAATGATATAGGTATTCAGGCGGATAGCAGCGGGACCATGGTTTTTACCAAATCACCGCAGGACAATTCTCCGGTTTTGACTACTGCGGTGGATATGCAGCAGCCATTTGGCATGGGAAGTACGATAAATAATCTGCGCGCTATCGTCTTCACCCCTGAAGGCAAGCTTGCCGGGACCGCCAACTATATCACCATTGGCCGGGCGGTTTTTCAGACTAACGGTTTCTGGCGGGTCGACAATCCGGCGAGTGCGGCTAAGAACATCAGCTGTGCGGATCAAGTTACGCTGGAAATCAATCGGTATACCGGGCGGACCAAATTTTTGACCTGGGATCAGTATTGAGACGGTGATGTCTTATTTTAAGACATCACGATGTCTCGCAATGATAACCTCCCACACCGAATTACCAGTGTAGAAACGGTTTGAGTGTTCGGAAGTAAAAAAAAGCTGAGCAGGAAGGCATCTTTAGAGCGAATTTTATGATGATCTGTATCCGATTTCCCGGTCAGAGAACGCTGAAAAACCTTGAATGGTATGGACTTATCACATATACTTAGTATGGGTTTTGCGAAATGCGGGTATTTACCGATTGGCATGGGAGTTGCTCTTAAAATTATAGCTAATTCCTTCCGTGTCTCTTCAATCAAAATGGGAGCTTCTCATGGACAGTCCGAAAAAACTCCGATTGTACACCTTCAGTATGATCGAAATCATGGTTGCGATGTTTGTGGTGCTGATTGCACTGATCTCTGCTGTGTCTCTGGTACCGCTGGGACAACAAACCACCAAAGAAGCAGTCAGTCAGGCTGATGCCAGTATTGCTGCTGAGCAATTCCTTAATTATTACAGCAGCAAAGTCAAAGCACGTTGGGCTTTGATAAATGCACTTCCTATTAACAAGCCGGAAGACGATGAAAGCGGTGTAAACTGGCAGCTAAGCGATTCTGGCGATATCATCACAGTCGTTGACAGCCTGCGTATTTATTACGATGACCAGGATAACGATAAGCGCTTCGACTATAAGGACCAGAACAGCAGCACCCATCGTGATGATTCCGGCCTCTTTAAGCTTGAGCAATTGTCCGCTACCAACGTCACTGACTTTTCTGCTGTCTGCCGTGTCTGGACGTCTCCCGCTTATTACAACACCACCGAAGATGACGGCACCGGTACCATTGTCTCCGTCAGCAAGGCATTGCCTCCAGACAGTGCTGTTGTCCTCAATGTCGAGGTCAGCTATCCTGCCGGAGCACCCTATGCCGAGCGTCAGAAGTCCGTTTATTCCATGAATATCTTCCAGCCAGCCGAAGAGCCTCTGGAAGATCAGTCAGGCGCATTTGTTATCCAGGATGATGGTTCTATCAGCGTGATCTATCATGGTTCAGAAGCCGGCTACACCAATGCCTTGAACCTTTATCTGAATGAGGAATACGGCAATGTCACCAATGTCTTCCCCAATCAGAAGAAGCAACCTCAGAATACTCCGCTTTCCTTCCCATGGAAACCCGGTGATTCCTTCAACTTCTATATCACCACGACTCCTTCGGATAATGCATCCAAGAATAAGTATGGCGAATATGAGCACCATTCCTGGGCGCCCGAACCTCCGGGTTGCGAATGCGACTGTCTCGATATCTCAGGTGACCTGAATATCAATCCTAATAACAGCCCGCAAAGCGAGTTTGAGCTGGTCGCTGCTGACGGGACCACCATCACTCGCGATGATCTGCATAAAAATGCCAGCACCTATGGAAAAGGGACTTACTGGGAAGGCACAGCCACCTATATCCGCGTCAAACCCAAGGGCAATGGTAATCAGAATGGTCTTATTCTGGGAGATCAAGCCTATGATTTTGACAACGGCAAGACTTACACTATTACCGGTGATTCCGATGTGCGTATCTATAATGACAAGATGGTTAATGGTAAAGCCATGGGTCATTGGTGGCTCTCATCTGTTGGTGATTGCGTCCAGTTGCTTGAAGAAGGCGAAGCACACACCATTGATTGCCCCAAGCATCCATCTTATGCTGGTCCGAGCAAATTGCCGGAAAATGCACCGCCATATTTTGATAATCCTGCTGGCAGCAACTACGACGGGGCTTACTGCTCGCAGACCGGCAATCCGTTTGTTATCGTCACCGAGGAACTGCCTGGCCGTCGTTGGAAACTTGGCTTTGAAGATTTGCCCAACGGGCATAAATGGACCGACTGGGATTACGACGATGTTGTCATTTCTGTCGAACTCTCAGCCTCCAATGGCGTTTCAGAGAGCATTTCCGGGGTATCCAGCGATGGTACCATTACCCTCAATCCAAATGATGGAAAATGGCGTTTCACTGCCACTTTGATTGATGGCACCATGTTTACCGGCCACGACCTGGATGAATTTTCCAATCAGAAATTGAAAGCCGCGACGGTGTGGATGCGACCAACCGGTTCCGGTTCCCAGACTATCGATGTTGATGGAGCGCCTTTCACCATGGATAATTCCCAGATGTTGTCAGTTTGTTCTTCTAACGTCGCCACCAACTGGGTAGACTTGGAGATTTACAAAAGTGGTGGTAAGTGGAAAGCCAAAATTGGTTCTACTTCCGCATTTGTGACATTGCTTGATTGATATCAAATCATGATTACGTTGAAGATCACAGCATGTACGCCTGACTTGCTGTGATCTTCACTTTTTCCTTCCTGTTGTCTGGATAATGTGTCTGATGTGTAACTACAAAAGAATCAAACAAGACCGGCACTTCTTTTCTATGATAGAATTACTGGTGGCCATGAGCATATTTCTTGTGCTTTCAGTCATGATTCTGTATATCCTCAATGCCATGCAGTTACTCTATCGCGACACCATTGCCCGCAGCCGAATCAGCGAAAACAGAGCTGTCGTTTTTGAACTAATCGAACGGGACTTTAAAAGCATGATTGTCGACAAAGATATCAACAATCTTACTGCCTGGAGCCTTGCTGATCATGATGCGGATGATTACACCAAAGCACGTGTCATCACCTTCGTATCCTCAACTGATGCTTATGAAGTTGCAAGCAGCGATGTCTGTGAAGTCAGCTACTTTTTCCATAAGGACTCAAACCCTGCTGCTACCCTCAGTCCCAATGTCCTGTATCGGCAGGTTATTTCTGATTCGACCACTGGTGGACATTGGAATTATCTGGGAGCAGTTTCTTCCAGCTGGGCTTCCAATCCGACTGCCGTCAATTGCGAAGAAGTCATTGCAGGAGTGGGCCGATTTGAGATTGCAGCTTACGGCAAATTTGATTCACTTATCGACCCCAGTGATCTGCTTTATACACGGCCTGTACGATTGGAAATCACTCTGGAACAGTTTGATGAGCGTTTGCAGAATGCGACTGCCTCCGAGAAGTTCCGAACTCAGCAAAGCAAGCCAAAGGTCATTTCTTACTAAAGGAGACCGCTATGCATTATCGTACCTGGAGCAGCCGCATCATCGCTAAGATCAGTAAGATCAGTCGGTATCGTGTCATTATGCGCCAACGAAAGGGCAGCGCTTTGATTATGACTATGGGGCTGGTTTTTATGGTGGCCCTTGTTGCGCTTGCGTTTGTCAGCAACTCCTTTCAGGTTCAGCGTAACCTCAAGCTGACCGAAACATCTATCGAAACCAATCTCAGCAGTGGGTCCACCATTACCGAGATCATCAGTCAGGTGTTCAATGATCTTCGCCCGGTTGACAGCGCCACCGATACCGCCCTGGCAAAATATTATTTTCCGGGAACAACCCAGATGCACCATGGCAACTCTGGTGACTGGAACGGTATTTCATACCGGTTAACATCTGCAGGCACCGATACTCAGGTTACTGATGGTCTCGGAGATGCTATCGGTTACAGCTATGCTGGCGAGACTGTGTTGCCTTCCTCTATCCCCGGCAATGCTGTCAAGCCGTCCTGGATCATGCGCCGACGAGCTGGCGCCGGAACTGAAATCCTCAGCCGTTATGCCTACGTTGTCGTAGACGAGTCCGGTAAGTTTGATCCGAATGCGGTACTGGACTCTGGGGTTTCTGAGGGTACCGAGACCATCAAAGGTGAGAACACAAGCGAATTGAATATCACCCTGGCAGGGATCTCATCCTCCCTTGCCACCAAACTTTCAACCCCACCGGTCGAAACCGGAAAATGGATGAATCGTGCTCACATGCTCAGCCAGGCAGGAAATATCAGTTCATCGGATGCTGACGATATTGCCCAGTTCTTATTTCCATACAGCAAAACCGATACCATCGATGAACTGACCGATGCATACGACCTGACCGGCATCACCAATGGTACAACGGTATCATCCATCAAGTCCGGTATTCCATATCTGGCTAACTGGCAGGCACAAGGCAATTTCGGCACTTCAAGTGATCGGGGAAACCAGATTGCAGCCAATCTGAAAGACTACTGCGATGCAGATGTCCTGCCGACTACCGACGATGCCAGCGATCCGACCTATTGGGGGATTGAGCGGGTGCCTCTGATCTCCAGATTGCAGTTTAAAGTGGAGAATGTTTCCACTAAATCTGGAGGAAAAACCTATCCTAAGCTTGATGTTTACTTCCGGCCTGAGTGCGTCAACCTCTGGGGTAACCTCAACTCCCAGTTTACCTCGATCACCATCTCAGCAGAATTTGAGGTGGAGCTCAAGACTGCCGCAAATAAGACCAAGAAAGAAACCATCACCATGTCGCGTACCCTCTCCGGTGGTTTCAATGCCAGTGGCTACAAATTTCCGGCAGATTTTGGTACTGCCACGCAAATTGCAGGTAATAGAATCAATTCTTCCAGTTCCAGTAAATCTGTGCTCAGCAATGTTGCCATAACCCTGAATAAGGTTTCCCTGACCGTATCCGAAGGCAAAGTTGATTTTGCAAAATTAGGAACACATACCGTTGACAAAATCAGCTCCATGAATCTTGGAGATGTCCAATATGTGCTCTATTCTGCCATCTGCCCGGTGAGCAAATTACATGTCAATGAGTGGAAGCGGGAAAATACGGCCATTGACAAATTCGACTCCTTTACCTACGGCAATGGTACTGATGAACGTCCAGCCTGGTGGACTGATTACCCGTTCTCCAGCTCTGTCACCAGTTCCTGGAAAACCGAACGTATTGCTCCGCTGTTCATTCGCAATGGCACCATGCAGCATGTCGTGGAAATGGGACAGATCCTCCGCATGGAACCTTTCGACACCTCCAACCCATGGGCTGGTATGCAGACCCTCAATCTGCTGGGGTATAACCTCCAGGATCCAGAAAAGCCTGGAGATCTGCATGATGCAGATGATGATAAGGTTTTCAATGGCTTCAGTGAACTGGATACCAGTGGCAATGATGATGACCCCAAGGAAGCCAATGGTGGCGATCGTTCCATGCTCAACTTTGTCCATGTGGGTGGTACCAGTGATGACCTCAGAAATCTTCGTGGCAGAATCAACCCCAATACTCAGCAGCAAGGTGTCTTGAAAGCCTTGTTTGGCAGTGTCAAGACCCATCTGTATACCGATCAGGCAGCAATTTCGGATACCGCTGTCAACGCGTTTATCACCAATATGATGGCAAAAACTGCGGTAACCCCCATTCCTGTCGGTCTCTACTCCCAACCGCGAAACCCACCTCGTTATGGTATATTCTTCACTGATCCTGCAATTGTAAACGGACTTGACCTCAATGAAACCTCTTTGGAGCATCTCTGTGTACTGACACAGCAGTTAGTATCAGCTGAACACAATTACTTTACCCTGGTTGGTTGTGACCAGCGGATCAAAGATATCGGAGGTCTCGGATCGAGTACCATCGGAACTTATGATGCAGGAGTCGATGAAATTTTATCCGAACGACGCTTCAAAGCAATCCTCTATCGTGATGCTTTTTCAAACGATGTTCAACTCGTAAAACTTGAGCACCTGAAAGATTAAGTGATATGATGCGCAGGGCAGGTTTATACCCCATATTAATCGTGATTGTGGCGCTTGCAGCCTGTATGGTCAGAGCAGAATACTCCAATCGCGAGCTTCAGGAAATCAAAAAAGGTTCCATCACTCTGGCCAACCGCTACATTAAGCGTGCTGAAAGCGAAATCCTCAAAATCAGGGAAAAACGGAAAGCTACACCAGAGGATCGCTACCAGCTCCAAAAGATGGAATTAATCCTGATGTGCAGTCGTTCCTACCTTACCAAGCTGGATTTAGAAGCACAGATTGTCTCCTGCCTTTCTGAGACCGAGGAGACAGTCAAGGCTGCAGAAAACCCCGCCAAGGTCGATACAACTGAGGTCCGCCTGAAACTGAATGAACTGGACCAGGCCCTGCAGCAGGCATCTGCTGACATGTCCAAGGCCCAGACCCAATATGAATCAGCTTTTTCTGAAGATATACCGCACCCCTATTTCGATGCAGCAGACGCTTTCAGTAAACTTAAGGAGAGTAAGGAAAAATGAGCGCCAAGTATTATCGCGTGATTATGTTAACCGTATGCATGTCCTGCCTGGGAATGATTGCCCATGCACAGAATCCTGCACCAGTCGCCGTTAATAATCCTGGTGGTGCTGCTGGTGGAGCAGCTGCGGATGCGGCTGCGGATGCGGCTGCGGATGCGGCTGCTCCTGAGCGAGAGCTTTTTACTGTTGAGAAGAAGAATGACGACGGTGTTGTGGTCCGTCGTTATACAGCCTTTACCGACCCTGCAACGGAACGTGAAACCAAGCATGGCTTATATGAAGCATTTCATGACAATGGCATTAAATCTCGTGAAGTCACCTATGTCGAAGGACGACCTGATGGCGAACAGACCTGGTGGCACACCAATGGACGCCTATGGATGACATTTACCACCAAAAAAGGGGTGCGTGATGGTCGTTATGAGGAATTTAACCGCCATGGCGAACGCATCAAATTGGTGATTTACAAAGACGGCAAGGTAGTCCGCAGCCGCAAATTCTGACACACGCAGTCTTATTCTGAGACATGGTTGGTTCGGGGCTGTCAATTCCTGGATATACCACTGGCTACCAAAATTATATTTACGCTCAAAGCTTCTGATCTGGCATCCGGCTTGCTTCATTCATATACTGATGTAGTGACGTCAATTTATGTAGACAATCCCCCATTAACAGACAGGAGGCGGGCATGCAGGAGCGAAATAACGTCAGGATATGCCGATTCAGCATGGTGGAGCTTTTGGTAGCTCTCATTGTGATCGCAGTCGGAATCATCAGCGTACTAGGGTTGTTCCCGGTGGGGACTCAGAACAATCGTGACGCTACCAGTGTGATCAATGCAGGTGATGCTGCCCAGCAGTTTATGACATTCCTTACCAGCAGCATTCGCAATGATGACAGCATGCTTGATGCAATCCCGCTCACAAAGCCAGGCAATGTCGAAAATAACTATGACTGGAGTAATGCCTCTGTAATTGAAAGTAACAACACGATTATCCGTTTTGCTACTGCCAATGCAGGTGACTTGTTCAATCCTTCAGTCCACCAAACCGGCATTTTCAAGTTAGAACAGGTTACATCCGGTAACATGGCCGACTTCAAAGCCGCCATGCGTGTCTGGAAAAAGATGGTCTCTGCCGGAGCTTCCGGTGACTTGGTGCAGCTGAGTGTTGAAGTCAGCTATCCCATTGATATTCCGTATGACAAACGTCAATCAGAGTATTATAAGACCGAGATTTTCATGGAAGGCACCTATCGCAACGTGCTGAAAGACTTCGATCCTTGTACCGTATGGTCGGTTGAAGGCGCAGTTCCAAAGCTGAAGTATTATACCCTTTCAGATGTTAACAACCTCGAAAATACCGTGGGTGATATCGATGGTATTTCAGGTGCCGTCGATGTTGAAGCCCTCACTATTTCCAGTGATGGTACGCTTTACTTCATCAACCAGGGTACAACCAGCAAGCTCTACCTCATCGAAGAAGTCAGCATTGCTGATGTTATTGACGGGCTGAAGAGCAAGGTTGAAGCACGCCTGGTGGGGGATACCGGTTTGAATGGAAATGACAGAGTCCGTGCCCTGCAATTTGTGGATAATGAACTCTATGCCGTAGCCCAGTCCAGCAAAAAGTTGTATCGTGTCAATACTGATACTGCCAGCACTGCTTTGGTGGCGAACCTTTCCATGAATGACGGTACTGCCATGCCAGGTTCGTTTGATGTGGGTGGTATGACCGTTGGCGCTGATGACTTTGTCTACATCGTTCGCAGCCTCAACTCGAACAGCGAAATCTGGCGCTTTGATGATTTCGAAGCTGGCAAGATTACTCAGGTTGTCACCCTTGCCGGGTCTGGTTCGACTGGGTCGCTTGCTGCCCATCCCAGTGGCTATATGGTTGCTGCCGATTCCAGCAAGTTCTTCCGTATCAATGCGGATATGACGTTTGAGGATCAGGTTGCCATCAATAACCAGACAGAAGCTACTGACTTCTATTATCGCGGTGAAAGCGCTGAAAACGCCTGTGCGCCGGATAATACCGTGGTTCTTGGCGGTACGATCAATCTGAACCCAAGCAATTCACCGCAGAATGAATTCTATCTGGTCTTCTCAAATGGCACCCGTGTAGATCGGGATGATCTGCATGATTTCTATCCCGATACAACCGGAAATGCCGTTGAGATTTTCTTCAAGCCAAAAGGTAATGGCAACCAGAATGGTATGACTGTAAATGGCAGCGCCTATGAAGTGCTGAACAAGAATCGTTACCTGCTGGAGGCTGGTGATATCACGTTCTCCCTCTACAACGATAAGAGAAACAAGTCGGGTAAAGCTATGGGCCACTGGTGGATTGACATCAGCGCAAATGGTGCCACTATCACGGTCAACCCGTAATCGAATTCCAGATCTGAGAAGTACGCCGACCCCCATCGGCGTACTTCATACATTGTATACTGCTTCACCTGAAATCCTCTTCTGGATATCCCCCATGTCATGGTACGCCTTTTTACATTTGCCCTCCTTCTGAGTATCACTATATCTGCGCGTGAGCTGTACAAGATCAAACCTGGGCCCCCTGCCAAAGACAGTACTGCTTACCCTGAGCGTACCCGCGAGGATATGACGCTCAGAAAGTACTTTTATCTCCTCAAAACGAATGAGGAGGATATCCAGAAGCATTCCGTCGTGGTTTCAAAGCTGAAAAAACGTATTGCTCAGCTGGCCGGTGATAAAAAGCAAACCCAGAATATCCGAAAATACCAAGCGACTCTTGTTCTGTATGAAAGTATGATTGAGCTGAATCAAGCAATCATCGACCAGACCAAGGAAGGCCAGATTTCTACAGTCATGAGCACCATGGAGGATCTGGTGAAGCTCGAAAAGCAGATTGAAACTGTTACGGGACGGCAGCCGGAGCGGGAATGGCTTACCTTTGCAGAAATGCACAAATATCGTGACGCACGAATGGTAAGTCGTAGTGGCCATCCTGAAGCCATGCCCTTCTTGAAATCACAGTGGAAGACTTTGGAGAGTACCAGAAAGTGAGCACTTCGCTTAAAAGAGCAGACCGCAGCACGTTCACTTTGGTGGAAATGATGGTTGCGATGTCCATACTCAGTATTGTCTTGTTGCTGATGCTCCGCATGGTCTATTTTTCACAGCAGGCATGGTTGGTCTCAGAAGGAAAAGCGGTCATTTACCAGAATAGTCGTGTGGTGAAAAACGTGCTTGAGCAGGACTTCAAATCAATGGTTCGCTCATCCATCAATGGGCGTGCTGTACCATATTACGTTGCTTCCCACGATGCAGACGACAAGAATAATAGCCTTCTCTTTGTGATTGTGACCATCAACCGGGAATTGGCCTTTGGTGAGTCACCGTTATGTGAAGTCGCCTACCGATTTCATCGTGATGCGAGTGAGCCAGACGATCAATACGAACTACAACGCATGGTGATCACCGATCAGCACAAAGCCTATTATGATTTTCACAATGCCGATACTGTATCAAGCTGGTACGTGAATGACTTGTCCAGTGCTATCGCTCCGCTTCCTCAATGGGAGACCGTTGCAGAGGGAATCGACAGTTTCAGTATTTCGCTTAAGTCCAGCGCCGGAAACGCCATTGCCAAGGGTGCTCAATCCACCCAGCCAATCGGTGAAGTGATCATCGACTGTTCCATCTTTGAGCCGTCCAAGAAATTTGCGAGTCAGGCAGAAAAGCACAAGACTATTCGCGATTTCAACTTTTTCTTTACCCTGCACAGTTATGTGGATGAAGGATTGAACCCCGGCACATGAAGAGCATAAGCAAAATCATAAGGCATGTTGCGGGTAACCCCGTTGTTCGTCGAGCCTCCAGAGATGAACGGGGAATCGCTCTCATTATGTCAATAGGCGTCATGATGTTGCTGGTGGGATTGACGCTTGCATTTGTTACCAGTTCGCTGAACAACCTCAGGATCTCCGAGTATAACAACGAGAGTGTCATCGTGGATATGCACCTCAATAGTGCGCTAAGCAATCTTCAGTTGTTCCTGCAGACCGAATTTCAGGATGCCAGTCAGGACAAAAATCTCTACCCTGCCAGCAAGGGAACCACTGGGGCTGGATTTGCACGGGTTACCGAGAGCGAAGTCGCCGATACGTCACGCTGGGGTGATGATCGTGTTTTCTGGATTCGTACGGTTCCAGCTGCTGAAACGGCGACAGATATGCTGGGTGAAGTCATGACCATGAATGTACCCGGTGAGTTCTACATCAAACCACCGGGTACATCAGGTGGTACCATGCTCACCTCTGCGCTGTCATGGGTCAATATCTATCGAGATGCAGCCGATAGTGAGATTGTGGGGCGTTATTGTATGATTCTTGTGGATGAATCCGGCAAAATCGACCCAACATCCTGCGTCGATAGTGGTGTCAATGAAGGGCAGGAGCGAGGCAGCAAAATTGGGGTACACCCGAAAGAGATCGATCTGTCTGCGGTATTTACCAGCGATCCCGTAGCCAAGGGGTTCCAGATAGATAACAGCGATACCACCTCTGCCGGCTTTCTCGATCCAAACCATACCTGGGATTCCTTTGAAAAAATGCTCCTGGGTAACAAAGAGGTCAATACCACTGCTGAAATCGACGAAGTTCTGTATGGCAGCGTATTTCCTTACAGCTTTACCATTGAAAGCTATTTTGATGGCACCACCAATCTACATCGATATAACCTGGGCCATACCAACTGGAATGCATTCGGCAACAACATCGATTCACCAGTCAATAATATGGTTCTCAGCGATGCATCCCCATTTTGGGAAAGCAGTTCAAAAGGCAGCATTATTGGCGCAAATACGGGGGGGATCTCCTGGTTCAATGCCGTCCTTTCTGATTCATCTGCAACCTCAGAAAAGAAGCTTCAAATCCGCCAGATCGTGGCGAACCTGATCGACTATTGTGATGCGGACACGGTTGCCACAGTAGACAGCAATCTTGATCCTGTTTATGTCGGGCTGGAGAAGGTCCCTTATATCAACGAACTGGCATTCAAAAGTGAAATCAATCAAAGCGCCGCCGACCCGACCCAATATGAACTGGTGATTTCCTGTGTACCGGAACTGGTTAATATTTACGAAGACGCTGGTCCCGCAGGTTCCGAGTTGAAAGTGACCTTTTCTGTCGGGCATTCAGCTATGGCCCAGACCCAATACAGCATGGTCTGGACGACAGTTCCTTCCATTTCGGGAAAATCCTACTATGAGATGACGGGCAAGACCCAGGTGATCAGCCTGGGAACGACCTCCTCCGTTTCTGGACTGATTATCTACGAAGCCAAGGCCTGGCTATATAAACCTCTTGGCACATCCGGTGATGTGGTCAATTCAGAAATCTGGGATGTTAGCCGTGCTACAACCCCTTCCGAACCATCCTCTGGTGGGGTTGCGCAAGCCTATCTGGATCTCCCGTTGTGGGCATCCATTGAGACAGATGATCCCCGCTACAACCTGTCCAATGACCAGTGGGCCTGGCATAACTGGACCGATGGCGGAACCGTGAAGTCCTGGTCAACCGATCAGACTATCCATTCTCTGGAT
>MDTD01196743.1_pt1 | contig 16868 bp, 15 predicted proteins | sample 811221 | NCBI WGS metagenome assembly MDTD01 (sample SAMN05326646, study PRJNA326480) | marine metagenome | isolation source: seawater | place: Pacific Ocean: South West | collected 2011 | reverse complement strand
GTATGCCTGATCAAAATGAAAGTCTGAACTACTTCTATAATAATAACAATATAAATTTTGAAATATTTAACTTTACAGACGACTTAACAAAATATTTTTTAAAAACAGATTTAGCAATTACTAGATCTGGATCTTCAATGTTAGCTGAACTAACTAATGCAAATGTTCCCTTTATATCTGTTCCTCTTCCATCATCTGCTGAAAATCACCAGTTAAAAAATGCTAAATTTTACCAAAGTAAAAATTTTTCTTATTTGATCGAAGAAAAAGATTTAAATGTAACATTACTAAAACTTATTGAAGAAATTTACAAAAATAAATCATTATTAGTTAATATGAGGGAAAATCAAAAACAATTTTCTGACAAAAATGTCTATAACAATATAGATAGAGAAATTAAAAAAATTATTTATGAAAAAAATTAATTTAGGCCAAAAAGAAATAATTCACTTTATAGGAATAGGTGGAATAGGAATGAGTGGACTCGCCCAAATTATGAAAAATATGGGTTTTAGAATACAAGGAAGTGATCAAATCAAGAATAAAAATACATCAAGTTGCGCAAAGGCAGGCATTCAAATATTTATTGGTCATTCAAAAAAAAATGTAAAAAGTGCAACTATACTAGTAAAGTCTTCAGCGATAAAAAATAACAATATTGAAATCAAATACGGACGAAAAAAAAAAAATACCAATTTATGATAGAGCTGATGTGCTAGCAGATGTAGTTTCACTTAAAAAAAATATTATAGTTACAGGATCTCATGGTAAAACTACTACAACATCATTAATTTCTAAAATTCTATCTGATCAAAAGCTTGACCCAACAATTATAAATGGTGGAGTTATAAACTCATTTAAAAGTAATGCAAAGTTTGGAAGAGGAGAATGGGCGATTTTGGAGGCTGATGAGTCCGATGGTAGTTTTCTAAAACTGCCTATTAATTATTCTATTGTGACTAACTTGGATTACGAACACGTTGATTATTATAAAAATTTTAGAAATCTAGAAAACTCTTTTATAAAATTTATTGAAAAAACTCCCCCAACCGGAAAATCAATTATTTGTATAGACGATCAAAAAATTAAAAAGATATTTAAAAAAATTATTAATAAAAATATTTTGACATACGGAGAGAGCAAACATGCAAATTACAAAATATCAAATATTAGATATAAAGTTAATTATACTATTTTTGATATAAGCTATAAAAATATTGAGAGAAAAAATAAAAAAATTAAAAACATCGAACTAAAGTTATTAGGTAAACATAATGTTTTTAATGCTACTGCAGCGGTTGCCATATGCTTAATCTTGGGAGTGAGCCAAAATATAATAAAAAAATCCTTAAGAAAATTTTCAGGTGTCCAAAGAAGAATGACAAAAATTTTTTTTAAAGGAAAAAACGATTTTTATGATGATTACGCTCATCACCCAACGGAAATTAGATCTATACTTGATGGAGTAAAAAATGTTAATAAAAACAGAAAAATAATTTCTGTATTTGAACCTCATCGATATTCAAGGGTTTTATCTCTTCAAAAAGAATTTGCAGAGTCATTCAGAAAATCAAATCTAGTTTTACTATGTCCTATATACTCAGCAGGCGAGAAAAAAAATTCGAGATTTAATAATATCAAATTTGGAAATTTAATTTCTAAACTTTCAAATACGGAGGTAATATTGATTAGAAACCATTATGAACTTGCAAAGTTTTTAAAGAAAAATTTAATCAAGGATGAAATTATTATTGGTATGGGCGCAGGACTAGTATCAAAATGGATGAGTGATCTTAAAAATTTATTATGAATTCAATATCAGAATTAATGGAAAAGTTTAGTAAAAATATTTTTAATAATATTAATTTATCTAATTATAGTTGGTTTAATCTGGGAGGACCCGCTGAGTATTTTTTTAAACCAGAAAATAAAGCGCAACTATTAGAGTTTTTACAACACAATAAAAAAACTAACTTAAATTTAACGATTCTTGGCGCTGGTTCAAATACTCTAATAAGGGATAAAGGTATTAAAGGTGTAGTAATAAAACTCGGATCAAACTTTTCAAAAATAAAATTGATTGATACTGGTTTAATCGAAGTAGGAGCTGGCACTCTTGACCGTAAAATTGCAGACTTTGCAAAAATTAATGGAATTGGTGGTCTGGAGTTTCTATCTTGTATACCTGGATCAATTGGTGGCTCGGTTAAAATGAATAGCGGGTGTTATGAGAGTGATATTTCTAAAGTATTAGTTTCAATAAAAGCAATAGATCCAATTGATTGTAAAGAAAAAGAAATTAGTAAAGAAAATATTAAATTTTTTTATAGAGGAACAAATCTTCCTAAAGAGCTTATTATCACTTCAATAAAATTAAAAGGAAAAAAAACACCAGTAGAAATTATAGAGAAATATCAAAAAGAATTAATTCAAAAAAAAAAATTGACTCAACCGAGTCAAATTAAAACATGCGGAAGTACTTTTAAAAATTTGAATAGCAAAAGAAAAGCGTGGCAACTAATTAAAGAGGCTGGTTGCGATAAATTTAAAGAGGGAGATGCTTCAATTTCCGAAAAACATTGTAACTTTTTTGTGAATAACGGCAACGCTAAATCTGCAGATATAGAAAAATTAATAAAAAAAGTAAAAGAAAAAGTTAATGAAAGAACTGGAATCAATCTTGAATTGGAGATCAAAATAATTGGTGATTAAAAAAAAATTTAGAAGAGTTCTAGTAGTACTTGGTGGTAATTCCGGTGAAAGATCTGTGAGTCTTGCGAGTGGTAAAGCGTGTGTAAAAGCATTGAAAAAAAAAAATTACAAGGTAACAACTTTTGATCCAAAACTTAAGAATTATAATTTGATTGATAGAAATAAATTTGATGTAATTTTCAATGCTCTTCATGGCAAAGAAGGTGAAGATGGCGTAGCACAAAGTTACTTTGAATACCTAAGAATTCCTTATACTCATTCAGGAGTGATTAGCTCTTACAATGCAATGAATAAAATTATTTCAAAAAAAATATTTTTCAAAAATAAAATTTTAATACCGAAATTTTTTCATATAAGCAAAAGTACCTATAAAAAATCATCCTTAGAGAAAAATTTAACTAAAAGAAAACTGAAGTTTCCTATAGTAATTAAACCAGTTAATGAGGGGTCTAGTTTAGGAGTAAGAATTGTAAAAAATTTTAGAGATTTAAAAAAATTTACAAGTGATCTTTTCAAAAAATATGATCAATTAATTTGTGAACAATATATAGGTGGACAAGAAATACAAGCGTCAGTTATTAACGATAAACCTTTGGGTGCAATTGAATTAATTCCTAAAAGAAATTTTTATGATTATAAAGCCAAATACACAAAGTCAGCAAAAACTAAACACATTATGCCAGCAAGATTAGAAAAAAAAAAATATTTGGAAGTTTTAAATTTAGCAAAACTCGCACATCAAGCACTTGGTTGTAAAGGTGTTACTAGATCTGACTTTAAATTTTACAAAAATAAATTTTTTCTCTTAGAGACTAATACGCAACCGGGCATGACAAATTTGTCATTAGTACCTGAAATAGCGAATTATTATAAATTAAATTTTAATGATTTGGTTGAAACTATTTTGTTAGACGCAAGCCTTAATAGATGAATAAAAGATTTATAATTTCAATGGTGCTTATATTACTTTTAAGTACCTACAGTATTCAAAATAATTTTAAGATTAATACAAAAACAAATATTCAAGAATTATTTATTGAAAATAATTTTCATGTAAGAGAGGAAAAAATTAAGGAAAAATTGTCTTTTTTATATGATACAAACATTCTCTTTTTAAAAAAGAAAGACTTAGAAAAGAAATTAAATGAGATAGACTTAATAGAAAGTTTTAAAATTAAAAAAATTTATCCAAACAAAATAAAAATTAAAATTTTTGAAAAAAAACCTATAGCCATTCTAATTTATAAAGAAAAAAAAACCTATTTTACAAATAAAGGCGATCTTATAAATTTTTTTGAGTCCACAGAGTACGAGAGGCTACCGCTAATTTTTGGCGATAAAGAAAATTTTGAAATTTTTTATGAAGATTTAAAAAAGATTAATTATCCAATACATGAAATAGAAAAATTTTATTTTTTTAAATCTAAAAGATGGGACATTATAACAAAAAATAGTCAAACAATTAAACTTCCAATCAATAATTACAATCAAAGTTTAAAAAATTTTATTAAGATGAAAGATCTAGATAATTTTAAAAAATATAAAATTTTCGACTACAGAATAAATAACCAGCTTATCTTAAAATAGATTATGAAAATAAATTCTCCGATACTCTTAATAGAAATAAATAACTTTGAATTTATCTTTTTTGTAGTTAATTACAATTCTGAAAATAAATTCCAAATTATTTACAAAGAGTCTCTTCCAATAAAGGGTAGCTTAAACAAAAAAATTTCAAATCTTGAGATGATTTTTAGTATAATAAAGAACAAGATTTATTTTACAGAACAAAAATTCAATGCAGTTTTCAAAGAAGTTATCTTGATTATAGATGATTTAAATTGCTCTCTAATAAATTTTTCGGGTTTTAAAAAATTGAATGGTTCGCAATTAAATAAAAATGACGTAACATACATTTTAAATTCCTTAAAATCAAAAATAAATGAAATTGAGGATAAAAAAACTATTCTTCATATTTTTAATTCTAAATATATTTTAGATAATAATAATGTTGATAACCTACCCATCGGATTATTTGGAAATCTCTATTCTCAAGAGTTATCTTTTTTTTTGATAAATAGCAATGATCACAAAAATTTATGTAATTTATTTCTTAAATGTAACCTTAAAGTGAGAAAGATTTTATCAAAAAGTTTTATTGAAGGATCAATTCTAGTTAATGACAATATAGGTTTTGAAACATTTGCAAAAGTTGAAATAAGTCAAGATTATTCAAAAATTCTTTTTTTTGAAAATGCAGCTTTAAAGTACGTTGAAAATTTTGAATTTGGTACAAACCTGATTTTAAATGATATTTCTAAGATTACTAGTTTAAACAAAGAGACTATAAAGACCATTTTAGTATCCCCAGATTTTTGTAATGAAATAAAAACTCAAGATGAAATTATCGATCAAAAATTTTTTAAGAATCAAAATTTTAGAAAAATTAAAAAAAAACTTATTTATGATATAGCTAATGCAAGAATAGAAGAAATCGTAGAGCTAATATTCTCAAAAAATATTAATTTCTTTGATTTTAAAAAAAAAATTAAAATACCAATATTTATGAATATTCATGAAAAATTTATCATTAGCTGCTTTAAAAAAGATTACATTTCTGCATTTTCAAAAAACTCAGATTCAGTTGTTAAAGTATTAGAAGATATTGAAGCAGAAAAATTGTGTGAGACCGCCCTTACAATAGTTCAATATGGGTGGAAGAAAGAAGCAGTGCCTGTTGTTCAAGAAAAAAAGTCTGTAATTGCGAGAATCTTTCATAAGATTTTTAATTAATAGTTGTTATTTTTAGAAACATTAGTTGTTTTAAGTAATAACACTGAATTATGTATAAACCTTAAGATGTTAAATATATTTCAACAAACATTAAGTGAACCATTAAACTTTTCAGGAAAAGGTTTACACACGGGTAAAATCGCCAATGTAAAAATCTATCCAGGCGAAGAAAACCAAGGCATAATCTTTAAAAGAGTTGACTTAAAAAAAAATAACTTAATAAAAGCCAACTTCAGCAATGTTTCTTCTGCAAAACTTTGTACAACTTTAGAAAATAAGTTTGGCGTGCAAGTTTCGACAGTTGAGCACTTACTAGCATCTCTTTATATAGTTGGAGTTGATAATGCACTTATTGAAATTGATAACGGTGAAGTTCCAATAATGGATGGTTCAGCTAAAGATTTTCTAGAAATTTTTAAGAAAATAGAAATTAAAAAGTTAAATGCAAAAAGAAAATATTTAAAAATTGTAGATAAAGTTAAATTAGTGGATGGGCAAAAGACGATTTCTGTAGAGCCCAATGAAACTACTTTTGAGGTAGATTTTCAATTAAACTATAAAAATAGAATTATCGGGAATCAAAAAAACTGTGTAAATTTCCAATATGATGATTTAACAGATATTTTTGAATCAAGAACATTCTGTCTCTATGAAGACATTGAAAAAATAAAGAAATTAGGATTAGCGCAAGGAGGATCTTTAAAAAATGCTATAGTTGTTAAAGGTGACAAAATCTTAAATGATGGTGGATTAAGAAATACAAAAGAATTTGTTAATCATAAAATTTTAGATTTAGCTGGAGATTTTTTATTATCTGGATATAGAGTATTGGGTAAAGTTAAATGCTATCAAGGTGGTCATGAATTAACAAATAACTTTTTAAGAAAACTTTTTAAAGAAAAAAAATCATATAAAATTTTACAATATAAAAGTATTATCATTTCTAAAAAAATTGGCTTAAACCAATCAACAAAACTAGCAGTCAACGCATAAATATCAATAATCTCATACAATTTTGATTTTATGTGTTATTACTTATTAAATGAAAAAAATTTTGTTAATAAGTTTAATTACTTTATTAGTTTTTTCATGTAACAAAAAAGAAACCATTTATGAGCCTTCATCTAGAGTAGATCCTTATAAAATATATAAAGAAGGTATTACGGCATTCACTAATAACGATTATTTTATTGCTAGCAAAAAATTTTCAGAAGCCGAGCTTAATTTTGTTAAACCTGAGCTTGCAGCAAAATCATCTATCATGGCTAGCTATTCCCTATATGGAATTAACTTTTACAATGAAGCCATTGAAAATTTAGATAGATTTCTAAAAACTTACCCTGCTGATAAAAATATAATTTACGCACATTATTTAACAGCAATAATATATTATGAGCAAATTAATGATGAAAAAAAAGATTTATTACCCTTGATTAAAGCGGAGGAAAAAATTGATTTTTTTTTAAAAAAATACCCTGACTCAGAATACGCCATTGATCTAAAATTTAAAAAAGATCTAACTCAAAATCAATTAGCTGCAAAAGAATTATACGTAGCAAAGTATTATATAAGTGTTCAAAAGTGGATACCTGCTCTAAATAGATTAAAAAATATAACACAAAATTTTGATAAGACTATTTTTGTGGAAGAAGCTTTGCATAGATTAGTAGAAATAAATTATTTTTTGGGTTTAGAGGAAGAAGCAAAAAAATATGCTACTATCTTAGGCTATAATTACAATTCTAGTGAATGGTTTAGTCAGTCTTATAAAATATTTAATAAAAACTACAAATTGCCAAAGAGCAAAAAAATTAAAATAAAAAAGGATAATGTGCTTAAAAAGATTTTAAACAAAATTAAGTTAAATTAGATTATGAGTACAAATAAATTAGAAACAATTAAACTTTTTAAGGCAAAAATTAAGTTATTAAAAAAACATAATAAACTTTATTTTATAAATGATAATCCAGAAATATCTGATAGAGAATACGATATTTTAAAAAAAGAGTTAGTTCATCTAGAAAACCAAAATGATTTTTTAAAAGAAATGAACTTGCTAGAAAAAATCATTGGCTCACCTCCTACTAATAAATTTTCAAAAATTAGGCATTTAAGTCCAATGTTATCTCTTGCAAATGCATTTGATAAAAATGACATGAAAGACTTTTTAAAAAAAATCGACAACTTTCTTAATATTAGAAATATAACAATTGAATTATATTCTGAGCCAAAAATTGATGGAATTTCAGCAACCTTAATTTACGAAAAAGGCATACTTACAAAAGGGCTTTCAAGAGGGGATGGTGTAACTGGCGAAGATATTTTAAATAATCTCAAAACTATTAAATCCATTCCGAGAAAAATCGAGGGACCTGATGTTCCTCAGCTTTTAGAGGTAAGATGTGAAATATACATAAGTAAAAAAGATTTTGTTAATTTAAAAAGTGATTTTGCTAACCCAAGAAATGCTGCTGGAGGATCATTAAGGCAAAAAAAATCTAAGGAAACCGCAAAAATACCTTTGAGATATTTTGCTTATGGAGTCGGAGAAATAAATTTAAACTTTTTCACTAGCCAATCTGAATTTCTTAAAAAAATTAAACAATGGGGATTTTTGATTAACCCATTATCCCAAGCAGTTAAAGGTATAAATGAAATTGAAAAACAACATGAAAGTTTAGATAATTTGAGATCATCTTTGGATTACGATATTGACGGGTTAGTTTACAAGGTAAATGATTTTAAGTTACAAAAAAGACTTGGCAATACATCTAATTCCCCTCGGTGGGCAATTGCATATAAATTTTCAGCTGAAAAAGCAATTACAAAGATAAAGGAAATAGTTATTCAGGTTGGAAGGACTGGTGCCATTACTCCAGTTGCCAAAGTTGAGCCTGTAACAGTAGGTGGGGTAGTTGTATCTAACGCAACTTTACATAATGAAGATGAGATACAAAGAAAAGATATAAGAGTAGGGGATACTATACAAATACAAAGAGCTGGGGATGTAATTCCACAGGTAGTGTCTGTTAATATTGAAAAACGAAATAATAAAAGTAAAAAATTTATCTTTCCTGATAAATGTCTTTGTGGAGCTCTTACAAAAAAAGAATTTAGCAAAAGCACTAACAGAGAGGATGCTGTTAGAAGGTGTTTAAAAGGATATGATTGTAGCTATACTGCTAGAGAAAAATTAAAACATTTAGTTTCTAAAGAAGCTTTAAATATTGAGGGTCTAGGAAAAAGGGTAATAGATCATTTTTGGGATTTAAGAATTGTTCAAGAGCCCTCAGATATTTTTAATTTAGATTTTGATAAGATTAAGAGTCTTGAGGGTTGGGGAGCCTTATCAATTAATAACTTAAAAAAATCAATTTCTAAATCTAGAAAAATAAATCTATCAAAATTTATTTATTCGGTAGGTATAAGACATATTGGTCAGGAAAATGCAAAAATTTTAGCAGGTTTTTTTATTACTATAAAAGAATTTGAGAAATTATTTGAAAATAAAAAAAGAGACAAAATCTTAATTAGCTTAGCAGAGCTGGATGGAATTGGAGATACTCAGATAAAGTCAGTAGATAATTTTTTTTCAAAAGAAAAAAATAAATCTATAACGATAAATTTAATAAAAGAACTTCAAATTGATAATTATGAGATAAATAATAAAAACGGAAAATTTTCTCTTAAAAAGTTAATGTTCACGGGCGGATTTCAAAACATGAGTAGGTCAGAGGCAAAATTAATTGCAGAAAATAACGGAGGAAAAGTATTAGGATCAATATCAAAAAAATTGGATTTTTTGGTGGTTGGCGATAGTAAACCCACAAAAAAAAAAATTGATCAAGCAAAGAAACTTAATATAAAAATTATAAATGAAAAAGAATGGAAAAAAATTTTAAATAGCTGAGCAAGCTTTCTCAAGCTCTAAAATTTCACTACTATTCATCTTACTCTTTAGAGAATTAAAAACTTTTTTATGATAGTTGTTTAGCCATTTTTTCTCCTGTTGATTAAGAATTGACTTATCAATTAAATCTTTATCTATTGGAGCTAACGTCAAACTTTCAAAGTATTTTTTAGTTTTATTTTTCTTGACGTAAATAAGGTTTTCAATCCTTATACCGAAATTATTTTTTTCATAGTAGCCTGGTTCGTTTGAAATTATCATACCCTCTTTAATTCTCACTTTATTTTTTTTGGATATAGCTTGAGGACCCTCATGCACGTTGAGAAAATAACCAACACCATGTCCTGTTCCATGAGAATAATCTAAACCAATTTCTTTTAGATATTTTCTTGCACTATTATCAATTATCGAACCAGAGGTATTTGATTTTAATTTAAAATCTGCAACAGCAATATGTCCTTTTAATACTCTAGTAAATATATTTTTAGTTCTTCTGTTTGTATTGTTCAAAGAAATAGTTCTGGTAACATCTGTGGTTCCAAATTCATATTGTCCTCCTGAATCAACTAAATAAATATCTCCAGATTTTAATAATCTATTGGTTTTTTTTGTAGCATTATAATGAATGATGGCTCCATTAGGACCGGAGCCTGAAATTGTTGGAAAACTTAAAAATTTAAATTTTTGATTTTTTTTTCTTAACTTTAATAATTTTTCCGATGCACTTATTTCAGAAATTTTCTTTTTATTAAAATTTTTTTTCAACCAAAATAGATATTTAGTTAGCGCTACACCATCATATATGTGAGCTTTTTTTATATTATTTATCTCTATTTTATTTTTTATAGCTTTATATTCATATATTGGATCATCGAATTTTAAAATTTTATTGTTTTCTAAAATAATTTTTTCAAGATAAATAGAGCAAGTATTTTTATCGATTATAAATTTTTTCTTACTAATATCTTTTAAGACTTCATCAATTTCATCAATACCTAGGAATTTTATCTTTTTAAATTGTATTTTAAAAGATGATGGAATTTTCGTTATGTCACAGAAAAATTTAACTTTTTTCTCTTTATTAATTAAAACATAGCAAGAAGGGATTGGTGAATACTCACTATCTCTTCCCCTTATATTTAATAACCAAGCGTTATTTTCACTTGCGGTAATCAGTTGATAGTCTGCTTTCTTTTTTTTTAAATTCCTTACAACTATATCTATTTTTTTTTTAAAATTTGAACCTACAAATTTATCAGATAATTTATAAAATTTATTTTTATTTCTTTTAAATTTTCTTTTCCAAAATTTATCAATTAGATTTTCAGATACTGGTTCGAATTTACGACTTACTCCTCCAAATAATAATTTTAAAGTTTTGTGTGTAAATAATTTTGGATCGTATCCAATTATCAATTTTTTTTTTTTAAAAAAACTATAAGGCATCTTCGTAGGAATAGTAACTATTTTCAAAAATTTTCCACTTTGATTAGTAGCCTGTAAAGTATATCTACCGTCCACAAACAAATAATTCTCCTTCTTCAATATTAGAGACAGTCCATATGAACCTGAAAAATTAGTAATATAATTCAACCTATCGTTATATTTTGGAACATATTCCCCGAAAAATTGATCGTTTTTAGGTATTAAATATCCATCGATTTTTTTTTTTATAAACTCTTTTTTTAATTTATTTATTTTTTCCATTTTAATAATTTGTTTTTTCTATACCTGTCCCAGCCAGGACTTCTGTATTCTTCTTCAAATTCAATTGAATTATCTTGATTAAATTCAAAGTCATCAGTCTCAGTAAAATCGATATCATTTTTTTCAACACTTTCTTCAGGTATTTCATTAATAAATCTTGATGGCAAAGTATCAACCCAATCCCCGTGAAATGCTCTTCTAATTGCAAATGACAAAAAAGCCTCTTTCTTAGCTCTCGTTATTCCGACATAAGCCAACCTTCTTTCTTCCTCTAAAGCAAAATCTCCCTTTTCTTCAAGTGACTTTTGATGAGGAAATAGACCCTCTTCCCATCCAGGTAAAAAAACCACGTCAAATTCTAAACCTTTAGCAGCATGCATAGTCATCAAATTTATTTTAGCTCCTTCCCATTCTTGATCTATTGAGGTTGCCAAAGCAACATGTTCTAAAAAATTTTGTAGGTTGTCGTAATCTTGCATTGCCCTTAATAATTCTTTTAAATTTTCTAACCTATTTTCATTTTCCAAATCTTTTTTATTTTTAAGCATTGAGGAATAACCCGATTCATCAAGTACTATTTTTAATAAATCGTAATGCTTCATTTTTTGTGCATCATGCCGCCATTTTTTTATCATCTTAATCAATCGATTAAGCGCAGTTTTAATTTTTGGTTTAAGCTCGTTATTTTCTGAAAGTTTTATAATAGAATCTTCTAAACATAATTTATTTTTTTTAGCAAAAGTATAAATTTGATTAAGAGTGCTCTCTCCAACGCCTTTTTTGGGAGATCCTATAACTCTTTCAAGAGCTAAGTCGTCAAATTTCTGATTGATAATTCTTAGGTAAGATACAGCGTCTTTAATTTCTGCTCTTTCGTAAAATTTTATTCCTCCAAGCACCCTGTACCCAATGCCAACCTGCAAAAATCTCTCCTCAAATTCTCTAGTTTGATAAATTGCCCTCACTAAAATAGACACATCATTTAAAGAGTATTTTTTTTTAATTTTTTTTTCTATAATATCGCTTATTCCTTGTGCTTCCTCCTTGCCAGACCTATAGCAGTTTAATTTTACTAGTTCACCCTTATTTGCAGATGACCATAGTTTTTTACCTACCCTATTAGAATTATTTGAAATTAAATTCGATGCTGTTTCTAATATATTTTTTGTGGACCTATAATTTTGTTCTAACTTAAATACTTTACAATTTTTATAGATTTGATCAAAAGTGAGAAAATTTTTAATTTCTGCTCCTCTCCAACTATATATAGATTGATCGTCATCACCCACACAGCAAATATTTTGATTATTATTAACCAATAAGTTTAACCATTTATTTTGAATAAAGTTAGTGTCTTGAAATTCGTCTACTAAAATATATTTAAAATTATTATGGTATATTTTTTTTATATCCTCATGATTCTCAAAAAGTTTTACACAGAATAGAATTAAATCCCCAAAATCAAAAGCATTTAAATCTTTTGTTTTGTTCTGATAAATTTCGTAAACTTTTAAAATAGATTTTACTATTGTGCCTAATTTTTCTAAACGCACGTCCTTTGGCAACAAACCTTTATTTTTCCACTGATCTATATGATATAAAATTAATTGAGGGGAAAATTTTTTCGCGTCAAGATCCTCGGATTTAACTATATTTCTTATTAGTTTCTTTTGATCATCGGTATCTAAAATTGTAAAATTACTTTTATAGCCTAAAGCCTCAGCATGTCTTCGTAATAATTTTACACTAATCGAGTGAAAAGTGCCTAACCAGGGTATTGCATTAGAACTTCCTTTTATATGTTTCATCACTCTATTCTGCATTTCTTTTGCTGCCTTGTTGGTAAAAGTCACACATAAGATTTGATTAGGAAAAGCTTTTTTCTGATTGATTATATGAATTAATCTAGTTGTTAAAACTCTAGTTTTTCCTGATCCAGCACCAGCTACAATTAAGTTAGGTCCTTCTGTGCTAAGGACAGCATCTTTTTGCTCCTTGTTAAGATTATCAATTAATTTATCAATACTATTCATAAGTAAGAATTTTCATTTATATACTAGTTGTAAAAATAAAAAAAATGATAAATAGAATCTATAAAATAATTAACAGCAAATTTTCAAGATTTTTTAAATTTGTTTTTTTCCTGCGATATTTATTTTTAATTTTTTTTGTATCTTTAGTCCTTTTTTTAGTTATTCCGTATTTTTTTGATTATAAAAAAAAAGAGGAAATTATTAAGCTATACTTAACTAAAAATTATAGTTTAGAAATTCAAAAATTAGATCATATTAAGTACCAATTTTTTCCAGTTCCACAACTTATATTAGATAATATAAGCGGAAATTTTTATTCAAAAGAAAAAAATTTAAAAACTGAAAAATTAATTTTATATCCCAAATTATTAAGTTTATATAATTATAAAAATTTTGATTTAAATAAAGTTAAGTTTGATAATAGCAGATTAAATATAGAATCTGAAAAAATAATTCTAATAACAAAAAGTTTAATAAATTTGAAGAAAAAATTTAATTTTGACAACTTAGATCTCACGATTACCGACAAAAAAAATAAAGTTATAAGTTTTAAAAAAATCAATTTATTAAATTATGGATATAAAAAAAATAAAATAGAAGGTGAGGTTTTTAATAGAAAGTTTAAAGTTAATTTAGAAGAGGATTTAAGTAATATAAATTTTAAATTATTAAACACAGGCATTTCGGTAGATTTGAGCTTACTTAAAAAACAACAAAGCAATAAATTATTTGGGGAAATTAGAGGTAAAATATTAAATTCAAAATTTAAGTTTAATTTTAATTACGATACAAAAATATTTGTTATAGATAATTTTTTTTTTAGAGGTCAAGATTTAGCTTTTGAAAGTGACGGAAAATTAGAGCTAAAACCTTATTTTGAATCTAATTTTAATTCTAAAATTAAAAATATAAATCCAAGTATATTATTAAATATCGATATTGAAAGATTACTAAATTTTAGAGATGTCATCAAAAGGTTGAATATCATAAATAAAATAACTTACAATTCAAAAAAATTTAGTAAAAACTTAATTGATGAAGCTTACATAAGCTCAAAGCTTTCTTTTGGAAGACTAAGCTTTACGAAAAAATTTTTGATTTCTAAAAGTATAATCAAATGTCAAAGTGATATAAATTTATTAAATGAATTTCCAATTATTTATTTTAAATGCAAAATCAATTCTTCTGATAAAAAAGAACTTCTAAAACAAATTGGTGTTGATTATAAAAATAAAAATGAAACGCTTGACTTAAATTTTAGTGGGAATCTTAATATTTTTAATAATAAAATAAATTTTGACAATATAATTATGAATAATAATTATACTGCTCCTGAAGAAGATCTTAAGTACTTCAAAGATAAATTTGAAAATATTGTAATTAATAAAAAATTCCAAAACATATTCGATTTACAAAAAATTAAAAAATTTATGAAAGAAATTGTCTAGTTATTTCGGTCTAGTCATCTTAAGTGGATCCATTAACTTTTCATATTCTTTCTCTCGAATTAATCCTGATTTGATTACCTCATATTTTAATGTGGTTCCATTCTTATGAGCTAATTTTGCAATTTTAGCAGCTTCATCATAGCCAATTCTGGGTGCAAGCGCCGTAACCAACATTAATGAATTATCCAGAAGACTTTTTATTCTTTTTTTATCAGCTTTAATTCCTCTAACACAATAAAGCGCGAAAGTTTTTGCAGAGTCACTCATTATTTCTATGGATTGTAAAATATTGTGAATGATGAGAGGTTTAAAGACATTTAGTTCAAAATGACCATGAGATCCTGCCATAGTAATACCATTATGGTTTCCAATTACTTTTACGCAAACCATAGTGACTGCCTCTGATTGTGTTGGGTTAATTTTGCCAGGCATAATTGATGACCCAGGCTCATTTGAAGGCAATATAAGTTCTCCGTAACCAGCTCTAGGACCTGAACCTAAGAACCTAATATCATTGGCAATTTTCATTAAACAAACTGCAGTGGTATTTAACGTACCAGAAAAATTTACAATTTCATCATGAGCTGCAAGAGCTGCGAATTTATTTGACGATGGTTTAAAAGGAAGTTTAGTTATTTTACTGATTTCTTTAATTATTTTCTTATCAAAGTTTTTTCTGGTGTTTAACCCAGTGCCCACAGCAGTTCCTCCTTGTGCTAAAAAATAAATTTCTTTTAATGCGGCTTCAATTCTTGTAATACATTTCTTTAATTGAGAATGATAACCAGAAAATTCTTGACCTAAAGTTAAAGGAGTTGCATCTTGTAAATGAGTCCTCCCAACTTTAACAATCTTATTAAATTCTTTTGATTTTTTCTCTAACTCTTTATCTAAAAGTTTCAGTGAAGGTAATAGTTTTTCCTTAGTTTTCAGCGCAATTGAAATATGCATTGCTGTAGGAAATACGTCATTAGTTGATTGTGATTTATTAACATGATCATTTGGGTGAATAGGTTTTTTCGTACCCATCTTTCCACCCATCATTTGTATAGCTCTATTAGCAATAACTTCATTAACATTCATGTTTGTTTGGGTTCCAGATCCCGTTTGCCATACTTTTAAAGGAAAATGTTTATCATGTTTTCCTTTTATTACTTCGTCTGAAGCTTTTATTATGTACTTACTTAATCTTAGGTCTAAATCTTTATTTTTTGCGTTAACTATTGCTGCTGCCTTTTTTATAATTGCGATTGAGTGGATAACTAATGGTCTAACTAAAAAGTCCCCAATATTGAAATATTTATTAGATCTCTCTGTTGAAGCCCCCCAATACTTATCACCAGGAACTTTTATTTTTCCAACACTATCGAATTCTGTTCTGTATTTCATAATTGATTCTCTGATATAATACACTTTTATTAAACAATTATAAAATACAAAGGATAAAAATGACGAATTTTGAAGAAGTAAGAAAATTTATGGAAACTTTTGGTCAAGAAGTTAAGAAAAAACCTGGGTTTCCCGATGAAAAAATTACATCATTAAGATACGACTTAATTAGCGAAGAACTTGAGGAATTAAAAGAAGCTATCAATAAAAAAGATTTAAAGGAAGTTGCTGATGCACTAACAGATATATTATACGTTACATATGGAGCTGGACATGCTTTTGGGATTAATTTAGACAAATGCTTTGCGGAAGTGCAAAGTTCAAATATGAGCAAACTAGATGAAAATGGCAGACCAATTTATAATGAAAAAGGAAAGGTTATGAAAGGTCCTAACTATTTTAAACCAGATTTAAAAAAATTTGTTGCATGATGAAAAAAAACTATCATTGGATACTACTAGGAATAGCAGTTGGTATTGTTTTGTATTTAATAGATAAGTATATTTTTTAAAATTTTTCCATTTTGATGAAAAAATTAAAACCTAAACCACATCAATTTTGGGCATGGTGCTCAACTTTAACAATTTTAGCAGGAGCCATTACAGCAGCTCTAGGATTTTACCCTTTGTATTGTTATATCTTTCTTTTAGGCAATGGCGGTTTAGCAATCATATCTTGGTTATGGAATGAAAAATCTTTAGTTGCGTTAAACACTGGGTTAGCAAGTATTTATTTGATTGGTTTAATTAACTTATATTTTAGATGAAAACAGAGTTGTAAGGGGCGTTCTGTTGCCAGGTGCCCCGGACCCCGTTACTTAATTAACAAAGTTAATTAAGCTGCAAGTGCGTAACTTTCGTTAGCATTTGTATATTG
>MDTD01095189.1_pt1 | contig 16868 bp, 10 predicted proteins | sample 811221 | NCBI WGS metagenome assembly MDTD01 (sample SAMN05326646, study PRJNA326480) | marine metagenome | isolation source: seawater | place: Pacific Ocean: South West | collected 2011 | reverse complement strand
TATTTCTTCATGAAGGTTAATTCTGTCGTCGAACAACACGGAGGCAAGGTCCATGAATACAAAGGAGACGGTGTTCTGGCGATCTGGGACGGCGATGGACCGGATTCTGCATCTAGAGCTCTTGCCGCCGCCTTACAAATAGATAAGGAGGTTAACGACAATCTGCTTCCTGAGACAGGAATTCAGGGTTTAGAACCCCTGGCTGTTGGCATTGGAATAGAGCAAGGGCCTGTATTACTGGGATCAATTGGACCTGCGCACCGCCGCGCTCACACGCTTTGTGGCGAGACTGTCAGCGTGACGCTGAGAATCCAGGAGATGACGGCCGATCTCGCCTCACCAGTTATAGTCGGAGAGGTAGCCGCGCGCTATATCATTGATGTGAAATTAGAGTCACTTGGACATTTTTTGCTCCCCGGCCTTGCTACCACTCATGTGTTGTATGCGCCGTCAACTTTGCACTCTGGCGCTAGAGATAATCTAACACTCTTGGTTGGCGGCCTCGAATAGGACAAATCAACCAACAAAAGCGCAAGAAAAATGGCATAATTTGTCAGCGATGAAGACAAAATCAGCAGGCACGATTTGCAAGTTATCGCCTGCATTTCTTTCGTAACTACTTTTTTTGATAAGGGCCGACGTGTTGCAGTTCCTGTTGGTTAGCAGAAAGACTATCTTTACTGGCCTGACAGCGATTGTTTGTGTGTTTGGCTCCCCTTCCTGTCATGCGCTATGTCCAGACCTGAGGGATTATTACTCGATACTTGAGCGAGACCCCGTACTTTTGGATAGTCAGCTGTCCAATTTTTTGGAAGACTGTTATGAGAACTCTGAATATTTCTCCCTTCTGGGCTCAGCGCAAATTCAAATGGGAGATCTTCTTCGGGCGCTTGAAAACCTGGAGAGGTCGCTTCTGCTGGATCCACAAAATGGTTCTGCTGCAGTCGATTACGCTGAAGTTTTATTTCGTCAGGGCCAAGTAATTAGCGCTTTAGAGATAAATAATCAGTTATCTGAGAGGGATGATTTGCCCGAAGGCATGAGTGAACTAATCGCAGAAAGGTCAAGGCTGTGGAGACCGTTTACTGTTCAGTATGTTGGCGGTCTCGGGCTGTCCTTCGGTCACGATAATAACCTCAATAGTGCGCCTATTGGAGAGAGACTAACCCTAACGTTATCGGGGAAACCTATCTCCTTAGAAGTGAGCCCGGAGTATAGAGCTAACGCTGGAAGCTATACAGGATTGAGCGCTGGGGTGACCCGGGTGCAGGAAACTCTAGGGTTGACTTCCAGGGTCTCTGGCTCCTTACGAGGAAGATTTGGCGACATATCCGATTATGAGATGGTCCAGGGTAGCTTTTTGGTAGGCTTATCAGATAGTGCCGAGGACTCCAGGTGGAGCACAGCGCTTGGGGTGGATCATTTAAATTTTGGAAAAAACGCGATCTTTAGTAGTTCTGCGCTTCGGGCGAGTTATCGATTGGGTCGGTACAAGCAATGCGGTTTCTACCCAACGATTGCTGCGCAGTATCAACATTTCCATAAGCAGGAATCGCTGTCAGGCGTTGAGGGGAGTCTAGGGACCGAAATGGATTGCCAACTCTCGCAATCTGATATTGTCCAGAGGGTCGGCGTCGCCATTAGTGCTTTGGAGAACCGCGCCACCCGTTCCGAACGGTTGGGTGCAGACAGGTCTGGATGGCGCTTCAACTTTGCATTGCAGAAGCAGATCGGTGCGGGTCAGCTGTTGGCGCAATATGTGCACACAAACTTAGACGATGAGTCGGGCTATAGCCCGATTTTTAGTGATGGCGCCAAGCGCCACGAATCCTTAAATTCTTTCTTTCTGCGTTATGTTTTGCCAGCCTCTTTCTTGGGTAAATCAGCGCAATTTAGCGCGAGTGTTTACCATAATGAGCAAAGAAGCACGATTGCGTTGTTTAGAACACGCGGCACAAGCGCAGAAATAGGGATTAACTGGGGTATTTGATGCAATACGGTGTTTTTAGTCGGAATAAAAAATACCAAGCAAAAACAGATAGATAATCAATAATTATAGATTAATTTATTAAAATATCGGGTTTATTCCTTAAGAAAGTAAAAAAATTGACGATCTATCGTGCGTCTGGGGTAGGTTTTGTTGTATGCTTCAGGTTACAGAAAAGATGTTAAGAATTCTGATTGAATGCCATGAACCAGTGAAGCTGGTACAGGCATTAGAATTGCGATTGACCTTCGTTGAGTGTGATTACAGTCACAGGCAGTGAAGGCCGGTCGTTTTATGCTTATGTTATCCAGAAGTGGAAAAAGAAAGCGCGTTACAAACAATTGTTTAAAACTAGTGATTTAAAAATTTATTCGAATAAAAATTTTCTAAAATTTGGTTTGACCGTAAGGAGTTAAAATGGCCATTACAGCAGCAATGAGGCAAGACATAATGGAGCTTGCCGTTCTAATGAACAACAAGGCGCCAGGCACCACGCTCTTAGGAGAGCTTGTGGTAGCGGCAAACTCGGGACAGACTCTCGAGCAGATCGCAGCAACCCTGGCTGCTCGAGCTGAGTTTAAATCGACATACCCGCTCTTCCAAACTGCGAAAGAGTTTGGTGAAGAGTGGATAGGCAACATACTGCCTGAGGCCGATGCTGCTCTAAAAGCCGAGTGTGTCGCAATCGTTGAGGCGCATATCAATGGCGGAGGCTCGATTCCCGCGCTGGTTGTGTCTGTACAAAAATTCATGAGCGACAGCGCGAATGCGACTGGCGCTCTGAAGGTGCATATTGACAACTTTACGAATAAGGTGGCAGTTGCAACCTACCACACCATTACGAGTGAGGCGGCGGACGAGTGGGCTATCCCAGCAACTGTTACGTCGAGCTCAGACTCGGTAGCTGCTGGAAACTCCACGGTAGACACGGCGCTGACTGCCGCTGCTACGGCGAGTTCACCGACTTATGCGGTAAGTGGTGCGGCAACTGCTAACGAAGGTGATTCGGTCAACTACACAATTTCCACGACTAACGTATCCAGTGGTGGAAAGCTCACTTACACTATCTCTGGTGTGCAAGCGGCTGACGTGGACGGAGGAGCCTTAACGGGTCAGGCCACTATCGGAGTTGATGGTAAGGCTGTTGTTCCAGTCACTATCGCGGCAGATGCAACAACCGAGGGCTCTGAGACGCTGACTATTACTGCAGGCGGTGCTTCTACTTCTACTACGATTGCAGATACCTCATTAACCCCGCCGCCAGTGGGTCAGACTTATAACCTAACTACCGCCCCTAACACGTTTACGGGTAATTCTGGTGATGACTCTTTCGTAGCCGCTGTGGCTAACTCCTGGAGCACCGCTGATGCTATAGACGGTGGCGAGGGAACTGATACATTTACAATTTCTGCGGCAACTGCTGTCTCCGCGCCGGTTGGCGTATCGGTGACAAACGTTGAAAATGCCTCTGTAACCACGAGCGCTGGCGTGACCCTTAATACTACAAAGTGGACTGGATTGACCTCCTTAACGTCCACTGGTGTTGGCGCACAAACCGTAACATCGTCTGCAGACACTGACGTCAATATGACATCCACTGGAATGACAACTGACGATATTGCAATACAGGGCGGTAAAGATATTACCGCGACTATATCGGGCGGAACTGCGACAAACACTATCGACATCGGTACTACAGCAGCGCCAAAGGGCACGGTAACTTTGACTTCGACTTCAGCTGGTGCTGATACAGATGTTCAAGGCGCAATTGCAATTAAAGGTGGTACCGTTGTTACAGTTACTCAAGCAAAAGGCAACGCTGTTAACACAATGAACACTGCTGGTGCGGTGACGGTTACAGGTACTGCCGATACGACGACGGTCAGCGTAAGTGACGCGAAAGCAGTTGCTAAAGGGGCCGCGGTTCAAGGTCGTACCAATGGCGCTGTAACGATTGACGACGTTAACAAGACCTCACTTACTAAGGCCGGTACCATCACCGACGTAACCGTTAGTAGTGGTGCAGCCGTAGCGATCGACTCCGGCGCGCTTGAGACCGTGACGGCCTCGGGCACCATGACCACATTGGATCTTAGCTCGCTGGGTAACTTGACTGTTGCCGCGATCGATGATCTGGACTTAAATCTTTCTAACCTTGTAACCACGGGTAAAGTAACGATAGATACAGATGTTAAGACTCTTAACATCAAGACTACCAAGGTCACCAGCGCTGCTGGCGTGGAGCTTGGGAATACGATTGCGGACCTTGATGTGCAATCATCCGGTGGTAAGACTGTCAATATTTCGGGTGACGGTAAGATCACTGTCACTACCTTAGGTAACGCTAACGCCGCGGCAAGCTTTGTTTCGACTAACACCGGCGGCGTCACTCTTACCGCTGCGCTTGGGACTGGCGTGTCTTTCGCAGGTGGGGATGGGGCTGACTCCGTCAAGCTGGCTGCGACAACTAAGGCCATCACCATGGGTGGCGGAAACGATACCGTGACATCTGATGCTGTAGCGGCTTGGGGAACCGGTGGCTCTGTTGATGGTGGCGATGGCACAGACACTTTGGTCATGGCCATAGCAGATGCCGCAACAGCGAGTGCGAGCGGCACCTTTGAAGGCACCATTTCGGGCTTTGAGAGGCTAACCGTGGGTGATGCCGCAGGTATCGCCTCGATTAACCTGGCTAACCTGGATGACATTAACTACGTCTCCATGGGTGCAGACGGCAGCAATGCGATTAGCATAAATAATATGACGGAAGGCGCGACGTTGGTTAAGACGGGTGTGGGTGGAGCTACTACGACGTTGAATTTCGTCGACTCTACGGGCACCGCCGACTCGGTCAACCTAAAGACTTCGGCTGATGCGAATAGGGACTTTGGTACTGTTAAGGCTGATAACATCGAGACCATTAACTTGGAAACCGATGATACGAATGCAGCGACTGCGCATAGCGCAACGGTTGCCCTGAGTGCCAATAGCGTTAAGACACTGACCATTAGTGGTGATGCTGGCGCGGTATTGGCTAATACCTCGACTACACTTACCTCTGTTAATGCCTCTGGCCTATCTAAGGTGGGTCTGACCTGGGCAACTATAGGTGCCTTGGCCTCGGCGGCGACCATAACGGGTAGCCCTAAGGCGGATAACATTGGTGATACGAATAACAACGCGACTAAGGGTGTAACCATAGATGGCGGCCTCGGTGAGGACACCATCAAGGGTGGCGGTAGTGCCGATACGTTAACGGACACCTCTGCCGAGGCAAACGGAGATGGAAACAAGATCACTGGTGGAGGCGGTAACGACACGATAACCACGGGTGCTGGTAAAGACACCATCCTGGCGGGTGCGGGTAATGACAGCATCACAGCCGGCGACGGTGGTGACAGCATAACTCTGAATTCCGGCAACAATGTTGTGCACGCTGGTGGTGGTGTTGATACCCTCATCGCGGGTTCAGGTAACGACACGCTTAACGGTGATGCCGGCAACGATAAATTTACCATGGCAGGTAACTGGACTAAGGACGACGTTGTAGACGGTGGTGCGGGTACCGATACGGCGACTGTCGATGTTACATCTAGCGTGACTGCTGGTACCACCAGCGGAATCGAGGCTATAGAGGCCACTTTCGATGCTCAAACTGATGTCTTGGCGCTGGCTAATCTCACAGGCGTTGTTTCTGTAGAGACTAAGGCAACTAACGGTGACTCAGACACTGCCAACATATCCGGTCTTAGCTCTGGATCGACGGTAGTGAATAAAACGGCTGCCATAGATACTATTGTGGTTGATACCGTTGATGCGGCTAGTGTGACTATCGATGTGCAGAAGGCCATGGCCACAAGCGTTACAGTGGCGGATGCAGCTAACGTAACTCTGACCAACACGGGCGCCGGCAATGGCGATATGGTCACCGTAGCACTGGATACAAAAGATACAGTGCGATTGGATGTTGACGCTGGCACTGCGGCAAATATTGATACGGGTAGCATCACGGCTACTAACAAGCTAGCAACTGTAGAGGTAACCTCAAGCACGGCTGGCCAGACTGTAACTATGGACAAGATTACAGACGCTGATGCGCTGACCAGTCTGACTGTTAACGCGGTAGGTGGTGACATCACTATTGGTGGAGCTATTGGTGACGGCGGCAACGCTGAGGGGCTTACTACCATAGACGTGAGTGCGTCAAACAACGCTACTGCAACGATTAGCAGTACGATCCAGATGGATGACGCGACAGATGGTACCGCAACAGATGCAACAGCTGCTGACCTAGCAAATACGATAAATGCTAGTGCGACATTCGGTGCGACTGTTGCCCTGGGTAGCCCAACTAATACCTTCGGTACGATAGCGTTGAATACTTCTGGTGGCGGTACTGTGGGTTCAACCCTAGTCCGAGCGGATGATATCACTGGTAATATTGGTGCGGGTGGTACACACACCGCGATCACTGCGACAGATGATGTCACTCTCACATCAAACAACGGCGCTGGCACAACGGCTACGATTAGTACCTTAACAATTGGTGCGACAGTGGCTAGCTCTGCATCGTTAACGCACACTGGTGCGGGTAACTTAACTATCAGCGCAACTAATGCGAGTGCCGGTACGCTTACGGTAGACGGCAGCGGCGGCACTGGTAAGGTCAAGGTGGTTGGCTCTGCGATGACCGGTAAGGTCACTGCTACTGGTGGTTCTGCTGCTGACACGCTTACTGGTGGTAGCGGCTCAGACGTCTTAACTGGTAACGATGGAGCAGACCAGATTACCTCCGGCACAGGATCAGATACTCTCTCTGGTGGAGCTGGTAATGATACCTACATCATGGGTACGGGATGGAGCACAGGCGACTCAATCACGGACTCGGCGGGTACTGACACCTTGACGGCAACGGTATCGGGCACAATTACTCCAGCGGCGTTATCTGGTATTGAGACACTGACGCTTACCATGAATGGTGCCGCGGTTAATGCGACCAATATTACGGACGTGAAGACCATCAATTTGACGAGTGGTACTGACGGCACTGGTGTGGTTTCCAACCTGCCTGGCACCGTGACCACTATTAATCAGAATGGCGAGATGAACGTTGTTAACATCGGTTTCAAGGCCGGCTCTACGCAGGATCTTGTCCTCGATCACGATGCTGGTTCTGGCACCACGAATGGTTCCGTAACGATTACGAACCAAGCGGGAGCGCTTACGATAGACGGTGATGACACTAATGCGGTCGACCACGGTACATCAACTACCGCTGCGAGCGCGACGTCGATTACCATGTCGGGAGGCACTGGTGCACTAGACATAGGTAACCTTGTAGCAACTAATGCTACCAGCATTACGATTAATGATGCTGCTGGCGGGGGAGCTAACACGGTCGGCACTGTTGCTGCAGGTAAGGCGACTACGTTGACGATTAACAACAAAGGTACTGCCGCGACAACTGTGGGTGCGGTAACCGCGAGTAACGCATTAACGGCTATCGACATCGACGCCTCCAGTACTGGTAAGGTGGTTGTGGGTGACATAACCGCTACTGCAGGAACTGCGGCTACAAGCCTATCCGTCGACATTGACTTGCTTGGCGCGAGTTCAGCGGCGAACACGATTGGTGAAGTTAACCTCGGTACAGACGGTATTATTACCGACTACAGCTTGACCACTGGGGCCATTAACCAAGCCAACACTGTGGCTAAGATTACAGCTCTTAATGTGAACGCTTTCACAGTTAAGACTGGTGCTGGTGGAAACGCAAACCACTTGACCTTCGCCGACATGAGAGGCGTGACGGGTGCAATTGGTGACGTGACTATCGATGCAGACGACACTGTGAGCTTCACAAATGGTGCAGAACAGGCAACAAGTATTGGAGATATCGTTATCAAGGGTAAGGACGGTTCCACTGGGGTCAACATGGGCACCTGGGGTGCAGCTAACTCGACCGTTGGTAACATAACCTTCAGCGGTACCTTTGATACAAACCCAGATATCACCATTGGCGCAGCGACAAGCGTGGGTAACGTGTCTACTGCTGGTGTCTTGGCTGGTACCGTTACTGTTGTGCTGAACGATTCGACTACCATTGGTATATCCATGGCCGGTGGTGCGGGTGTCGACAAGTTCACTGGTACTGGTGCTGCAGATACCATTACAGGTCTAGGTGGCGCGGACACACTTATAGGTAATGGCGGTGCTGACACAATCACAGGTGGTGAGGGCGCAGATACGATTACCGGTAGTGCGGGCGCAGACTCGATCATATTGACCGAGACTGCTGCAGCAAATGACCGGGTAGTACTAGACGGTGCAGCCTCTAAGGTGTTGAGCACGGACGTTAACAACGTCATTACTGGCTTTGCTGGCGGCGACGTCATTAAGCTGACTGCTAATCCTGCTTATGCCGGTACTAGTGCAGCCGCGCTGGTTAAGTACAAGGAAGGTGCTAAGGCTGATGCTGACGCAACCATCGGTTTGCATGTCTTCAGTGACAAGATGACTGTAGCCGGTGCTATGCCAACCACCGATGAGATGGCGACCTACCTTGGCTCTACTAAGATCTTTAAGGAAGGCCATGCAGATAGTGCAATCCTTATCTTGGTTGATAATGAGGCGGATGCTTGGCTCATTGAGCTAACTTCAGGGGCCGCAAACCAGACTTACGCGAAAGCTGAGGACGGTATGGCGGTGCTCGCTAAGATAGTTGGTCTCACTGATGTGACCAGTCTTAGTGATGCTAACTTTGCTGACTTTTCTGCCTAATAGGGCTGGTAAAAGAAGTAAAGCTCTCTGTAAGTGATAGGAGATAGAAAAAGCCCTGCCGAAAGGTGGGGCTTTTTTATATAAAAGATTAATCCAGATTCAAAGGAGAAGTAGCATGCCTAATATTCAAATTGACGGTAAAGACTATGACGTCGATGAGTTATCTGATGAGGCAAAGGCACAGGTAGCCAGCATAAATTTTGTCGACCAAGAACTCGCTCGATTAAATGCCCGATCTGCCGCGCTGCAGACAGCAAGAAATACTTATGGCCGGGCACTCAATGAAATTTTGGGTGTAGACACTGAAGCTGAAGTGGTGACCGGCGATGATGAGGACTGATCGGAGCCCCCTTATAAGGCGCTAACGCAATTCCGCTCACTTCACAGGAGTCCGGCGTACTGATTTGAATTGTTGTATTTATTTTCATCCGGAGGGGTTCACTACCTCTGGACCCCGGCTCATGGGAAGGCACGCAGCGGGCGAGTCTTTCCTTAGGGGCTATATCCAGTGGTCCAAGACAGAAGATCTCTACGTTTTTGTAGAAACTGAGCAACACGCAAAGTCGTTCCAGGAGTTGTATGGCAATGATTGCGCGCACAAAAGCCTTCATTTCCTGAGCCCGGAATCCATCCAGCGTCTTACCGAGCCTGGTGTCATGTTTGTGCCAGGGCCCGAGATAGATGGACACAGTTACAGGCGGCAAGTTTTCGGTGCTCAGTCAGCTTGGAGCATTACCGGGATCACCCATACAACATCAAGCGCGGTGGCAATGCGGTCTGTTATCAATCTGCTCACTTCACCAGTGGAGAGATGGGACGCACTGATTTGTACCAGCAACGCAGTGAAGGGCCATGTTGAAAGCATGCTGACCGAACAGTCTAAATTCTTAAAGAACAGGCTGGGCAGCAGCCGCAATGTTATGCCGGAGCTGCCAGTTATCCCCTTAGGCATCCACACTAAAGACTTTGTCTTTTCAGAGGAAGATAGAATTTCTTCTCGCCATAAGCTAGGTATCGAAGACAGTGAAATTGTTGTCCTATATACAGGCCGGCTCTCGTTCCACGCTAAGGCACATCCACTCGTTATGTATCAGGCCATCGAGGAGGCCGGCTTGGCGGCAGGGCAAAAAATTGTCCTAATCGAGTCCGGTTGGCACGGCAACGAGCATATTGCTGCGGCCTTTAGGGACGGAGCCAAGTTTGGGTGCCCTAGTGCACGGGTGCTGAGGCTGGATGGTCGTGTGAAAGAGCAAAGAAATCAGGGTTGGGCTGCGGCCGATATTTTCTGCTCTTTGCCAGATAACGTACAAGAGACCTTCGGAATCGTTCCGATAGAGGCAATGGCTGCGGGCTTACCCGTTGTTGTATCGGATTGGAACGGTTATCGAGATAGTATCAGGGATGGACTGGATGGCTATCGGATTCCCACCATAATGCCAGAGGAAGGCATGGGCATGGACTTGATCCAGAGATATGCTGCTGGAGTTGACTCCTACGATCGATACTGCGGCAACACGAGTTCACTAATTTCGGTAGACGTTGACGCGACTATCGATGCTTTTTATCGCCTCTTTTCTTCAAGAGAATTGAGAATCAAGATGGGGCAAGATGGCCAAAGGCGGGCTGTGGATGTCTATGACTGGGAAACGATAATTCCCCAGTATGAATCCCTATGGACTAATCTAGCTTCTATGCGGAAAGAGCAATCGATTAATACTTGTTCTAATCGATCACCCGTTTGGTTAGATCCATTCTATGCGTTTCGCGGTTATCCTACGACTCGCTTAGGGCTTGATACTGGGTTAAAACTGCGCCATGGGAGTTTGGGACAGAGCTTAAAACATTTACAGAGTCTAAATGCGTTAGCAATGGTAAACTTTGCAGCTCACGTAATGCCTTCGATGGACGAGGCAGAAAAAGTCATTCACTCATTGGTTGGGTGTGAAAAAACGGTAGATGAGATCTTGCGACTTTTTCCAGCAGAAGAATCGCAGCATTTACGTCGGTCATTGGTTTGGATGTTAAAGTTGGGAATTCTGTCACGGTGTCAATAAACGTACTCTTTATTCATCAGAACTTTCCGGCGCAATTTAAATCTCTTGCGCCTGCGCTTGTGCGTGAAGGTCACAACGTTCGGACGTTGACCATCAGAGATTTCCCTAAATCGGACTGGAACGGAGTGAGTGTCTCTAATTATTCGATAAAGCGAGGGACAAGTGAAGGAATCCATCCCTGGATACTCGACTTTGAAACTAAAGTAATAAGGGGTGAGGCCTGTTTTAACGCTGCGTTAGAGTTAAAAAAGTCTGGCTACTCTCCAGATATCATCGTTGCCCACCCCGGCTGGGGGGAGAGCATGTTCCTTAAAGAGGTATGGCCTAAAGCACGGCTTGGGTTGTACTGCGAATTCTTTTACCACCACGAAGGTCTTGATATCGGATTTGATCAAGAATTTGCTAATGCTGATCTGGAGAATCCCTGCCGGATAGCGTTGAAGAACACTAACTATTTATACAACATCAATCAGGCTGATGCGGGACTTGCGCCCACAGAGTGGCAGGCGCGAACTTTTCCGGAATCATTTAGGAGTAAGATTACCGTGTCTCATGATGGGGTTGATACGAGCGCAGTAAAGCCTAACAAGGATGTAGTTGTCACGATAAATGGTTCTCTGAAACTGACACGAGGTGATCAGATCGTTACTTACGTGGCGAGGAATCTTGAACCCCTTAGAGGGGCGCATATATTTTTAAGGGCCGTTCCAAAGATTCTCAGGGAGAACGCGGAGGCAAGAATCCTAATTGCTGGTAAGGACGATGTCGGATACGGATCCGGCCCTGCAGGGGGTGGGACCTGGAAGGAGTTTCTGCTAAATGAGATCAAACCCCAGCTTAAGGATTCGGAATGGGGTCGATTGCACTTTGTCGGTCATCTGCCATACCACTATTTTTTGAATTTGCTTCAAGTGTCCTCGGTGCACGTCTACCTTACCTACCCATTTGTATTGAGTTGGAGTCTCTTAGAGGCGATGAGCGTAGGCTGCGCAGTTGTTGCAAGCCGCACTGGGCCAGTCACTGAGGTTATTACAGATGACTCCACTGGGAAATTAGTAGACTTCTTTGACATTGAAGGCTTAGCTCAACAGGTGGGTGAGCTTTTAAATGATCCCCAAAAAAGGACTGTGTTGGGCAGAGAGGCCAGAGGCCTCGCTATACAAAATTATGATTTGACTAGGGTTTGTCTACCCAGACACGTAGAATGGGTAGAAGGAATGTTAAATTAGCCAGATAAAAAGTTCATTGAATTGTCGCTAATGGGCAAGATTCTGCCCTAGCTCTGAGGGATATTCATGGCGTTAGTACCGTTATCAAAAACAAAACATGCTTCATTAAAGCTTGGGCCTGTTGATATGAATGAGTTTTTAGATCTGTTGCTCATTCCACTGTACGAGCATGAAATTAACAGCGTGGCGTGCGACTATCCGCTATGCATTACTCTTCAAGACAATACCCCTTCGCTTCGATTATTGAGCTCTATTAGCCCAAAACATGGCTCAGCGCTGATTACCAGTGAGGGTAAATGGGTGGGGCGCTATGTGCCAACGTATGTTAGGCACTACCCGTTTTTTGCGATTGCGACGGGCCCGGAGGAGAAGAGTATTTTTATCGAAGACACTAGTCCGCGACTTCAGGAGGATAGCGGTGAGGCACTTTTTGAGAAGTCTGAGCCAACTACTCTTCTTGCGGGAATAGTCTCCGATATGACGGCGATATTTGAGTCTGCTAGTAGGCTTCAAATAGCATTGGATGCGCTCCAAAAATTTAAGTTAATTGTCCCTTGGACTCCTAAAATTGCCTCTACAGATGGTCATGAGGCGACTATTGGAGACATTTACCGAGTCGATATGTCTGGACTGGATGATCTAAGCAATCCAGAGTTCAATGAATTACGAGAGCTAGGTGTGCTCTCTTTGGCTTATGGTCAGTTCTTATCTATGAACAATTTGGGCAAGCTAGTTGCACTTCAAAACCTTACATCAGCGTCCTCACCAACGGCAGATCTTGAGGTTAGCCTTGATGATGATAGTCAGGCTCTTGATTTTGGTCTTCCAGACAGCGCAAAGACTCTCGATTTTGATAAGCTATAGAGACGACTTGAAGACTTAGGATTACATTATGCCGAAATTTCTTCATGTTGGTTGTGGTCAAAAAAGAAAGAATCAAACAACAAAGGGGTTCAATTCCCCGAATTGGGATGAGGTTCGTTTTGATATTGATGGGGCTGTCAATCCAGATATCACTGGAACAATTTTGGATATGAATAATGTTTCATCTGGCACTTTTGATGCCGTTTATTCTAGTCATAACATAGAGCATGTGTACCCACATGAGGTTGCAATCGCGCTTAAAGAATTTTCGAGGGTATTAAAGCCAGAGGGTTTTGTCGTAATTACTTGCCCAGATTTACAATCAGTATGTGAGTTGGTGGCGAAAGATCAGTTGCTTGAACCTGCTTATACAAGTCCGGCTGGACCGATAACGCCGCTAGATATCCTATACGGACACCGTCCAGCTTTGCAGCGTGGCAATTATTATATGGCTCACAAGTGTGGGTTTACGCTAAATGCCCTAATCTCAGTATTGCGGGCCCACGGTTTTAGATCTGTCGCGGGTAAGCGTCGTGAGAAACCATTCTTTGACTTATTTGTGATTGGATTTAAGTCGCAAATTGACGAAGCTCAACTGAGAAAAGTAGCGTTACAGCACTTTCCTCAATAGTAAGGTTTTGGCTCCATAATCAGCCATGGTGTCGGTCCTGAACGCCATTCCCAAGTCGCCAGTAGCTGATCAAGATGAGAAAGGTTAGTGAACCATCGGGGGACATGAGGAATTTCTCGACTACCATGGTCATTAACCAGAGTGACGTTGTGGGTTTCGTTAAACCTTGAGATTAGAGTTTCAGTTATCCCTGGTTTTAGGCATTCGTGAGACTCGACGATTATGAATTTTCGTTTCAGTCCGTCGGCTTGGTTTGGCACTAGTAGTTCCTGTTCCGCGCCCTCTATGTCGCAAAGGATCAAAGTTTGCTCGTCTGGGAAATTACTAAATTGTTCTGGTTCAAACACTCCACCGACTCTAATTTGGTCCGAAACGTTATTTGTAACGGCTAGTTTTTGACAAGCTTGCTGCGCTAACACGTTGGTATCGAATGCAAATATTTTCGAATTAGGCATACGCCTGGCCATACCAACTGCGTAGTATCCTTCGGCGCAGCCGATATTCAACACTGTAGCGAAACTTGATGAGATCGCAGTTTCAAGATGCTCGAACAAGGGTTGTTCGTAGCATCCCAGCAGCTTTGCGATGTGGCAACCTTCACTTGAATGTTCCAGGAATTGCATCCCCTTGAATGGTCCACCTAATACAGTACTTCCTTCATTTTGAAGAACCGTATTTTGGATCAGAACGCTGCGCCATTTCGCAAGCAAGCGCATTGAATTATTAAGTTGTTCAATTTTATCACTGCTCTCTATTTTTAGGCTCGTGACTAGATCACTTCGAACCTTGTCATGAAAGTTCATTTCATACCTCTTTTAATTTACTAAACTCATTAGGCGGGTGACTTCCAGAGCAAGAATTTCCGATTAAAGCTAAAAACTGTTACCGCTTGATTAATACTACATCTTTCCAAGAAAAAAAACTCCACAGTGAAAGGCCGTTCTAGCTTATTGATCTAAATTTGTCGTCTGTTGTGTGCTAGTATCTAGGCGACTTTAATTCTTGATTTGATGATTCCTCTTAAGGCAGAACTTTATTGGGAGATTACACGTCTTAATTGCACCAATATTCATTTTAGGTTTTCCGAGAACTTCTATTACTGGGCTGCATTATTGAATTTGAAGGATCACAGACATGGGCTTACTTAGAATCTTTCTAATATCTTTTTTGATGGGTTCAAATCTTTTTGCACAACCTCTGCAACTTTTTGAGGAGACAGAAAATATGCAAAGGGAGATTGAAAATCCTATTGCGGCAGAAACTCGTAGGGATAGTGATGGCAATCTGATTACTGGCCCTGAATTTACCCTAGTTGGTACCAGTAGAATCGGCAGTAACAGGGTGGTTGTTGTCGAGGATAGCCTTGGAGAAATCATATCGCTTAGCCTCACCGAAGAGTCAACCGAAATTGTTCCCGGATATCCAAATTACCGTGTGCTCGAGATAAGTTCGGGACAGGTTTCAATAGAGTACCCCGCTAATGCGGCCTGCATCGAGTTCCTTGAACAAGGGGTAGCTTGTGAATCTCAAAGAGTGGCCATTTTAAGTTTAAAAAATGCCTCGCCATTAGAGCCGGTTAATCGAGGGGGCAAGGGGAATGATTCAGGATTAGTCGAAGTCTCAGAGGATGGAGACATATCGGTTAACCCATTTGAAGCCATACTGAGCAGGGCTGCTAATCCAGATACGGAAATCGAACCTGATAATAGTTTCACTCCGAGGAGAATAAGCCCTGAAGAGGTTCCTCCGGGTATGCGGATTGTCTCTACTCCCTTTGGGGATCGTCTTGTGGAGATTGATCAATAAGTTGGCCTGACAATCTGAGCTAAATTCGGAATAGGTTTAATGGAATTGAACGATAGAATGAAAACTCCGGAGGCGGTTTATTTTAGTAAAGAGATATTTAAAAGATAGAAGTATCAATTCTATTTCATGTGGAATTGTCTGTTATGAAACTACTCCTGCTGAACTAGAGAACCTAATTCGGTCTCTGCAAGTTTCAATCCGTAGGCTGCATACCATTCAACCAGAAGTCTCGCTTATCATCTGCGTGATAGATAATTCTGCACGGGAGAGTAATCTGCGGTCAGTTTGTGAAGAGTCGATCCAGACTGAAGAAACCGAAAATGTAGAGATTCGGTACACTGGAGGGCATGGTAATATCGGTTATGGAGCTGCTCAAAATTTGGCAATTTCAAGTGTAAATAGCGACTTGCATTTGATACTAAACCCGGATGTGGTAGTCAAAGAGGACGCCTTAGTGGAGGGGGTGGAGGCCTTCCTCAGTTACCCCTCTCTTGTTATGTTAAGTCCTAGTGCTGAAAATAAAAAAGGTGAAAAACAATTCCTTTGTAAGCGATCTCCAACTGTTTTGACCCTTTTTATACGCGGTTTTCTCCCTAAGTTTCTTAAGGGTTTTTTCAGGGAAAGGCTGGATTTTTATGAGATGCGGGATTTGTCTGAGACCAAATTAACAGAAGGGATTCCTCTAATTGGTGGGTGTTTTATGCTTTCTGATACACGCGTATTAAAGTCTATTGGCGGTTTCGATGAAGGCTATTTCCTTTATTTTGAAGATTTCGATTTAAGCATTCGCGTGGCATCTCTTGGAACGCTGGCTTACTCTCCGAATGTGCAAATTATTCATTCTGGAGGAAATGCTGGCAAGAAAAGTCTGTTTCACATAAGACAATTTATAAAATCAGGACTAAGGTTTTTTAACAAGCATGGATGGAGTTATTGGTAGAGTTATAAAAAGGTTTAACTATGAAATCCGATACTGATTGCACAGTGCTAGTGACTGGAGCCAGTGGCTTTATCGGCCGACACACTCAAGCTTATTTGCTAGAAATGGGTTTTACGGTACGAGTATTGTTGAGATCAAACACGATGCTCCGAACAGACTCTCATCCAAAGCTTCAGAAATATTTTGGGAACATTACGGATGTCGAAAGCTTAAAAAAAGCGTGCGAAGGGGTAGGTTATATTGTGCACTTGGCTGGTATCGCGCATGTAAATTGTGACGAAGATTACGCTCATGAAATCAACGTGGGTGGAACAAAGTTATTGCTTGATGCTGCGATTGCCCGAAACGTAGAAAAATTCGTATTAGTTAGCAGTTCTCTAGCAGTTGAAGCAAAGGGTGACCCGGATGCATCTACAGCCTATGGGGCAACAAAGTTGATGGCTGAGAAATTAATCATGGATGAGCATGTCAAAGGGAACATCGTGGGTGTAGTTCTGAGACCGGCTAATGTCTATGGGTTAGGAATGAGGGGTAATATTGCTCTTCTAATTCGATTGATTACCAAAGGTCTTATCCC
>MDTD01001347.1_pt1 | contig 16872 bp, 20 predicted proteins | sample 811221 | NCBI WGS metagenome assembly MDTD01 (sample SAMN05326646, study PRJNA326480) | marine metagenome | isolation source: seawater | place: Pacific Ocean: South West | collected 2011 | reverse complement strand
TTATTGTTGGTTTGAAAATAATGCTGACGTAAAAGGTTATAGTATGGATTATCTTCGTGACTACTTTGGTATGCCTAAAGACAATGCCCACGATGCCTTGCAGGATGTCAAAGATACTGCTAATATTTTGATTAAGTTTTTAAAGATGCAAAGAAACTTATCTAAGAAAATTAAATTTGAGAAGGCTTTTGCCAAAGGAGAAGTATATGTCAAATAATATAGATCACTTTTACAACAATATCCAAGGATGGTTTGATTTTCACAAAGTATACCAAAATCAAGTTATTAAAGCTCCATCGACTGGTGCTAAGTTTGTTGAAGTTGGTTCTTGGAAAGGTGCCAGTGCTTCGTATATGGCAGTAGAAATTGCCAACTCGCAAAAAGAGATTGACTTCTATTGTATAGACACATGGAGTGGAAGTCAGGAACATTTGAATGAAGACAGTGCTGCCTATGAACCCAACATAAAACAAAAAGACTGGCTTTATAATCAATTTATAAAAAATATGAAACCCGTCCAAGACTACTATACGGCTATTAGAAAAGAATCTATAGAGGCGGCAAAAGATTTTGAAGATAAGTCATTAGACTTTGTTTTTATAGACGCTTCTCATGATTACGATAATGTGCTTGCTGATCTTAGGGCTTGGTTTCCTAAATTAAAAAGTCAGTCCGGTTTTTTTGGACACGACGCAGGGGCAACAGACGTTAAACACGCTATAAATGATTTTTGCAAAGATAACAACCTGCAAATAAGATTAAATGGTCCCTGTTGGGAAATTTTTCAATAAAGTTCAATAAAGGAAGGTGTTTTAATGAATAAAAAATTTATTATTGAAGGCTACAGACCCGCTCAATGGGACGGTTTCTCATACATAACAGACTGTCCCGCATTTCTCCACAGTATCAGTACAGGAAATTCACAGCCTTACTGGAGTGGCGGGCCTCCTAGAGATTCTGAATTGAATATTATTAAGTCTTATATTGCCAAGACGAAAAGAAACAAAACATTTCTAGATGTGGGCGGTCATATTGGAACTATGTCAATTCCATTATCTTTAATTTATCATAATGTACACGGCTTTGAACCCTGTGAAACAAATTATAAATTTTTCACAGAGAATATTAAAATAAATAAAGTTGACAATGTTCATGCTCATAATGTAGCAATTTCCAACCACGCTTCAAAGGTTAGTGTTTTCAAGCATCCAATGCCCAGAGGTCATCAACACAATAGTGGTTGCTATGCAGTCAAAGATGACTCAGAAGGTTTGGTAGACTGTGTTACTCTGGACAGTCTAGATTTTGCAGATGTTGACTTTATAAAGATTGATGTTCAGGGCAAGGAGTCAGAAGTTCTTGAAGGGGCTATCAATACAATTAGAAAATATAAACCCCTTTTGATGATTGAAGTGACTGATAAAGAACAGACAGAGGAAAGTCTTAAAGGGTTTGCAACATTAAGGAAAGAAATTGTGGAGTTTTTGAGCGAAGAAGATTATGTCATATATTATGACAATGGTAGTGATATCTTTATGTGTACAGAGGAAATTACGCATGTTCGACATTAATAATTTTGATGATCCTGAAGTTTGGGATCTCATTTGCGATGGAAATACTAAGGGTGTTTTTCAGTTGGAGTCTAATCTAGGCAAACATTGGGCAAAAGAAATTCAGCCCAGAAACATTAAAGAATTAGCGGCTCTGGTAAGTCTTATTCGTCCTGGCACTTTGTTGGCTAGAGATGCTAACGGAAAAAGCATGACCCAGGTTTATGCTGATAGAAAAGCAAAAAAGCCAGACTCTCCACTAGAATACCTCCACGATTCCCTTGAGCCAATTCTTAAAGAAACATTTGGTGTACTTGTTTATCAAGAACAATCTATGATGATTGCACAACAACTTGCTGGTTTCGATTTGAAGGACGCAGACGCACTGCGTAAGGCTATCGGTAAAAAGAAAGCTGATCTTATGGAGAAAGTAAAGAAGTTTTTCCTAGAGGGTGCAGAGAAACAGAGCATCGTCACCAAGGAAATCGCAGAAGAAATTTTCTCATGGATTGAAAAATCAAATCGTTATGCTTTCAATAAGTCTCATGCGGTTTCATATGCTATCAATGCATATTGGTCCGCCTACTGCAAAACACATAGATTAAAGAAGTTTTACAATACTTATTTGAATCGTGCTGATAGAAAACCAGACCCAGATGTTGAGAAGAAGCAATTGATTATGGATGCCAAGCGTGCCAATATTGATGTCCTGCCCCCCAGGCTACAACATCTTTACACTAACTTCACTAGAAATACAGAAAAAGATATTGTATACTATGGGCTACAACATATTAAACACGTAGGGGGCAAAGAGTGTGAAAAACTAGAAACTTTAGGCAATGTAAGTGAATATACTTGGCTGGATTGTTTGTTAAAAATTATATACAAATTAAATTTGAATAAAAGATCTACGATAGCGTTAATTTCAGTTGGTGCTTTTAATGGAGCCAATAACCGCGAAAGTCGTCAAAAAATGCTATATGAATTTGATAGCTGGAAGCAACTATCGGCTAGGGAACAAAAGGCCATTGCAGAAAATCATGAAAGCGGCGATCCTTCTGTTTATGCATCAAGTTTGTCAGAAGCTATATCGCACATGACAAACACCATTAAAATTAACTCTAGAAGAATGCCCACAGTACAAGATATCAAAGAATCACTAGACAGTCCATTTTACGGTCTTGAAGATAAGGCTGTAACAATCGCAGCAGATGAAGAGAAATATATGAGTTGCAGCCTGACCTGCAATAAAGTTGACGGATTAGATTTAAATATGGTAACAAATTTGTGTCAAGATGTGTCCAGTGGAGTGATAACAAAGAAAGCAAACCTAGCTATAGAGATTGTGCGTGTTAAAATTGTAAAAACCAAACGTGGTAAAAATCCAGGCCAAGAAATGGCCTTTCTTACAGTAGAAGATGGTAGTGGCTCTCTAGAAGATGTTGTCATCTTTCCCGAACCTTACGACAAGTATAAAGATCTATTACTAGATAATAATACGGTATTATTGATGGGAGAAGTAGACAAAAGAAAAAAAACTTCTTTTATTGTAAATCAAGTGTCACAAATTTGAGAAGGAATAAAAGTGAATAAATGTCATTTTCTAGGTAAAGTTACCTATAATCCAGAAATACATCACAAAGAAGAGGTGCCCGTTGTACTTTTTGAGTTGGAAGTAGAGGAATTTAGAAAGGACTACAATGGTGAAAAAATTAGAACTGTTACATATTTGAATTGTGAAGCTTGGGATTCTGCGGCGTTAGCAATCCATAAATATGCAGATTGCGGATCTTTAATGGCGGTAGAGGCTATAGCTAGAAACTCTTCGTTTACGTTAGATGGTATAAAAGATGAGATATTAGAAACATATTTTAGGGTAACTAATTTTAAGATATTACATAAATCATGAGAAAAAAAAGAATTCTTTGGGTAAATGACGCTTCGTGGAAAGGGACGGGTTATGGTGTCTACGGTAAAGAAGTTTTATCTAGGCTTCATAAGGTGCCAGAATTTGAAGTTGCAGAAATTGCATGTTATGTAGATGAAGAAGATCCCAACATTAGTAAATGTCCTTGGAAAGTATATCCAAATAGGCCATTAGGAAGCGATCCTCATTTTGAAACATATGTACAAAATCCAAGTATGATATTTGGCGAAAACACTTTTAATTCTGTTTTATTAGATTTTAAACCAGATATCGTGATGGATATACGCGATTGGTGGATGTTTGAATATCAAGAAAGAAGTGCTTTCAGAGATTTTTTTCACTGGTCAATAATGCCTACAGTTGACGCAACTCCACAAAACCCTCAGTGGCTCAGTACATTTGCAAATGCTGATTCTGTCTTTTCATATTCTGAATTTGGCAGAGATGTGATGTTAGAGCAATCTGACAAAATTAATTTTATTGACGTTGCACCGCCCGCTGCTAGTAAAGAGTTTGATTGGGTGCAAGATAAAAATGCTCATAAAGAGTCTATGGGTATTGATAAAGATTCTATCATCATTGGAACTGTAATGCGTAATCAACGTAGAAAGTTGTATCCAGATCTGTTCAAAATGTTCAGAGGTTTCTTAGATCAAACTAAAAACCCAAACGTATTTCTCTATTGCCATCATTACTATCCAGATATTGGGTGGGAAACGCCCGCATTATTAGATGAGTTTGGTCTAAATAATAGAGTTTTGTTTTCATATTATTGTAATAATTGCGACACTCTTAGTGTAGACTTTTTCCAAGATACTGCATGTTATTGTCCAAATTGTAGTAAATTTTCCAAACGTTTAATTGGTATTGACAATTCAATTACTACAGAACAACTAGCTAAAATATATAATACTTTTGATTTGTATATACAGTATGCTAATAGTGAGGGGTTTGGAATGCCTCAACTAGAGGCCGCTTGTTGCGGTGTTCCATTTATAGCTATGAATTATTCCGCCATGGAATCTGTGGTTAAAAACACAGGAGCTTGGCCGATAGATCCCCTAGCACTCAGTATGGAATGCGAAACAGGATGTTATCGAGCTGTACCGGATAACGAGACAATGATTAATATGCTAAAAACAATTATGGAGCATCCAACTGCACTTAAACCAAAAGGAATAGAAATTGCAAAACGGGCTAGACAAAATTATGATTGGGACAAAACGGCACAAACTTGGATTGATCACTTCAAAACAATACCAATGAAAGATCATTCAGAAACTTGGTTGTCTCCAATACAGATTAAACAACCCGCTACTGATATGCCTAATGACATTATAGATCTAAAAGATCAAGTTAATTATTTTTTCAACAATATACTTCATAAATCGGAATGGATTGGTGGCTATTTCTGGAGTAAGGTAATTAAAGATATTACCTTTGGATATAGAGTTCACAACTCTGAAGATGACTATTATTTTCATGAGTCGCACACTCCTAAAGTTGATAAATACCAACGTTTTAACATGGAAATGGCAGTAAAAGAACTAGTACATTTAAGAGAACAATGGAATCATTGGGAAAAGTACAGAGCTAAAGTCATCCACAACAAAACAGTGTAATTAAGGAAATTTAGAGTAGAATGAAAGTTTTATACATAGGTCATTACCGCGATGGAACTGGCTGGGGAAATGCCGCAATAAATAACATACTAGCAATGGATGCTGCTGGTATTAAAGTTGTACCTAGAGCTGTTACATATGAATCTAAGGACAAAGAATATCCAGATAGAATCAAACAATTAGAATTACAATCCAAAGATAATTGTGATGTAGTGGTTCAGCATACGTTACCTTCTAACTACTGGTATAATGGTAACTATAAAAATATTGGCTTTTTTGCTTGCGAAACCTCTGATTTCAAATCTACAGGATGGCAGCATAACTGCAATCTAATGGACGAAATCTGGGTTCCTAGTTTAATCGCAAAACAACAAACACAGGCAAGCGATGTCAAAAAACCCATCAAGGTAGTTCCCCATTCTTTAAACTTATCAGATTATAAAAATAAAGAAAACAAACACGGGCAAAAAATTGATGTTTTACAAAATCATTTTTCCTTTGGATTTGTGGGAGAGTTTATAGAGAGAAAAAATATAAAGGCATTAATACAAGCTTTTCACATAACATTTGATCCAAAAGAACCTGTGAATCTTTTTATTAAAACGTCAAAGAAGGATTTAGAACAAGTACAAGCGTATTGTAGACATGTAAAAAATGGACTAAAGATCCGAAAGACATACAAGGAAGAAGTAATAATTTCTGGAATAATGGAGCAAAAGGACTATATTTCCGTACTAAATCAAGTCGATTGTTTTGTTATGCCAAGCAGAGGTGAAGCGTTTTGTATACCCTCTTTAGAAGCTATGGCAATGGGTATACCTAGCATTCATACAATGTATATTGGCATGGAACACACCGTTGGAGAGAAGGTGCGATCTTATACAGTTCCATGTTTTGGTGCGATAGAAACATTGCCAGACCTAGATACTGCTGACGCAAATTGGCAGGATATAGATGTGCAAAGTCTTAGTGAAACCATGAGATATATGTATTCGCATTTATCAGATCAAAGAAATAAAGACAAGTATAAAAAGACATGTATTGAAAAATCTCTAGAATACAGCCATGAATCAGTAGGTAAAATAATCAAGGAGATTCTTAAATGACAGCTAGAGCAAACATAAGGTCGGTTAGATCCCTTATGAAACAGCCGGGAGACAAGCTAAATATTCTTACCTTTGCCACACACGAAAGGTATGAAGAAAATTTATGTCGAACGGGGCATAATTTTTATTCTTTCAACTACGGGAAACAATGGAATCAAACATATGCTCCAATTCCAGACAATTATCATATTGTCAACCGACTGCCAAACTGGGTAGACATCGACATTGTTTTAAGTCATACAACCTGTGACAGAATCCAAGTGGCTCATGATCTATTATCTGGGACCAAGGGGGGACTGAAAAATATAGCAGTTCCTGTTTTAAGACATTGCCACGTCTTACCAGATATTAATTTTAATGTTGAAAAAGAAATAAAGAATTATCACCGGATTCCTGTTGATGCTAATTGTTTTATTTCAGATTTTAATCAGAGTCAATGGAAATTTTCCAAATATAATTCTAGCGTGATACCTCATGGTGTTGACACTGAATTTTGGAACCCAGAGACTCCTTCAAAGTCCGAAACTAAAAATAAAATAGACTACCCCCCTTTTTGCTTAAATGTAGTCAACTATTTTCCCGACAGAAATTGGTGCTGTGGGTTTGATTTGTGGAGAGAGGTAACTAAAAATTTGCCGACTTTAGTCAAGGGTGAAAGTAGCAATGCTGCATTCTCTAGGCCAGCAGAGGATAAAGACGAACTAAGATATTATTACCAACAAGCCAGATTGTTTTTAAATACATCTTTACATTCTCCAATTCCTACAGTAATATTGGAAGCTATGTCCTGCGGATGCCCAATTGTTTCAACTAAAACATGTATGATACCAGAAGTTGTGGAACATGGAGTCAATGGATTTATGTCTAATGATCCAGAAGAATTAGAAGGATATTGTATTAAACTTCTCAATGATCCCGTATTAGCAAGCAAAATGGGACAAGCAGCAAGAAAAACTATAGAAGATAAATACAATCTGCCTAAGTTTATAGAAAATTGGAATAAGCTACTTTATAAAACTATTGGAGAATTTAGATGCTAGTTCATTTAACATCAAATAATAAATCTTTAAAAGGATATAAAAGTTTTTCAGATATATTGTCTTTTTCTAGGAGTGTTGGAGATAATGAGGCTACATCTATTATATGTGAAAACTTTTTATGTAATTTTAATTATTCTGATCTTCCTAAAGTCATTGCATTAATAGTAAAGAAAATGAGATTAAGATGTGAATTAATAATTTCTGAAAAAGACTTTAGTTTAATATCCAGACATATTTTCAAAGAATCAGTAGATATTGAAAGATTAAACCATGCAATATTTAACGACATGGGAACTGGCATTAAAAGTATTCTTACCAGTGAAACTATCGAGTCTATGCTAAATCCATATGAGTTGTCTACAATATCTAAAGGTTTTGATGAAACGATTTTCACAATAACCCTAGAAAGGTTGAAATGAATAAGATAAGAACATCATGTGATGAATGTATATTTATCAAATATTCAGATAATAAACAAACTGGATGTACTCTAAACCGTCCAGAAAAACTCGGTATTTATGAAGAGCAAAAAAACGAAGAAGGTAAGACAAGCTATCTTTTAGATAGAGTTTGCAATGTTCATAGGCCCAAGGAATGGCTTGAATGGTTAGATTTTGAAGAATCTCTAGATCCAGAAAACGCAGTATTAGAAGAAATCTATCCCAGAATGGGATACTTTATCAGGTTAAATACTCAAGAAAACGATGCAATTAACAAATTAGAAACAACACTAAAATCAATAACAGAAAATTCTAACCATGTCCCGAATTATGTTGTAGTAATTACAGACAGGGTTGAATTTAATGAAGAGACTTGGGAATTATTTATTAAATTCTTTGGAGACGAGGATAAAGACGAAGTAGAAACAATGTATCACATTGTGCAACTATCACAAGCTCCCAAAATAGTTCAAGAAAATATTGATGCGGCATTTCATCACGCTCAAAACAGTTGGATTATGACTTTAACCAGCGGAGATACTCTTACAAAAGATATAGCTGGCACTATACATAAAATTATAAATATAGATATGCGTCAAGTTGTATTAGTAGAACCGCACGATGGATACAACGGAATGATATTTCCAGCCTATTTATTTAAGTTTTTAAATGGCAATAAGGTTAAAGTTTTCCAAGATGAAATAGTGGATGGTCGAGGATTTTTGGAAAAGGTTCGCGATGCCGCCAAAAGAAGTAATACTAATAATTTACTTTCATGGGAGGAATTCAATGCTTCCTAAAGTAGCAATTATTTGTGCGAATTATAATTATAGCAAATATATTATTTCCGCGATAGAAAGTATTAGGCAGCAAACATACGTTGGACCACTCCGTTTGTATGTTGTAGATGATGGATCAACTGACGACTCATGGGAAAAAATATGTCAACAAAAAACCCGTGAGCCAAAAACAGCAAAATCAGATTTTCTATGGAAAAAAAGAATAGAAAATTCAGGAGCCAGCGTGGCTCGAAATACAGCTATTGAAATGTGTCTAGACTGGGCCGATATCATTGGAATACTCGATGCTGACGATGCTTATCATCCTACCAAAGTTGAAAGGCTAGTTGAGAAGCTTACCGAACATGAAGAAGTGGGAGTGGCTTACGCAGATTATGAAAATATTTTTCCAAATTATATCAAACGCGAGTTTAAACCATCATATGATAAAATTGGATTGCAGCGTAGATGTATGGTTCATAGCAACGCATTAATCAAAAAACAATATTTAGAACTTGTCAGATTACCAAATGGAGAATTTTTTGATAGTCGTTTACATGGGCCAGCAAGTGAGGGTTTTATAGGATGCACCGAAGACTATGACCTATGGCTAAGATTATCCAAAGTGTGTGTGATAACTCATATACCTGAGTGTCTAGCGATTGCCAATCAACACGGCAACAATCAATCTATGAAAATGACAGCAGATATCTTTCAACAAAATGCAAAGATTATAATGGATAAATAATGACTAGATTTGTTACCAATATAAAAAAGAAACACATTAGCAATAATGAAAAAAATGGAATTGCTATCGCAATATTGGCAGCAGGAAGCGGAAGTAAAATTAAATCATACGAACCAAGGAGCCTACTAAAGATAAAAAACAAAAATTTAATTTATCATCAAATAGATACTATCAAAAACTTTTTTAATAAACCTGAAATTATAACAGTCGTCGGGTGTCATGCAAATAAAATAATTAAAAAAATTAAAAATAAAACTCGTGTAATAGAAAATCAACTACATGACCAAACTAATTCTTCAGAAAGTTTAAGGTTGGCATTTAATAATTCCTGTTGTAAAAATTTTATGTTTATTCATGGTGATATACTTTTTAACAATAAATGTTTAGATGTTGACTACTCAAAATCTTTTATCATAACAGATGCAACTAAGATGATGAAAGAAAACGAAATAGGAATAACCTCAGTTAATAATGTATTATCAATTATGTCCTATGGATTGCCAAACAAATGGGCACAGATAGCATTCTTTACAGGACAAGAATATAAAATATTAAACAGTATATTTAATAAATTTGAAAACAAAGAAAAGAAAAAATTATCTTTTGAAATAATTAACGAGGTTGTTGAAAAGGGGGGCGTTTTTCAATGTTATGAGCCCAATGGAATGAAAATAAAAGAAATAGATAGAATAAGGGACATTGAATGAAAATTTTAATAGCTGGTGATGGTCTACATGCCCATCATTATCAACGTATGGCGTGGGCACATGCTTTTCTGTCATGCGGAGTAGATATGGCAATCTGGGATATAAAAAATACATCGGCTTTTGATGTATTTGATAAATTTGAACCAGATATATTTATGGGTCAAGCATATAATATAGATCAATCAACTATCAGTTGTATCAAAGAACGTCCTCACTTAAAGGTAGGGCTGCGTGCAGGTGATTGGGGGGATCAAACATCGGAGATTGATCACAACAGATTTAATATTTTAACATGTAGCGTGAAAGAGCGTGAGATGTTAGAAGAGTTAAAGATGCAAACAGGACAGCCAGAATTTGTGCATATTCATTATACACCCGAAGCTATTGACGTTACTCACAATAACTTTAACTCTATAGGTATTAAACCTATATCTTTAATGATGTGTGCTGATACTTTGGAATATTCTGGTGCTGAGTTTGATCCAGCATTATCATGCGATATTGGATTTATTGGAGGATTCTGGCCCTATAAAGGCCAAATTCTAGAACCATATCTATTTCCATTACTGCACCCTAGAAGTAAATATAAAGTTAAGATATTCGGAAACCAACCATGGGGCGTAAATCAATATTGCGGCATTATCGACGACAACAAAGTAAAAGATTTATTTGTTTCTGCTAAAATATGTCCAAACCTAAGTGAACCTCATGCACATGAATATGGATTTGATGTTAACGAAAGAATTTTTAAGATTCTATATGCTGGCGGCTTTTGCATTAGTGATAATGTAGAAGGGTACAAAAGTATATTTGGCGATTCAGTTCCTATAGCAAATAATCCCAAGCATTTTAAAGATTTGATAGAACACTACTTGAAAAATCCTGAAGAAACTTACGGGTGTAGCGAAAAAGGCAAAAAAGTTGTAATGGAAAACCACACGGGTTTTCATAGAGCCGCACAAATATTACAAGAGTTTGGATATGAAAATTTGTCTAAAAATATTATAACACAATATAAGGAAACTTTGAATGGCTAACCAACCTAAAGTTTTGATTACCGGATCTTCTGGTTTTTTAGGAAAAGCGGTAACAAATAAATTAACCACAAAACCCCACGCATGGTTAGACACAAACGGGAAAAAGTATAAAGTAATTCCCCTTGGTGGTAAAAAGTACTGGGATTTAACAAAACAAAAATATGTAGATTACGCCATGTCTCAATACCAGCCAGACTATGTTATTCATCTGGCAGCAGCGTGTGGCGGCATTGGCATCAATAGAGAACAGCCTGGAAAATTTTTATATGATAATCTAGCCATGGGTATGAATCTTATTGAAACCGCAAGAAGGTATGGCAATTTAAAAAAATTCATTATGGTGGGAACCGTGTGTGCCTATCCTAAGTTTACTACAGTCCCATTCAAAGAAGAAGATATATGGAACGGCTACCCAGAGGAAACAAACGCACCCTACGGTATCGCAAAAAAAACATTGATGGAAATGCTCATTGCATACAAAAATCAATATGGCCTAGAATCTACCAACTTAATTCCTGTCAATATGTATGGACCAAATGACAATTTTAATCCAAGCAGCAGTCATGTTATTCCTGCACTTATTTTAAAAATAGATAAAGCCATTCAAAACAACGAAAATACCATTGAACTATGGGGCAGTGGAAATGTTAGTAGAGAATTTCTATATGTTGATGATTGTGCTGATGCGATTATTAAATCATTGGAAGTAGACACAACGCCTCATCCTATAAACATTGGAACATGTAGTGAAATTAAAATAAAAGAACTTGCAAACATGTTGATTAAAATTATGGGATACGAAGGAAAGATTGTTTACAATAGCGACTTCCCTGATGGCCAGCCGAGACGATGTTTGGATGTCAGCAGAGCTGCAAAAGTTTTAAACTTTCAAGCACAAACAAAATTATACGACGGACTAAAGGAAACTGTAAGCTGGTACTATAAATTTAAAAAGGAGAAGGGTTTTGAAGACTTGTTTGATAGTATTCAGTAAAAACAGACCATTACAATTAGATTTATGTTTGTCTAGTATTAAAAAAAATCTAATAGATTGTGAATTAGATTTATATGTATTATACGACTGTGATGACATGTACACAGACTCATACAATCTTTTAAAAAAAGAACATAACACTGTTCGTTTTTGGCAACAAAGTAAATCAATATTTAAAGATATTCAAACAATTATTTATTGGTGGAGTCTGTCTAAAGACACTAATGCATATTGTGGTTTTCTAACAGATGATTGCATTGTATACAAAAAATCAAATGCACTATCTAATGATTTCTTAAAAAATGTTTTTGAGACCATAATTGAATCGGGCACAAATAAAAAAATAGTATCTAATCTTTCTTTGAGATTGGGATTAAACATCAACAAAAGGGGAATGTCTGGAGAAGAAGGTTTTATAGAAGAGCCTTTACTTTATAGTAATACTCAAAACATAATCCAACATGATAGTGGTATAATTTTCTATGACAGAACACAACATTTTCATGGAGGGTACTGGAACTACCCATTGTCTGTTGACGGACATATATACCAAATTGAAGAAATTTTTGAATATGTCAAGGAACTTGCATATATAGAGCCAATCAAAAATTGGAAACAGACCCCTAATGAATTTGAATCAGCCCTGCAAAGATATGTAGCACTAACAGCACCATTTCAAGCAATCTATAAAGAGAGCTGCGTAGTTAACAGTCCAAACAATCGCGTTCAAGATACAATACCAAATAATAACGGACAAGTTTTTGATATATCTGCGTCAGAATTTCTAGATTTATTCAACCAAGGAAAAAGAATTGATATAGAAAAAATACAGTTTCCAAGCATAGAATGTTGCCATACGGAAATTGATATTCTCAAAGGAATTGAATAATGATATTCGACATTAATGAAATACATAAAAATTGGCCTATTACTGGCGTAATGCATGTTGGAGCTTTTGTTGGAGAAGAATTAGAAAGCTACAGAAAGCTAGATTTATACAATACTATAATGTTTGAGCCGCAACCAAACCTATATAACATAGTAAAAGACAAATGTACATCAAATGAAACGATTCATAATGTGGCCCTGGGTTCAAAATGTGACACAAAAGAAATGTACGTCTCTTGGAGAGAAGGGGGAATTAGAAATGGTTGTGGTGCTTCTAGCTCTTTAATGAAGCCAAAGAAACATCTCATAGAACATGCCGAAATATCATTTAAAGAAACAATAGATGTAAAAGTAGACATGTTGGACAACTATCACAAAGATGAATATAATTTTTTAAATATTGATGTTCAGGGCTACGAACTAGAAGTGCTAAAGGGTGCTATAAACTGCCTACCTAAAATTGATTCTATGATTTTAGAAGTCAACAGAGATGAAGTTTATGAAGGATGTCCAATGATACAAGATCTAGATAATTTTTTACAACCTTTTGGATTCAAGAGAATAGCTACAGCATGGCAATCCGAAAGTTGGGGGGATGCTGTATATGCAAGGAATTAGTATAGTTACAGGGACGCTAAATAGAAAACAATATTTACAATCACTGTTAGAAAATACCGTCTATGCAGATGATAGAGTTGAGCTAGTACTAGTAGATGGGGGAAGTGACGATGGCACCTGTGAATATATAAAAAACTTAACACATAATAGAATAAAATTGATTGAAGTGGGAGAAAGAAGTCCGTATGCTCACTATATGAATCTTGGAATAAAAAACGCTTCTTATGAATATGTTGGTCAATGGAATGATGACATTCTTCTCTGCAATAAATGGAGTGACGTAATAGATAAAATTGATGACAAGCATGATGCATATCTTTTTAACTGGAAAGAGGGAAATGTTGAGTCAATGCAAGATCCTGATTGGCTGCATTGCTCTGGTATGCGTGACAATGGCTGGAAACTTCATAATTGTGCAGAATATTATTATCCCAACCCGGTTGTTGGAGAAATTGTTATGAATTATGGTATTTATAAAAAAAATGTATTTAAAAAACATGGACTTTACAATACACATTATAAATACTACTGTGCTGATGGTGAAATGTCTATGAGGGCTTATTATAGTGGTATAAAATTTAAGACATGTACAGATATAAAAATTTGTGTGCTGCCAGCAAAGAAACGTGCAATAATGTTTAATGAAGATATTGAAAAATATGCAATAGCGTGTAAATATTATAAAGAATATCCTTCAACAATACAATCATTTTTTGACCATGTTTGTGGAGAATATTTACATGAATAAAGTTTCAGTATTGTTATTTGGAGTTACTTCAAACAAAAAAGCTTTGAATTGGCCCCAAATAAGCGAAACAGTTAAAAATTTAAAAAATAATCATGATAATTTGTATATCAAATTGGTGATTTTTCAAGATGAACCGTTCGATAAAAGATATAAAGATGCTACTCTAGAATTAGTAGACGATTACTATTTTAGAAATAAAGCTTTTGATTTTCAAATGGATATGATGGGACACATATCGAAATTAAAAAAATTGGGACAACCAGGACAAAGAATTTTAGTTATGTCTTGTTGTTATGACTTAAAAGAGTATGACTTCTGGGATCTGCCTCTGGTTTTATGCTGCGACAGCAAAAAGTTTCTTGAGGGCAAAAACCGTAGACTAAATCATAGATTTATGTATGGTAGGCCACATCTAATAGAAAATATTTGGAGAAAAAAACAATTTGTTAAAACTATTACTTATGATGAAAACTTGTTTTTTAACACTAAGAACATTATAGGTGAAAGCAAAATACCAGAATATACTTTTACAACAGAAGAATTAACAATCACCAGAGCGGGATGGGGTGTAGAATGAACAGACTTATATCATTTTCTTTGTATGGAAATGATCCAAAATACGTTCGAGGGTTATACGAAAACTTAAGAATAAAAAAAGAGCAACAACTATACCAAGATTGGAAGGTTGTTGTTTTTCATGATAATACACTAACAGAAGAAATTCTAAACCACCTGAAAAATCACGATGTTGAACTGATTGATATGACGGAATCTGGAATTCTTGCTGCGTCTTGGCGTTTTTGTGCGGCAGATCTTGAGTGTGAGAGATTTATAATTCGAGACTCAGATTCTCGTTTCTCCAAAAGAGAAGAAGAGGCAGTGCAAGAATGGATAAAAGATAACACAATTTTACACATTATGCGTGATCACCCTCATCATGGATATCCTATACTTGGTGGCATGTGGGGAATGAAAGCCGATGTAGATTTTTGCATGAAAACTGCAATTCTCAAGTATCAGGGAGGTCAAGCACAAAGAATAAATGAAAGAGATGTATGGATTATGAAAGATATGGATTTCCTCAGAGATGTAATATATCCAGAATTTGCAAAACCTGATCAATCTACAATTCATAATGCAAAAGATTTTATGTCACGAGTCCAATGGCAATGTGAAAATTGGGCAAAGGACTTCCCAAGCCCCATTGACTCAGAGCGATATTTTGTGGGAGAAATATTTATCTTTGACGAAGATAATAACGAGCAAAGAGAATATCAATATAAGGAAAGATAATGAAAAAAATAGCAGCACTTGTTAATGATTTATCAATGTCACAAAATACATTTTATTTAATTAAAGAATTTAATAAAGCTATAAATGATACAGACGTGTCAGTGGGTGTATTTTGCAACAGACATGCAATACCTCCAATACAGCCTCTGTTTGGATGTAAATTAGCTAGTTTTCTAATATCATATAATGGAGTTTTAATCTCTACAACTTTAGAAGAAGCTGAATCAAGCTTAAGGCTGCCCAACAAATCAGATAGATATTTATATCTATGGAATTTAGACTGGTTGGAAAATCCGGTGTATTTTTCTACTGCTATGAATATTTTACGAAACGACAAGTTAAAGGTTATAGCAAGAAGCGACTCACACGCTGAAATAATTGAAAACTTTGCAAACATTAAAATATGCGGAATTGTAAGCGACTGGAATATGTCACAATTGCAAAAAATAATTTAAACATTAAGCAATATAGTTAGGAAAAAACATGGTTAATAAACATATATTTTGTGTATGGTCTGACACTAATGAAATGTCACCGAATAGAAAGAGTTGTTTAGAATTAATTAAGAAAAATTCAGGATGTGAAGTTTTTCTTGTAACAAGTAGTAATCTCAAGGAATGGACTAAGAATGCTCCTTTACATGAAGGTTATCAATATTTAAGTTCTGTCCATAAATCGGATTACTTAAGGGCTTACTTACTACACCATCATGGTGGCGGTTATACAGATATAAAAAGATGCTCATATGATTGGAATCCATACTTTGATGCTTTTGACAATGATTCTTCAAAATTAATATGTGGATATCGTGAAAGAGCAGAGGGAGGTCTCGCTGTTAGAAATTTAAAGGAAATTTGTCCAAACCAAGAACTAAATAGACAATACTTACAAGGGTGTTGTAATAATGGGTATTTTTTGGGTTGTGGTAAGTTTATAGCAAAAAGCCATACCGAATTTACTGAAAACTGGCTAACAAGGGTTGACAATATTTTATCTGAAAAATTAGAAGAATTAAAAAAACATAATGGAAATTATCATCCCCGTGCAACTATAGGAGACACTTATCAAGGACATCCTTCTAAATATCCAATAGACTGGAATGAAATTATGGGTTCAGTGTTTCACAGATTGTGTTATGATTACAAAGAGCAAATAATGCCAATAATGCCATTTATAGACACAAGCAATTATAGGTAATAAAAACTGATATGAATATTTATGTTATTGGAGATTCTTGTATAGATCGTTACATATATGGATCTTGTTCTAGAATGTGTCCAGAGGGTCCAGTTCCGGTGTTCAACACTATTGAGCAAACCACAACACTTGGCATGGCTGGTAACACATACAGAAATATAACAACATTTTTTCCAGA
>MDTD01133550.1_pt1 | contig 16874 bp, 15 predicted proteins | sample 811221 | NCBI WGS metagenome assembly MDTD01 (sample SAMN05326646, study PRJNA326480) | marine metagenome | isolation source: seawater | place: Pacific Ocean: South West | collected 2011 | reverse complement strand
TAGCGCAGCCTGGTAGCGCATCTGGTTTGGGACCAGAGGGTCGCAGGTTCAAATCCTGCCGCCCCGACCATTCATTATGAACATAAATAAAGTCGTAGTAATAGGTTCAGGAACAATGGGAAGTGGTATAGCAGCCCACTTATGCAACGCAAATATTCCTGTAGTATTATTAGACTTAAAGACAGAAATAGCGAACTCAGCGAAAGAAAGAATATTAAAATCAAGACCACCACTGTTATTTGATAAAAGCAAAATCAATAGCTTAAAAACTGGTAATATTAATGATGATTTCGATAATGTAGAGGATGCAGATTGGATTATCGAAGCTGTAGTTGAAAGAATAGATATAAAACATGATATTTATAAAAAGATTTTTAAGAAAAGACAAAAAAAATCAGTTGTATCATCCAATACGTCTACTATTCCTCTAAAAATACTTTCAGAAAAATTAAGCAATGAGGACAAAAAAGATTTTTGTATAACTCATTTTTTTAATCCTGTTAGATATATGGGTTTACTTGAAATAGTAAGGGATAATTTAAATGATGAAAATAAAATAAAATTACTTAAAGATTTTTGTGAAAAAAAACTAGGCAAAGGTGTAATTGTTTGTGGAGATACACCAGGGTTTTTAGGAAACCGAATAGGTGTTTATGCTATGCAAGTAGCAATGACTGAAGCTATTAAAATGAATTTAACTGTTGAAGAAGCAGATGCTGTTTTTGGTAGACCAATGGGTATTCCTAAAACCGGTGTTTTTGCTTTATATGATTTGATTGGAATTGATTTAATGCAGGATGTTCTAAATAGTTTCAAAAAGGAATTATCCAAAGAAGATAAATTTCATGAAGTTGCTTCAGATTTACCAATAATTAAGAAACTAGTCGAAACAGGTTACACTGGAAGAAAAGGCAAAGGAGGTTTTTATAGAATTAATAAAAAAGATGGAAAAAAAATATTAGAGGCATTAGATTTGAATAAAAATCAATATTCTCTATCAAAAAAAATTGATTTAAAAATAGATAAAATAAATCTATCAGAACTAATTAACAGAAACGACAAGTATGGTAAATACGCTTGGTCAATAATCTCAAAAATAATATTATATTCTTCGTCTTTAATTCCAAAAATTACAGATGAGTATAATGATATAGACGAAGCTTTAAGATTAGGCTTCAATTGGTCCATGGGTCCATTTGAAATGTTAGAATCAATAGGATTACAAAATTTCTTATCGAAAATTGAAAGCATAGAAGGTAATAAATTTTTAAAGAATCTAAAAGATAAAAAACTTGAAAAGTTTTATGATCAAAGACAAAAATACACCGATATAGAAACTTTAGGAAAAATTAAAAAGAGTGCTATAAAATTAGATAAAAATGATTCTGCTGAAATATTTAGATTCAAAGATTTTAATATTGTTGAATTTAATACCAAAGCAAATGCTCTTGATTATAATTCAATGGATGCTCTAAAAAAAGCAACTGATAAACCTTTAATTATTATTAATGAAAGCATGCAGTTTTCAGCAGGTGTAAACCTGAATTACGTAATGGAGTTTATAAAAAATAAAGATATTAAATCTGTAGAAAAATTTATTAAATATTTTCAGGAAACATGTAAGCATCTTAAATATTGTGAGAAGCCGGTTATTTCGGCACCATCTGGTTTGGCTTTAGGTGGAGGTGAAGAAGTATTATTACAAAGTAATTATGTTGTAACTCACACAAACATAGTCATGGGTTTAGTTGAATCTATTGTTGGATTGGTCCCAGCTGGAGGAGGATGTAAAGAATTACTGTGGAGATGGACACAAACAGAGGAGGGAAAAAAAGATCCAGATTTTGCCCCAATACAAGTGTTTAATATAATAGGTTATGCTAAAACAGCTACCTCACCTCAGGAAGCAAAACCTTTATTATTTTTAGATAAAAATCATGATGTTATAATTAATAGAAATGAATTACTGCCTAAAGCTAGATCCATATTAAGGAAAAATGTTAATATGTCTCCTTCATCTGAATGTAAATTTAGACTATCAGGAGAAAATATAAGAAAAAAAATGCACAAAATATTAGAAGAATTATATAATGAGAAGAAGATCCTTGATCATGGTATGGTTGTAGGCAAAGAATTGGCATATGTTTTAAGCGGTGGAAATACGAACCTAGATAAAGAAATAAGTGAGGATCAAATGTATAACTTAGAACTTAACAGTTTTATGAAACTTATTGAAACACAAAAAACACAAGAACGAATATCTCATACATTAAAAACAGGAAAACCATTGGTTAATTAAATGACAACTTATAATGCACCAATTGATGAAATGATGTTTCTCTTTGAGAATCTTAAAGATAATAAAAATTATAATGAAATTGATAAGTTTAAAGAAGTTAATGCTGAACTTGTAAAAGATATATTAGAACAGGCTGCTAAAATTAACAAAGAAATAGTTCATCCTTTAGCTAAAGTAGGTGATGACAGTCCATGTATTTATGAGAATGGTATTGTCAGATCACCACCAGGATATAAAGAAGCTTACAAAAAATTTATAAATGATGGATGGACGTCTTTGTCTTGTGATCCAAAATACGGTGGACAAGGTATGCCCAAGACTGTGAGTACTTTTTTTGAAGAAATGTTGTCCTCAGCTAGCCTGTCATTTAAACTATATAGTGAACTTAGCATCGGGGCGTATAATTGTATCCTTCATCATGCTGAACAGTCTATTAAAGATAGATTTCTTCCAAAGATTGTCGAGGGTAAGTGGAGTGGCACAATGTGTTTAACCGAGTCTCAATGTGGAACAGATTTAGGTTTAATTAAAACTAAGGCTGAAAAAAATGAAGACGGAACATTTTCATTAACTGGCCAAAAGATTTTTATTACATCTGGTGATCACGACCTTACAGAGAATATTATTCATTTAGTTCTAGCAAAGATACCAGGTGCTCCAAATGGAACAAAAGGTATAAGTTTATTTCTTGTCCCAAAATATAATGTAAATAATGACGGAACAATTGGATCTAGAAACGGTGTTAGTACTTTATCTATAGAATCAAAAATGGGAATTAAAGGTTCTCCTACTTGTGTATTGAATTTTGAAAAAGCAAAAGGTTTTCTCATTGGTAAAGAAAATAAAGGATTAAGCTCAATGTTCACAATGATGAACCTTGAAAGAATTATTGTAGGTATACAAGGATTGGGTATAGCTGAAACAGCATATCAAAATTCTTTAGCTTATGCTTTGGAGAGAAAACAAGGTAAGGCAAACGATAATAAAAGCAACACAACAGATTTGATTATAAAACACGCGGATATCAGAAGAAGCTTGATGAATATGAAATCAATTATAGAGGGTCAACGTTCTCTTGCTTTTTGGCTATCACAACAAATTGACGTAAGTCTTAATCACAATAACAAAAAAATCAAGAAAGAAGCAGACGAAATTGTCTCGCTAATGACCCCTGTAGTAAAATCCTTCTTTTCAGATATGGGAATGGAAATAACCAATGAAGCAATACAAATTTTTGGAGGATATGGATACACAAGAGATCAAGGTATTGAGCAATTATATAGAGATAACAGAATAACACCAATATATGAGGGTACAAATTCTGTTCAAGCTATTGATTTAGTTTTTAGAAAAGTTTTAAGTAATAGGATTTTAGATAAGTTTATAAAAATCATTAAAAAAGAAATAAGTACTAATAATGATAGCGAAGAATTAAAACAATTTTCGAACATAATGGAAAAAAAAATTGAAATTTTACAAGATTTTGCAAATTGGCTAGACAAAAAACTAAAAAATCAAAAAGATGATATCAGTGCTTCGTGCAATGACTTTCTTAAAATACTTGGTTATGTAGCATTAGGTTTTGCTTGGTTTAAAATGTCAAAAATAAGCATTGAAAATTCAAAAAAAAATAAAGATTTTTATGATGAAAAGATAAATACAGCAAAATATTTTTTTGATAAAATTGCTCCCAGAATTGATAGTCATTATCACTCTGCCATCACTGGAAGCGATACTATCATGAAAGCTAAATTTAATTAATGAATTCTTTTGAAAAAAATCTTGATAAAAACGAAGCAAATTTTGTTCCTCTTTCCCCTTTAACTTTTTTAGAACGAACTAAAGATATATACCCAAATTATGAAGCTCTAATTTATGGAAAGAGATCTTATACATGGAAAAATGTGTATGATAGAGCTTGTCAATTTGCTAGCTCTCTTAAAAAAATTGGTGTTGGCAAAGGCGATACAGTTTCTGTAATGGCTGCGAATACACCAGAATTATTTGAGGCCCATTACTCTATACCTATGAGTGGAGCAGTAATAAATACTATCAACACTAGACTAGACTCAAACACTGTTGCTTATATTTTAGAGCATAGCGATGCAAAAGTTTTTATTGTTGATCGACAATTTAAAAAAATTGTTGAAAAATCTTTATCTATTTTAAAAAAGAAAATTGTAGTAATTGATATTAATGATGAGCAATCAAATCTACCGGACGAAGGCGCCATTGGAGAGTACGAATATGAGTCCTTTTTGGCAAAGGGTGATAAAGAATTCGATTATCAAAAGCCTAAAGATGAATGGCAAGCAATATCTTTAAATTATACATCAGGCACTACTGGACGACCCAAAGGTGTCGTTTATCATCATAGAGGTTCATACTTGATGTCTATGGGAAGTGTTACTGCATGGGATATGCCAAATAGACTAACTTATTTGTACACTGTACCGATGTTTCATTGTAATGGTTGGGGATATCCATGGACGCTAGCGTTACTACATGCAAAAGTCATTTTAATAAGAAATATAGTCGTAAAAGATATTTTTGATTTAATATCTAAACATAAAATTACTCATTTTGGAGGAGCTCCTATTGTTTTAAATATGATCGCTAATGCTCCTAAAGAGGAGCAAAAACCTATTAATCATAAGATTTTTGCTATGACTGCAGGTGCCCCTCCACCAAGTTCTATTTTAAAAAAAATGCAGTCTTTAGGATTTGAAGTTATGCATGTTTATGGCCTTACAGAAACTTATGGACATATTTCGCATTGTGCTTGGAATGATGAGTGGAATAAATATGATGATGACAAAAAATCAGAAATAAAATCATATCAGGGAGTGAGATATCCTCATACAGAAGAAGTAGCAGTGTTAAATCCTAAAGATTATTCAAAAGTTCCTAAAGACGGAAAAACTATGGGTGAGATAATGGTACGAAGCAACACTGTTATGAAGGGGTATTACAAGAATGAAGAGTCAACAAAAAAAATAATGAACAACGGTTGGTTTCACTCAGGAGACCTAGCTGTTATGCACAAAAACGGGTACATTCAAGTTAAAGATAGATCAAAAGATATTATTATTTCCGGAGGTGAAAATATTTCATCTGTAGAAATAGAAAATACACTTACAAAACATCCGTTCGTTTCTTTATGCGCGGTCGTAGCTAAACCTGACAAAAAATGGGGTGAAACTCCTTGTGCTTTTGTCGAATTGATTAAAGATAAAAAAATAAGTGAGAGTGAATTGATATCGTTTTGTAGAGAAACTTTAGCTGGCTTTAAAACTCCAAAAAAAATTATTTTTTGTGATCTTCCTAAAACATCTACTGGAAAAATTCAAAAATTTGAGTTGAGAAAAAAAGCTAAGGAAATTATTTGATAATTGAGATTAATAAAAACCAAGTTTTCTTAATGGACTCAGGAGATAGATTTGATCCTAAAAAACATTCTATTTTACTACTACATGGAAGTGGTCAATCACATGTAGTTTGGTCCTTAACATGCCAGTACTTATCAGATCATAATTATAATGTTCTTGCTATAGATTTTCCAGGACATGGCAATTCTGGAGGTAAAAGTCTGAAAACAATAGAAGATATGGCAGATTGGTTAGAGAATGTTATTAATGAAATAGGCATTAAAGATTTAACATTAGTTGGTCACTCACAAGGATGTTTAGTATCTTTAGAATATTTTTTTAGATACTCTCAAAAAATAAAAAATATGATTTTTGTTGCAGGGTCTTATGAAATCCCAGTCAATAAAAGCTTAATAGATTTAGCTTACTCAGGTAGTATGGAGTCTTTAGATTTAATGATGAAATGGGGTTATGGTAGCTCTAAACAATTTATTGGAGGAAACCCATTGCAAAAAATACTTAATTCTTCAAGAGAAGTAAGAGATGTTTTGGCAGTGGATTTAATTGCCTGTAATAATTATAAAAATGGAATCAAAGCAGTAAAAAAAGTAAATTGTCCAACTTTCTTTATATTTGGTGAGTTAGACAAAATGATTAAATTAAAAAAAGGAGAAGAGTTTGCAAGTTTAATCCCAAATTCAAAAACACATGTTATAAAAAACTGTGGTCATATGATTATTTTAGAAAATGCTTTTGACATGAGGGAAAAAATTGTTGAATTTTTAAAATGAAAAAAAGTTATTCAATTAGTAAATCTAGAAGAATAAGAAGCACTCCTTTTACTTCCAGAATTGAAAAACAAGGAGTTAAAAGTTATACAGTTTATAATCATATGCTATTACCGACAACTTTTTCTTCTCCTGAAGAAGAATACATACATTTAAAAAAACATGTTCAAGTCTGGGATGTATCTGTTCAACGAGAAATAGAAATTTCAGGAGAGCACTCTTCTCAATTATTACAACTTATGACATGTAGAAATCTGTCAAAAGCTGCAGTTGGTGGTTGTTATTACGCTCCACTAATCGACTCTAATGGTGGAATGATTAATGATCCTTTAATTTATAAATTGAGTGAAAATAAATGGAGAGTTTGTATAGCAGACTCAGATGTTCTATTATTTGCCAAAGGCATTGCATCAGCTAAAAATTTTAATGTTAAAATTTTTGAGGCTAAAATTGATACCTTAGCTATTCAAGGACCAAAGTCTTTTAAATTAATGGAAAAAGTTTTTGGAAAAAAGATAAACGACCTAAAATTTTTTAAATTTGACTATTTTGACTTCAATAAAAATAAATACTTAGTTTCAAGGTCAGGGTTTTCTAAACAGGGAGGTTTTGAAATCCATATTGAAAATGTTGAAGCTGGTTTAAAACTCTATGATTATTTATTTGAAATAGGTAAAGATTTCGAATTAAAACCTGGTACACCTAATCACCCAGAAAGGATAGAGTCAGGCTTGCTGTCTTATGGAAATGACATGGACATTGGGGATAATCCTTTAGAATGTGGATTTGATAAATATGTAGACTTAGAATCAGATATAGTATTTTTAGGAAAAGAAAATCTTAAAAAAATTAAAAAAAAGGGTATTAAGAGAAAACTTATGGGTGTAAAAATAGATACTAAATATATAGATTTAATTGAGTCGATACCACTTTTTAACTTACAAAATGAAAGAATTGGTGAACTAAGATCGTGTGCATTCTCTCCTCAATTTAAGAAAACTGTTGGTATAGCGATGATTAAAAAAGAATTTAGCAATCCTTTGGAAAAATTTTTAATTAAGTTTGACAATAATAATATTTCAGGCGAAATCTGTAATTTACCTATTTTATAACAAATGAAAAAAGCAAAAATTTATATTCCAACAAAAACAGCAATGCAATCGGGTAGGGGAAACAGTAAAAAATGGTTATTAGAATTTGAAACGAGAGACCCAAAAACAAGCCCTTTAATGGGGTGGGAATCATCTGATGATACTATGAATGAGATAAAATTAGAATTTTCTTCAAAAGAAAGAGCCATCGAATATGCAAAGAATAATGATATTAAATATAAACTGATAAAACCAAAAATTAAAAAATTTGTGATCAAATCATATGAAGATAACTTTATTAAAAATTAATTATGTGGCGTAGTTTTTTTACCGAAAAAAAATGGTTATGGTGGTCTTGGGGTGGTGCATTTTTTATTTTTTTATCACTATTATCTCAAACCTGGATAGATGTGAAAATTAATGAATGGTACAAGGGTTTTTACGATCTTCTACAGCAAGCCACTGAAAGAGAACTTTCTGAATTTTACGATGGTATTTTTCTATTTATGAAATTAGCAATACCATATGTAATTATTTATACAGTGACTAATTATTTTACTAGACTTTGGGCTTTTAGATGGAGGGAGGCAATGACATTTTCTTATATGCCCTACTGGAGAAAAATTGATGCTAAAGTAGAAGGGGCATCACAAAGAATTCAAGAAGATTGTATGAATTTTGCAAAAATAGTCGAAAGTCTTGGTCTTCAAGTTGTTCGAGCTATAATGCTGCTTATAGCCTTTATACCAATTTTATGGGGTTTGTCTGAAAATGTTGTAATCCCATTCTTTAAAGATATAAATGGTTCTTTAGTTTTTGTTTCACTAACAGCTAGTTTAGGCGGTTTGATCATAAGTTGGTTAGTAGGTATTAAATTACCAGGACTTGAATATAACAACCAAAAGGTTGAGGCTGCTTTTCGAAAAGAATTAGTTTATGGCGAGGATGACAGAACTAATTACGTAAAACCACCTACAGTACTAGAATTATTTACTGGAATAAAATTTAATTATCATAGGCTTTTTTTACATTACGGATATTTTGATTTATGGTTAATTATGTATAACCAAACAATGATTATTGTTCCTTATTTGTTAATGGGACCTGGATTATTTACTGGAGCAATGACCCTTGGAGTGCTAATACAAACCTCCAGTGCTTTTAGGGAGGTTCAGAGTAGTTTTTCACTATTTTTACAAAACTGGACTAGAATAACTGAATTAAGATCAATTTATAAACGTCTTTCAGAATTTGAACATGCTATTGGCTTTAACAAGAAAGTAACACCTCGTATAAAGAGAAGTAGAGTATAAAGTGGAAATTTATTTAAAACTTTTTGAAGTTTTATTTCCAGTTTTTTTTGTTATCGGTATTGGTTATTATCTGGGGAAAAAAAATCCTAAAATTGACACAACTTTTATAACTAATTTTGCCGCTAATGTTGGCACGCCTGCAATGATTATTTACGCTTTAAATCCAGCAAATATTTCAATTAACACATTTAAAGATTATTTTTGGTATTATCTAGTAGCCATATTTTGTTTTTTTTTAGTTGGGTTAATTTTTTTATATGCTCAGAAAACTAAGGATATAATTAGAGAACTTCCACCTTTTGTAATGCCTAATACAGGAAATATGGGTCTTCCAATATGCCTTTTTGCCTATGGTTCAAAGGGATTGGGTGTGGCTGCCGCAATATCAGCATTAATAATTTTATGTCATTTTACCCTAGGTGTTTTCTTGGCTGATAGAAAATTTAATATAAACGTAATTCTTAAAAGTCCACCTTTCTACGCAATATTAATTTCATTTGTACTTCTTTTTTACGAAATAAAACTTCCAATCTTTATCGAAAATACAACTTTTTTGTTAATGTATGCTACAATTTTTCTAATTCTAATGTCTCTTGGAATTGCTCTTACAAGATTGAAAGTTTTTTCACTTAACAAGGCGATTTTTTCGTCTATTAGTCGTGTAATTATAGGGCCTGTAATAGGGTATCTACTTATAAGATACTTTGATTTAGACGGTTTTGCTGCTGGTGTGATGTTAATACAATGTTCTATGCCCAGCGCTATACTCAATTATTTAGTTGGGTCTATGTATTCACCAAAAAAAGTGGTTGATAATATAGCTAGTATGATTGTTGTTTCAACAGTTATGTCCTTTGTTACTATACCTTTAGTTGTTTTCTTTGCTCTAAAATATTTTAATTAATATTTTTATATTTCGAACTTTCTTTTGATGATTTATGTGGACCGACGAGCATAAGAGTCCAGGCTGGTTTTTTATTATTTAACTTTAAACTGTGTTTTGCAGAATTTTTTCTGTAACCAATGTATCCAGGGCCTCTCCAAAAGGTTCCTTTTTTAGTGGTTTCCCAATAGCCGCCTCTAAGAATTATAGTTATGTATGACCAATAATGATCGTGTAGATCGCCCAAATCATCTTTTAAGATTTTGTGAACTAAAATATTGAAAGGAAACCATTTCGGCCTATTTCGAAATAACAAATAATACCTTATCATAAATGGCTCTGCTTTTTCATAATCTGGCCAACTCGGTCCTCGATCTAATATTATTTTTTTTCTATTTTTAAACATTTTCAAAACAATAAATTTTTGATATTTCAATTTGGGTCATTTTTTCCTAATTTGAATAAAGACTTAATCTTAACAATAAAGTAAAAATTTACAATTTTAAAGAGAACAGAAAAGTGATAGGGAAGGGCCTAAAGTTAAATGAAATTAAGTTTTGCAGTTAAAAAATCAAAATTTTAACTCCAAGATTATTTAAAGCATTACTTTAAGTTTTGAATTTATATAACTGTATTTATTGAACTAATTTATAGATATAAAAACGAATAGAAATAATGATTATAAGAACAAAAAGACCTCTTAAAATAACAATTTTGTTAAAAATTAAAGAAAAATAAAATAAAATCGTCAAAATTCAACTAAAATCAATGATTCTAGATCGATCTAGAAGTGCCGTTAACACAGGGTTTCTTGAGCCTTGCAGTTTTGGAATATAGCGTTTAATGGACCGTAGATACCCTTTTTTTTGCGATTTGCGATATTGTAGTTCAACCATAAGCTGAATTATTAATTTTATAATACTTTTTTTAAAAATCGACTAGAACTGTTGATAATGCTTATTTTTTTAACAAAATACCCTCTTTTTTAAGTAGATAAATTTTTCTCTTAAGACCTCCTTTTCCTGAGTATCCACCATAAGTTCCGTCTGATTTTACTACTCTGTGACAAGGTATTGTCTCTGGAAAAGGGTTTTTGCTTATAGCATTTGCAACAGCGCGAAATGCAAATGGTTTGCCTATTAATCTTGAAATATCGGAATATGTTCTGATTTGACCTTTTTTAATCTTCTTTAAGCAGCTCCAAACTTTAATTTGAAACTTTGTTCCTTGTAATTTAAGCTTTGACAATTTTAAATTATAAATTGTTTGCGATGATACCAATTATCATTATTGCAATAATTAAATCCATTAACGAATCCTCCTTCATAATGAATCTTATACGGTTGACAGTCGAAATCAATTAGTATATCATTTCCGATAATTAATTGTTATCGGAAAATAATGAGGAAATTATGGATTTTAAAAAATCATCTGAATTAATTAAAGTTAAACTAAACTCAGAGGTATCTAACAATGTTAAGAATTTAGAGAGAGAAACTCTTGGAAACTTGGTTAATTCTAAAGCCAAAAACACATTGAGGGCCTATAAATCAGATTATCGAGATTTTGAAGTATTCTGCTCAAGTAATAATTTAAAATCTATGCCCACAACAGCACGTATTTTATCTTTGTATCTTACAAAACTGTCTAAAAACGCTAAATTTAGTACTTTAAAACGAAGGTTAGCTTCTATTAAAATGATCCATAAGCGTAATGGGCATTACATAGACACTAACCATCCTATGATTACTGAAAATTTACTTGGAATCAAAAGAAAAATGGGAAGTTATCAAAAAGCAAAAAAACCTATATTAATCAATGAGTTAAAACAAATTATTAATGTAATTGATAAAGAAAAAAATGCGATCAAAAAAGCTAAAAATAAAGCTTTGGTATTAATTGGCTTCGCTGGAGGATTCAGAAGGTCTGAACTAGTAGCTTTAAACCATGAAGATCTAGAATTTGTTAGTGAGGGATTAAAAATCTTTGTAAAAAGATCAAAAACTGATCAATCTGGAGAGGGCATGATTAAAGCTATCCCCTACTTTGAAAATAAAACATATTGCCCAGTATTATCTTTAAAAGAATGGTTGAACATATCTCAAATAAAGATCGGTAAAATATTTAATATATCTGATAAAAGCGTAGCCTTAATTATAAAAAGATATACTTCTTTAGCTGGTTTAGATGAAAGAAAATATGCTGGTCATAGCTTAAGATCGGGATTTGCTACTTCAGCGGCGGAATTAGGCGCTGAAGAGAGAAGCATAATGGCGATGACAGGCCATAAATCTTCTCAAATGGTGAGAAGATATATTCAAGAGGCAGATTTATTTAAGAATAACGCTTTAAATAAAATTAAGATTTAATATGAACAATAACTATTTAGACTCAATTTCAATCATAATAATTGGGTTTAAAAGCACAGAAAAAATTTTAAAATTTATTAAGTCAGTTCCAAGCAATTTAAAAGTAATAATTATTGAAAACTCAAATGACCAAACGCTTAAAAATAAGATTTTAAACAAATACCAAAATGTTGAGGTACATATCAAAAGCAATCAAGGAGTAAGTTCAGCTTTAAACTTTGCTGTAAAAAAAATCAAAACTAAATACTTTTTGCAAATTAGCCCTGATATAAATTTTGATTTTAAAGATTTACGAATTTTTAAAACAGAGGCTGAGAAATTAAAAGATAAATTTGCAGCACTTGGACCACAATTTTTAAATGTAAAAAAAGAAAGTCATAAACAGAGTAATCCTTTAATTGAAGTTGCTCCTATTAATTTTATTCACGGTTCAGTAATGTTTATGAATACTGAAATTTTTAATCTTTTAAATGGTTTTGATGAAAATTTCTTTTTATATTTCGAGGAAACAGACTACTGCAAAAGGGCTAAAAAAAAAGGTTTTCAATGTTATCAAATTAACAAAATTAAAGTAAAAAATGAAGGCCGCTCTGTTGAGATAAATAAAGAGGAAGAAAAGTATATTAGTAATATTTTGACATGGCATTTTATTTGGTCAAAATTCTATTATTACAAAAAGCATTATGGATTTTTATTATCTATTATCCTGTTCATTCCACCTTTTTTAAGAACGCTCTTTAGACTTTTAATAAATTATTTTATTAAAAATAAGACTAATTACGAAAAATATAAATTTCGTTTAAATGGTTTAATCTCTTCTATAACAGGAAAAAAATCATCTTTAAGACCTAATATCTAATTAAATAATTTTTGGAAAAGGAATATGAGTAATGAATTTTCCACCATGTTTGATGAATTTTTTTTCTTTTTTAAATATTTCATTTTTAAAATTCCAAGCACCTAAAAAAAGATATCTTGACATATTAATTAAATTTTTATCATATTTTTTTACAATAATATTTGTTCCCGGAACATATTTGTTTTTTTTATCTGGTGTAGTATCCACAAAAAAATCAATCAACTTATTATTTATTTCACAATAATTAAGAATAGTAGTAACTTTTGCTGTAGCACCGTAGCCAATAATTATTTGATTTGAGGATTTGAGGTTTTTTAAAATATTTATTAATCTTATTTTTGATTTTTTTACTTTGATTTTAAATTGTAAATAAGTACTAAATTTATGTAATTTAAATTTTTTTTCAAGCCGTATTTGCTGCCCTACTCTCTTTTTAACTTGTAAAAAATTATTTTTTTTCCGTTTAATATAGTATCTTAAAGATCCTCCATGTGTCTGTAATTTTTCGATGTCAAATATTTCTAAATCAAATTCTTTTAAAATATTTGAAAGCGCTATTGATGAAAAAAGATAAATGTGCTCGTTATAAAATTGATCGTATGATACTTTTTTTAAACATTCTAATAAGGATGGGTCTTCAATTATTAAAACTCCGTCATCTGAAAGAACATAAGAAATGCTTTTGAAAACGTTATGTAAATTCTCAATATGAGTGATTGTGTTAGCAGAATAAATTACATCGACAGATTTAAATTTATTTTTGATTTTTTTCGATAATTTCATATTCCAATAATTTGAATAAGTAAAATAACCTTTGCTTTTTGTAATTTTTGCAAGGTTTCCGCATGGTTCAACACAAATAGCTTTATCTTTGTTGAAATTTTGTATTAAGGCACCATCATTGCTCCCAATTTCAAGTATTTTCATGGGATTAAATCTTTTTTTAATTATTTTTGATAATTTTTTAAACGCTAAAGGCATTGTTTTTGACATTGATGATCTATAAGGATACTTGTCATTGAACATTTTTTTCACAGGTATCTTTTTTTTTAAAGAAACAAGTTTTGTTTTAGTATCAAACATTACTTCAAGTCTATATAAATCATTATTTTTTTTACTTAATTTCTTTGGTTTCTTTAAGTATTTGTTAGCGAGGGGCTGAAATCCGAGGTCTAAAAATTTTTTAATCATGCATTAAACCAAACTTTTTGCTCTAACTTAACTTTAATGTTTTTGGGAAATTTATCAAACTTCCTTGTATGTCTATCAGATACTAATAGTTTTTTTTGATTTTTTGAGTAATAAGTCCCGCTTTTTGACCAATCTCTTTCTTCAAAAGACTTTGAGTCAGAATTTATTACTAAAATTTTGTACCTCTTATTTTTAAAAAAGTTAGTTAAACCATTTTTTCCACTTTCAGATTCCCACGCATCTTCCTTACATTTGTAAGAACGCTTTTTATTAAATAGCAAAAAATCTTTAGAATTAATTAAGAAATTAGCAGTTCTCAAATGCGGGTTTGGAAATGGATAAAAGTTTTTTTTAAATTTTGAATACTTTTTAATATATTTTAAAATCTTAAAAATCTTTTTAAATTTTAAAGCCGTCAAGATACTCTCATTCGAACCCGATGAACCTATGATTGTTTTTACTCTATAGAATTTTAAAATAATTTTAAGCCAGTTTTTCTTTATCGGATAAGAATGGCTATTCATAAAATAAATGGTTTTACTTTTATATTTTTGTGCAACTCTTCCATATGAGCCAAAATCAAAATCATTATCTTTAACAGGGTCTATGAACTCTAAGTATTTAACTTTTTTGGTTATTTTTCGTATTTTCTTAATTTTAATTAATTGCATTAGTTTAAAACAAATTATTAGTTTATGTTTATAACCAGGTTGGTATTTTTTGTAATGTTTAATAAATTTTTTTAAGTACGATATTTTATCAAATTTTGTAAATAAATATACAATCAATACTTCTTTTTTCATTTTTATACGTTATCGTTTTTAAATCTGTAAATGTATTTTATGTAAAAATAGTATATTTTACTTTTTAGCAAACTTATCCAAAAAATTACATTTTTTTTGGGCTCTGTAAGAGGTCCACTATATTTTGTGTCAGATTTAAGATAATGTTTTCGAAAAAATTTAATTGAAAAACCCCATTTAAGTAAAAAAATTTTTCCTCCCTTATTTCCTGTTTCCGTAATCATTTTTTTGTCTCCTTTATACTTTCTAGTGACTGTAGAGCCAAAATGATAAACTTTTGAGGAACCAATGCCTTTAAAAACTCTTACGCCGACATCCCATAGTTTCTTATTTAAATCAGGATCTGACCCTGTGCCAGGATAAAATTCCTCACTAAACCCACCTACTTTGTTCCATATTTCTTTGTGTATTAAATGAGGTGCCCATGTACTTCCTTGAAAATCATCTAAGTTTAAGTTTTTAATATTTTTTAAAAACTCTTCTTCGGGAAAATCAGAAGGATTGTTAAATAATTCTGTTGAAAAATATGTTCTTATAACTTTTTTTTCAATCATAGTTCCGGATAAATAAAAGAGATTGTTGGTAAATTTTTCAATTTCCTCTACCATAGGAACATCCCAGCTAGGACAAAAATAAAAGTCATCGTGGGAATATAATATATAATTTGTATTAGTTAATTTTGCTGCTTTATTAACTCCTTCACAAATTCCTGCATTATAATCTGTGAAAGAGAATCGTATTTTTTTATTTTTTAAAAAGTCAATGGTTCCATCTTTTCCCTCGTTTACGTGAACTAAAATTTCATGTTTATATTTTGAATTCTTTTCTAAACTATGAATACAAAATTTTAAATATTCTAAATTGTTAAGAGAAGGAATTATTATTGAAAACATTAATTATGCCAAAGATATTTTTTCTTATCTTTAATGCCAAGAGTTCTATTTATTATAAACTCCGCAACAAGGTTTGAGTTAAAGTACTTCATATATTTCTTTTTACCGTTCTTACCTATAGATCTTCTCAATTTCTCATCATTAGAAATTTTAATAATTTTTTCTGATAAATCGTTTATATTCTTGTAAAAAACCATTTCTTTCTTTGAGAAAAAATCAGAATATAAAGTTTTTTCATCAATTAAAGCAACTAAGCCGTTTCCGATGATTTGTGTAATCCGATCACTACTATAGTATTTTATCGGATCACCTCTACTTAAATTCAAACCCATTTTTGAATTTGAAATTGTTTTAAAATAATGATCAGCCCAAATCGGTTGAACTTTATCTAATCCATAAATATCAAACTTAATATTTGGAGTTTTAGATATTAATTTTTTCAAAAAAGTACTCCTGTCATCGTCCTTTCCTGTTTTTAAAACTCCTCTATGGACACCGTGACTAAGAGCAAAAAAGACGTCCATATTACAATTTTTTTCATAATTATTTAACGTCTCAAATGAATTGTCAGCTGGATTTGGTATAAAGAAATTTTCATTTTTTTTAGGAAGAAAATCTAATACAGATGGTGAGGTTGTTATAAAATTTGCATCAACAAAATCACACTTGTCCAAAATCCTGTTTTTGTTTCTATTATAATCAGGTCCATTTTTGTTGAGAGGATCTAAAAACCACTGCCCTATTCTAACATTAGGATAATCATCTCTTAGTTCACCTAATTGTTGACCTGAAATAAGATCTGAGTGACCCATTATTATTAGGTCAGGTTTATAATTATAACAAGTTTTTTTTAATTTTTCATTTAATGAATTTGAACCAGATAAATCTCTATAATTTTTATAATATTTTTGTATATCTCTGTCACTAAAACCCAAAACACTATGACCAAGTCTTACAAATCCGTTATTAATTCTTCTACCTGTATTAAAAAAAAGTCTTCCATCTAATCTTTCATTA
>MDTD01042263.1_pt1 | contig 16874 bp, 15 predicted proteins | sample 811221 | NCBI WGS metagenome assembly MDTD01 (sample SAMN05326646, study PRJNA326480) | marine metagenome | isolation source: seawater | place: Pacific Ocean: South West | collected 2011 | reverse complement strand
TGATTTAATATTTTTTTTTTTTGAAACATTATTTAACAAGTTATAAGTACCTCTTATGTTGCTTTCCCAAGTTTCAAAAGGATTTTTGTTTGCCACTCCAACCTCAACTTGTGCAGCTAAATGAAATAATATTTCAAACTTATCTTTATTTAAAACTTCATTAACAAATTTATTATTAGATATATCACCTTCGTATAATTTGCATTGTTTGTGAATTTTTTCAAAATTAAGTAATGAATTTTTTTTCTTTTTCAAGGTTATGCCATGAACTTTGGCACCATTTAACAATAACTGTTTTGCAAGATTAGAACCTACAAAACCATTAATTCCTGTAATCAATATTTTTTTATTTTTCCAAAAACCTAATTTCATAAATTTATCCAAAAAATATTTTTAAATTTTTTTCTGCTTCCTCAAGCTCATGAATGGTATTTACAGTAATATGTTTTCCTGTATGTACATATGATCTTAAGAAATTTCTTGAATTTTTATTTTCTAAAAAGTTTTGCCAAGAAGTAAATTTTTTTAAAAATTGAATCTTTTCCTTTTTAAAAAGAAAAAAGCCTATATTAAAATTAAATCCAAGATTTGGTTTTTCCTCAAATGACAAAACTTTCCCATTTTTTCCAATTTTCATCAAGCCAAATTGCGATTTTAGATTATATGATGATAAAATAATCTTATCTAAATTTTTTTTAAAAAATCCAATTAGTGAGTTAATATTAACATCTGCTAAAGTATCTCCATAACAAACTAATATATATTCTTTAGTTTCTTTTGAGCTTTTAATAATTCTCTGAAGTATATCTGAATTTTTACCAGAGTTTATTGCTCTAATTTTTTTTAAATTTTTATTTTTTTTTAAAAATGATTTAAATGAATTATGTTTATAACCTGTGGCTAAAACTATATCCTCCACATCATAACTTTTTAAATGTTCAATAACATAAGTTAACATTTCTTTTTTTTTTATTTTCACAAGTGGCTTAGGTGTAAGTTTTGTTATAGGATAAAGTCTTTTACCCATGCCTCCACACAGAATAATTGCAGATAAATTGTTTTTAAATAATTTATGCCTCATTAAAAAATTTTTTATTCAAAACAATTTTTTTGTCCAAGTTTTTGGAGCAATCTCACTAGAAATTTCAATTTCATAGTTATATACAAACTTTTTTGGCCCTCTACTTTTTATATAGTCAATCATTTCATCAAGTGATTGATCTAAAGTTTTAGAGGTTCTGTAATTTAGTATTTTTCTTGCTTTATCTGAAGAACAAATAGCTTCGCGAACTTCATTTGGCCTTTTTTCATGATATTCAGCTTGCTGATTAAATTTGAGTTTGTTAGCAATTTTTTGATAAAGTTCATTTATCGTAATATGCTCTTCATCTGGACCTATATTTACTGTTTCTGATACTACACTTTTATCGAACATTAGTTTTTCAAGGCAGTCTATACAATCATCAATGTCAGAAAAACACCTTTTTTGGTTACCATCTCCATAAATTATTGGTCTTCTATTTTGTAAAATTAAGTTGATCATTATTGATGCAACATTCCTAAAAGAGTCGTCATATTTTTGTTTAGTTCCAATTATGTTATGTGGAATTGCAATGTTGTATTCAAAATTATATGTCTTAGACAAAATTTTTAAAATATTTTCTGCAGCAAGTTTGGTGACACCATATGGGTCAACAGGTGCAGGCTGACTGTCTTCCCTATAAGGTAATTCAATGTTGCCATATCTAGCCATGGAAGAACAGAAAACTATTCTTTTGACATTATTTTTAATTGCTGCTGTAAATACCGATGTTGAACCAACTAAATTATTTTCACTAATTAATTTTGGCGAGACACTAGATAGACCTTCGTGGGCATATGCTGCAGCATGACAAACAACATCAATATTTTTTAAAATTTTTGTCATTTCCTCTAAATTTTCACATGCAGTATTTGTAAAATTTATATCTAGTCCTTTAATATTACTTATATCACCGCCTACAAGCGTATCACATCCGGAAACTTTATGATTTTTGCTCAAGCATCTCTCTGCTAAATGTGAACCAAGAAAACCTGCTATACCTGTGATAAAAATATTCATAAATTAGAAATTTTAATAGACTAAAACGAAACAAAAAACAAATAAATGTTTTTTTGATATCAGATTAAAATTATAAACAACTTAGTATTTAGAAAAAAATCTCATCCAATTCCATTTACCTTCAGTTTTTTTTTGAAATGTTTGTATATCATCACTATCCCATATGTCTATTCTAGGAATACATAAATTATCTTGAAAATCATAATGAAAATTAAATCTAGTAGTGAAACCATATTTATAGTCAAATTCTTTTACTTTCTTTAAAATTTTTTCGTTAAAAGCACCATAAGGATAGGATATAGAATTAACTTCTTGTGAAGTAAGATCTTCTAGCCACTTCTTACTTGTTTCAAGTTGAAAGTTTAAATTTTTTTCATCAAAATCAGTTAACCTCTGGTGATTATAAGAGTGTGATCCAATTTTTATAAATTTATTTTTAGATAATTCTTTTACATCATCTTGGTTTAAATAATTATGATTATTAGATTTTACTAAGTCTGGAGATAAAAAGATCATACATGGTACTTTATTTTCTAATAAAAAGTTATTGATCTTTGATTTAAAATTTTTAAAACCATCATCAAATGTAATAAGATAATTTGATTTTGAATTATCAAAATTATCAATAAATTTAAAATTTACTTTTTTTTCAATAAGATATTTAATATGGCTAAAGAATAAATCTTTATCTAGCTGATATATTCCTGATGTAGTAAAATTTTTTTTTGTATTTATAGAGTGATATGTGAAAATTCTGTTCCCATATTCTTTTTTAAAATTTAATGAGCTATAAAATGATGCTATTTTTTTTTTATAAATATTCTGCAATTTTAAAAAAATAATTTTGATTAATATTAATATATTCTATTTAAATAAATGTTAATTTACCTTTTTTTTTTATTTTTATAATATTTCTTGAATTTTTAATAGCAAGAGCCATTGATGTAAGAGCAATATTTTGATAGCCAGCTGAAGGAAATATAGAAGCATCACAAATAATCACATTTGGAGAGTCCCATAACCTTCCGTCTTTATTAACTACACTGTTTCTGATTGTTGTTCCCATTCTTGCTCCACCCATTTCGTGAGAAGAGGATCCTGGTATAGGTTTTCTCTCTTCAATAGTTCTAATTTTACTAAGATCAATTTTTTTTTTTTTAATATATGGTAATTTATAAAAAATATTTACAAGTTTTTTTATATTTTGATTTTGTATTTTCCACATTAATTTCTCGTTTTCATTATATTTAAAATAAATTATCGGTTTTGGTAGTCCAAACTTATTTTTATTTTTAAAATCAAATTCAATTCTATTTTCCTTTCTTGGAAACATTTCACCAAATGAATCAAGATGAAGTTTGTTTTGTTTTATCGAGATATAACCTTGCATACTGAACAAACCATTAAAGTTTTTTTTAGTACTTTTTTTCTTAGGTGGTAAAATAAAAAATCCATGAGAGTCTGTATTGGGCTTAAAAGGATTAATAGTCTCATGTTGATATTTATTAAAATTTTTTTTATTAAAACTAAACTTTATATCTCTAAAGCAATGTACATGATCAAATATATATTTTCCTAATAAATTTGAGGAATTTCCAAGACCAACAGGGAAGAATTCATTAACAGAATTCCTTAAAATTCTTATAGTTTGTAAAGGTGATGCAGATAAAATTATTATTTTAGAGTTTAAAATTTTTTCTTTTAAATTTTTTTTGTCAACAATTTTAACTCCATTTACAATATTTTCTCCATCAAATTCTAAATTTTTGACAATAGTATTATTCATAATTTTTAATTTTTTTGTTTTTATTGCTAGATCTAACATTGGACTTAAAGGTCCAGGCTCATATTCTAATACAGGCGACACATTAAAATTATTAAAATAAGAAATTTTTGCGAGTTTTTTTTTTAATTCATTTTCAACAATGTTGAACGACCTTTTTTTCAAATAGTTTGCAGAATTATTAAATCCATTATTATTTTTTTGACCACCTAATATTAAAGTTTTTTCAATTTCTTTATAAATTTTGTTGATTTCTTCTATTTTGAATGGCCATTTATAATCAGTTTTTTTTAACCATTTTGCTTTAAACTCTCTTATTGTAAATCTAGGAGAGACTCTTCCCCATACATGACCTCTTCCACCAAGTGCATTTGATCTATACCATTCAAAATTCTCATTTTTTGAGACAAATGGATCATTATAAAACTTTTGCCAAAGGTCTTTCCATCTTCTTAAAAGCAAAGCATCTTCATTCTGCTTTTTATTGAGAAGAATTTTATTTTTAAAAAAAAAAAATTTATCTTTAACTGTTAGTGTATCTGACGCTATAGGTGAATTGTTAAAATAATTTTTTTTAAGTAAATAACCTTGATCAATTGCCAAAACATTTAATCCGGACTCTGTTAACTCCTTTGCTGCCCAAGATCCGTTAAGACCTAAACCAACTATAATTGCATCATATTCTTTATGCATTGTTAAGTATTTTTGTTAAAGTTTTTATTCCATATTTTATAGTACTTAAGTTTTGATTAAAAAAACTATGATGTATCCAAAAAACACTCTCATCAATTGATCTCTCTGCTACCGTGCATGATGTGTTGGAATAATCAACATTTATAGGTGAATCTTTCCAACCAAATTCTGGATTAAGATATACTGGAAGATATAAAAAGTTTATAGTGTTTATGCCTCTCAAATTTAGCTCAGAAACAATTAATTTTTTAGCCTCAGAATCAAACTTGTTCTTATCTAAACGCAACCCAAAAAAATAACCTGTTTGTAATGTTTGATTTTCACTTTTTTCAAGAGGATTTATATAATTTATTTTTGGCAGCTCTTTTGTAAAATATTTCATATGAAAATTAATTTTACTTAAATTTTTCTCAAAAATACTTAATGAATTCATAAGTAGTACAGCCTGTATTTCTGTCAATCTATGATTTACTCCAAGTATTGCATGTGGCTGAGAGTTTCTACCACAATTTATATATGATTTACATTTTTCATAGTTGTTTTCATCTTGAATAGTAATAAACCCTCCCTCACCAGAATTAATTAATTTAGAATTTTGAAAACTAAAAAAACCATAATCACCATGTGACCCAACTCCTTTTCCTTTCCATTTCGAACCATGAGAATGAGAACAATCTTCAATCATTTTTAAATTTCTTTTTTGACAAATTTCTAAAATTTTATCAATGTCGGCTATAATAGAACCTAGGTGTACAACGACTATTGCTTTAGTTTTGTTTGTAATTTTTTCTTCGATCTTATTAGGATCTATACATAAAGTTTTATAGTCAACATCTACAAACACAGGTATAATTCCAAGTTCCAAGGCAATAGAAGCCGTTGAATGAAATGTTATAGCTGGCATTATTATTTCATCACCATACTTTATGCCACAGGCTTTAAATATCACAGATAAAGCAACCGTTCCATTTGATACACAAATACCTTTATTAGCATCGTGCATATCTAAAAATTTATTTGTAAAATTTTCCACATTTTTAGATGGATATGGTGCAGCACTAATATTTCCACTTTTTAGAATTTTTATAATTGGATTTAAACTAAATTTTTTTCTGTTAAACTTGAAATAAGTTTTATTTCTGATTTTTTGAAAAATAATATCAATACCATCTTTAAGGCCAAAATTTCTTAATATTTGAACTATACTTTTCATAAAATTATTTTTCAATTTTATAACAAATATTCCAAAAATTAGACGGAAAGAAGGAATTTTTTTTAAATACTAATTCCCAGTCTTTAGGTATATGATAGTTATCTGACTTAAATTCATATTTTTTAAAAAAACCAGTTTTTTTCCAAATACCAAAATAAAAATAAGAAGAAAATTTGTTTATGTAATTTAGATATAAATTAACAATTTTTTTATCCATGTCTTGTAAGCAATCTATGGCTAATGTTACGTCAAAAAATTTTTCTTCAAATAAATTCATTTGATGGGGAAAAATAAAAGAAATGTCGTTTTGTTTAATTTGCTCTAAAATTTTATTTTTATCATTAATCTCGTATAGCATTGAAATTTTCTTGTTGGGAAAAACTTTTTTTAATCTTTGAAAAGCTATTACTGATGCTATCGGTATATCACAAATAACATAATTTAAATTTTCATTTAAAGTTATAAATACTTCTGAAGTACGGCCAGAACCAGCTCCAATTTCTAATATTTTTTTATTATTTTTTTCACTAAAGTTGGGTATATTTTTAATCATCTCAAAATCTAGTAAAGAATTTAACTTATCATGAGTAAGTTTAATATTATCTATTTCCAAGTATGGATCATCATAACCTAAAAAACCTTTGTTACTTAATTTAATAAGGTGGCTAATGGCTGTTGTTTTTTTTAAGTTTTCGTAAAGAATTAAAAGTAATAAATTATAATTTAAGCTTTTTTCAAAATTTAAATTTTTATGTTTTTTAAACAATTGAACTTTATAATTTAAATTTATATCAGTTAAATGTTGAGTAGATTTTTCAATTAGATCGTTGTCAAAATAAAGAAAAGTATGATAATTCGTAAAAATTTCATTTGTTAATTTATCCAAACCATAACCTAATATTGAATTATAATTCTTAATATTTAATGACTGCCAATAGTTAGAAACTAATTTATAAGAAGGAGAATTTATAAAGTTGTCTGTTGAATAAATTAAGTTTAAGCTATCATCTTTCAAATTAGAAAAATGTTTTCTATTTTTTTTCCAATATCTTTTAAAATTTACAAAAGGTAATTTAAAATAAATAAATTTTATAAAATGAATTATAAACGGTGGACACAAAAATTTATAAATTTTTTTAATTTTTATCATTTAATTTAAATTATTTTTTTACTAATTTAATATTCATTATATAAATCGATATGAAATATAAAAATAAAAATAAAATTATTAAAATCCATAAATTTAAATTAAATATAAAATCTATTAAAGCACAAAAGACAATATAAATTTGACAGACTATAATGCCATAATACTTTCCAAATAATTTTGTAGTTAGATGATGAAAATGGTTGTTATCTCCAATGAAAGGACTTTTGTTTTTTACTATTCTAAAAAAAAATAATCTAACAAGCTCTATAATAGGAAATATTGTTACCAAAATTACATCCTCTTCGTTTATAGAATCATATTCTTTAAAACAATAAATTAACATTATTGAAATAAAAAAACTAAAGAAGTAACTCCCATTATTACCAAAAAAAGTTTTTTTTCTAAAATTTAAGATAAAGAAAAAACAATTTACTATTAAAAAAATAAGAAAAAAATTATTAAACGCAGTCTTATAAAATAGAAATATAAGTATAAAAAAATTATAAAATGCAATATTTAGATCAGCACCATCTAGCATATTGTATGAATTAATGAACACAAATATACAAAGTGTTGTAAAAAAAAAAGAGAAATTAAATAAAAATATTCTTTCTAAGTTATCTAATTTAATTTCAGTAATTATTAGATCATTATTAGCTAAAAGAGTAATGGAAGAAAAAAATAAAATAATTATAGATTTAGTCAGAGGTTTTAAATTATTCTTGTCATCTAATAGCCCTAAAAAAAATATGAACGTTACAGAAAAAATTAATAAGATTGAGAATCTATTAAATAAAAAAAAAAAGTTAAAATAGAATAAATCCAAAATCGTAAATATAAGAAAATTAATAAAAAATAATATTCCTCCATAAACTGGCATTTTTTGTTTATGGTCTTTTATTTTAGCTTTTGGTTCATCAAATATATTAATTAATTTATATTTTCTCTCAAAAATAATTGTTAAAATAACATTTAATAAAAATACATTAATTAATAAAATAAGAGTTTCAGTATTCATATTTGTTATGTATATGAATACTATAAGATATCAAAATTACAAAATTCAATGTCATATAGGTTCCAAATAAGTTTCCAGATGGGATTATCGGTAGAAAATTTACAAATAATGCTAAATTAATTATAAAAAATTTTATATTTTTATCTCCCCTAAAAGATCTAAATAAATTTTGAATTAAAAATAAATAGAAATATAAATACATTGCAAATCCTATTAATCCAATTTCAGAAAGTATTTGAAAAAATAAATTGTGTGGATGAGTAGAGCAACAACCACCTACAGTATCACAAAATTTTTTTATTGAACAATTAATTTTAAAGGACTTTATACCTCTCCCAAATAATTTTTCAGTAAGATTGCCTTTCTTAAACATTAAATAAGAACTTTGATAATGAGAATTATGTGCGTCTGAAAAAATTAAAATTTTTTTTGGATTTTTCCATTCTTTTAAAATTTTTGTCTGAACTAAAGTTTTATTTACCATTCTATCTTTAATTGTCTCATCAAGACTTGTGGTTAATAAAATAATAAATACAGCAACTACGGATATGAATATTGTTGTTCGAAATTTAAATATTTTTATTAGTGCTAATAAAGAAAACAAAACAATTGGGAAAAACGCAGCTCTTTCACCACTTACATAAGTCAAAAAAATTATAGAAATTAATAAAATTGAGAACAAGATATAATTATCTTTTTTAAAACACACAAAATAAATAAAAAATAAAAAGATATATTTTGATAAAAAACTTCCTAAAATTAATTCATCTCCAAAAAAACCACTTACTCTATGCGGCTTAATCTTCTCTATACCAATTAGATTAGCTCCATTAAAATATTGGAAAATCCCATCAATCAAAATGAAAATAAGTATAATGTTAAAAATTTTTAATAAACTTATCTCAAATGACTTATCAGTATTAAAAAGAAAATATAACACAATTAAGAATGGTAAAAATCTTAAGTACCTTACAAAAGACTCTATACTGTAAGTCTCTCCTGAAATAATGGCTGAAACCATTAAATATAAAAAAATTATTGAAATTAATTTTATCTCTTTTTTATCAAAAATTTTAAAACTTTTATATTTAAACAATACATAAATTAAAAGGAACAAACCTAAAATAACTACACCATTTATAAAAAAGTTTCCTATAACAATAAATGCAGGAATTAAATAAATTAGAAATTTATAATAATTAATAATTTTATCTTTTTCAAAATTCAAATTATTATAATTTTTCATAAAACCCTAAAACTTTTTCAACAACACTCTGTCTGTTAATTTTTATTTTCAATTTTCTTGAATTATAAATTAATAAATTTTTATATTTTCTTGAAAAATAAATTTTATGAATTTGGTTTACAGCACCATTTATGTCATTTATTTTTAACCTCACTCCATTTAAATTATTTACAATAATATCTTTCGTACCTGGAATACTATAAGAGATAGTTGGAACATTATTCATTATTGATTCCATTAAAGATGTTGGCATACCTTCAGTTATAGATGGAAGTAAAAAAACATTTGCAAGATTATAAATTTCCTCTGTTTCTTTTAGATGTCCAGTTATTATTATCCCTGGGTACTTAAATATTTTTTTACTCAATGTCTTTGAAAAACTACTTTTATCAAAACCTCCTACAAATATTAATCTTTTTTCAGGTACTCTGATTAATTTAAAAATCTTTAATGCGTCTAAAACTCCTTTTTCTTTAATTAATCTACCTACAAATAAAATATTGAAAGTTTTGTTTAAATTATATTTGCTACTTATGAAATTGTAATGTTTTTTATTACTTTTTTTTTTTACTCCCGCTCCATATATGCGGATGCTTCTTTTTTTAATACCTAATTTTTTTTTGAAATATTTTTCATCATCTTTATTTACATAAATAATACAATCAGAAAAATAAAATGAAAATTTATAACAAATATCTATAATTTTTATTAAAAAGGTTTTTTTACTAACAAAAATTGCACCCATTCCGGTAATCATTGAACAAGTTTTTGAAAAAAATAATTTTGCTAATGGGATACAAACTATATTAGGGTGAATGGTATATGTTTGCACTATATTTGGCCTTTTCTTGAGAAAAATAAAAAAAATTTTAAATATTAAAATTAAATTTTTAACAATACTCTTTGAGTTAAAATAGTTATTAAGACTTATACATTCATACTTTTTCTTAAAATGTGAATGGTAATCATCATTATTTGCTATTAAAATTACATTGTATTTTTTACTTAATTCATGAATAATTTCTCTTCTAAACAAATAAAAAGACTTAAATGAATTTGAAATTAAATAGAAATTCATTTTTATATTTATATATTGTTGATTAACTTATTTTAATTATAAAATTATATTTTCCACTTAGTTTTTGCAATTATTCTTTTTTTATCAGCTCTATATGAAAATTTTTTTGCTATCTCCATTTCTGCCTTAATTAAATCGTCAGATAAATAAATCGGTTTAAGACCTAAATTAATTAGACCGATTGGCTTTGCAATCAAAGTATTATTTTCTTTTTCTATTCTAGGGTTTTTATGATGTGTGATTTTACAATTTGTAAGTTTTTGAATTTTTTTTGCTAAATCTATTAATTTATGGGTTTCAGTTAATTGATTATAGATGTTAACCCCATTAATATTTTTATTACTTTCGGCAGCTAATGCAATACAATCAGCTGTATTATTAATGTTTATAAATGGTCGAACCTGATTTCCACTACCATGTATAGTTAGTGGGAAATTCATTGATGCTTGCATTATAAATCTATTTAGAACCGTTCCATAATCTCCATCATAGTCATACCTATTACATAAATTTTTATGCATTAAAGTCTCTTTAGTATTTGTGCCCCACACTACTCCTTGATGAAGATCAGTGATTTTTAAATTATACATCCTATTGTAAAATTGAAATAGAAGTTCATCTTGTGCTTTGGTTAAATGATATATACTTCCTGGTGATGCGGGATGAAGAATTTTAGTATTGATGACATTATTTTTAATATATAATTTTGCTTTATAATATCCTTCAGGTACCAAATACTTACTAAAATCATACCCATAAACACCCATTGTGCCAAGATGAATAAAGTGTATTTTTTTATTATTTTTAGCTATCAAATATAATACGTTATTATTTGTTAAAAGATTATTTGAAATGGTATAATTTCTTGATGAAATATCTTTCATACTATATGGGGCTGAACGTTGTTCTGCAAAATGCACAATAGCATGAGGTTTGAATTTTCTTATTAATTGATCTAACCCTTTAATATCTTTAGCAATATTTAAATTTTGATATTTAATTTTTTTTTTATTTATTGAATTCCATGTGTTAATTCTTTTATGAATAGATGATATTGGCGTAAGTGAATTTACTTTTAACTTCTTGTCAATTTTTCTCCTAGATAAGTTATCAACAATAAGTACCTCGTGACCCTTACTTGATAACCTTAAAGAAGATGCCCAACCACAAAAGCCATCACCACCTAGTACAATAATTTTCATAATGAATTTAAATCAGTTTTTGAAAAGCTTATATAAGGTTGTGTAAAAAAAGAAAGGTTGATATTAACTTATGTATTACAATAAATTTATGAAAAATAAAAATATAAGCTTAAAATCTTTTATTAAATTGATGATTTTAGATTTTAATACTTTGCTTAGGAATTTCATTATTTTCGCATCTATATTTTTAATCTCCTATTTTCTATTTTGGAAAACTGAAAATAATAAATACGTTCTCTACTCTAATATCAAGCCAATGAGCTACATTAATTTCACAAAAATTTTTACTTATAGTGATGTTGAATTAATTATTGAAGATGGAAAACATAAAAGAGTACTTAGCTCTTTAGATGATAATTTTATAAAAAGGAGGCTTACTCCATTGGTAATTTTTTATCATTTTATTTCTATTCTAGAAAATGAATTTGATGAAGAGCTTATTGGAAACGAAAATAATAACAAAAAATTTGTACATTTTGAAAAAATATGGAACCAAACTCAAATTATTTATAACTTTGATATAAAAGTTTATGGAAATGACGCTATTTATTTGCAAGAAAAATTTAATTCCGTGGTTAAAAAAAGTACATCAATATTAAAAAATGACATTATTGAATATTTAGAAAAGTATAAAAAACAATCGATAGATGATCCGAAAAAAATCTTAAAAATAAATAATTCAATAGAACAAATAAAAAAATTAGATAATGCTTTAAGGATTTCTCAGTTTAGGGTTAGTAAAGTAACAAATAAAAATACATTAATTTTAATTTTGGGATTAATTATAAGCTTGATAGCAAGTATATGTATACAACTTATTATGTATGATTTAAAAAAAACAAATAAAAAATAATGAATGTCGCAATAATTGGTGGCCTAGGTTTTATTGGGACTAATCTATATAAACTTTTATCTAAAAATAAAAATTACAAAATAACTATAATAGATAATTTTAAAATCAAAAATAATATCAAAAACTTTAAATGTAAAATTATTAAAAAAGATATTACAAAAATAAATAATTTAAATAAATTATTAAAAAATTTTGAAATAGTAATAAATTTAGCAGGTCAGACTGGTGTACTTGAATCTTTTGAAAAACCAGTTTTTTCTATAACAAATAATATAATTGGTTTTAGTAATATAATTGAATCACTTAAAAATTCTAAATGTAAAGTTCTAATTAATGCATCAACAGGGGGTGCTATATATGGTGAAAGTAAAAATAATTGTAAAGAAAATGATCCAAAAAATCCAAAATCAATTTATGGATTAACAAAATTATTTAATGAAAATTATTCGTCAATTTTATCTTCTAAAATAAATTTTCAGATAATTCATTTAAGATTTTCTAATGTTTATGGAGAATTTTCGTTACATAAAAAGAGTTTAATACACACAACAATAAAAAATTGTTTATCATGTAAAACAACAAATATCTTTGGTGATGGTTCACAAAAAAGAAATTTTATTTATGTAAATGATTTAGTTAAAATAATTAACAAGTGTTTTTATCTAAAATCTGGAAATTATAATATTGCTGCTCCTAAGTCTTATACAGTAAAACAATTTATTGAAATAATTAGTTCGATAGATTCTCGAGCAACTTTTAAATACTTCAAATTTAATGAAGGTGAAGTAAAAATAGTAAACATATCTAATAAAAAAATCAAAAATAAATTAAATTTAAATAAAAACAGTTTTACAAGTTTCAAAAATTCAATTTTAAAAACATACATTTGGTATAAAAAAAATCTAAAAAATAATAACTAAATATCTCTTTAAATATCCTAATAATCTTGATGTATCTATTACAATTCCTACTAATATAAGTTTGATTAGAATTTTAAATTTTAAAATTTGGAATATATTTTTAGATTTTATAAATGGAAATATTAGTCTTAAAATAAAGTAAAAAATTAAAGGCATTGTTGGCGAGTATAAAAATGAAAAGAAAATAAAGATAATTGGAAATAACAAATAAAATAAACTTTTTTTAAAAAAAAATCTTCCTGAATAATAAGAATAATTAAAAATTTTTTTAAATAAATTTATATAATTGCTGCTGTGAATATTTCCTTCATATTTTACAAGAGCATTTTTATTTTTTAATATTTTATATTTTTGACTTAGTTTTTGTATCCACAACTTATCATAACCAGCCCTCGAAATTTGAAATAATCCAATTTTAGAAAAAATATTTCTATTAAATATTGAACCTGGTATTACCACTATTTCTTTATTCAAACCCCAAGTTTGAGATATGACAGCAGCATCAAAATTATTCTTTGCTCTAGTATATAAAATACCAAGTGAAAATTCTAACTTATGTTTTTCTAAAAAATTAATCTGACTCATTAACCAATTTTTGTCAAAATTTAATCCACAATCCATAAAAGCTAAATATTTATATTTAGCTTTTTTAATTCCTAAATTTTTAGAGTCTGATGGATAAAGAGTTTTTTGACTTAAATTTAAAATTTTTTTTAATCTATTTTTTTTTATATAGTTATTTACTATTTGAAAACTTTTATCTGTAGAGGAAGAATTAACTAAAATTACTTCAAAATTTTTATAACTTTGTTTTTGAATTTTTTTTAAGGTTCTGATTATATTTTTTTTCTCATTATAATAAGGAATAATGATAGAAACTTTTTTATTGCTTATTTTTTTCATTATAAAGCATTAAGTTAATAATTATAATTTGAACCATAACTGTTCCAAGGGGATAATAATGGAAATTTGATACATAAATTAAAAATAGAGAAAATATAAAATAAGTTTTTTTTTTTGAAAATATATATATTGAAAACAATATAATTATTAAACCTATTAAACCTACTTGCTCTAGCATTAATAAATAAGCATTATCTCCTGATGTTTCTAAAATACCTAAAAGTTGGTTACCAAATAAAAAATTTAAAGAAAATTCCTGATGTAAAAAATATTCATTAAAATCTAAAATTGTTGTTAAAAATATTTTTTTAAAATATGAAATAGTTATTTTTTCAAAATTAAAGTTTTCAGTTAAATATAGATTTTCAAAGTAATTAATAAAAATAAATATTAATAAAGTTGATAAAATTAAGAAAAAATTAATAGAATAATCAAAATAGTCTTTTCTTGTCTTAAGAATTATTGATCCTAAAAAAATCAAAATTAATAATATAAAAGCTGATGTTGAAAATAATAATAAAATACTTAATAGAAAAATTAAAAAATCATAATACTTAATTCTACTCACATAAATATGGTTATAAAAATATAAAAAAACTAATCCAATACCAGTCACACTTGATATACCGCCAAATGAGGGTGGTCTTTGATAAAAGTCAAAAAAATAAGCGATATTAGGTGTATGATATAAAATTTCTTGATCTATGACAGTGTTTATTAATAGGCTTTCAACTATTACAACCAAGCACAAAAATCTTAATAAAAATAAATAGTTAATTTTATATTTGTACAAATAGAAATAAAAATAAACTAAAAAAAAGCCAAACCAATATTTTAAATTTTTTAATAAAATTTTAAAATCAGCGCAGTATAAAAGTATCAATAGGAGGTAAAAGAAAAAACATATTAATAAACTTGCTTGAGATATATTTAATTTAATTTTTTTATAATCAAAAATTATAAAAATTAGTATAATAATATATGGAATTACAGAACTATTAATAAACTTATATTCAGATAAAAAACTTAACAATAAAAATATGTAAAAAAAAAAATCTCTAATATTGTTTTTTGAAATATCAATCATTTTCTAATTTTATTGTAAAAAAATTTAATTATTTTAAAAAAAATAGTATAATTAATTAAATTTTTAAATTTTATCAAAATCATTAAAATATTTCCTTTAAATGAATTTATTAAATATGACTCATAAAGATTTTCATTTTCATTTGACCAAAGATTTTTGTATGTCTCGTTTCCAATAGTAAAGTCAAAACTTTTACATATCTTGTTCCCAAATAATTCCTCAATTAATAAATATAAGTTTATAGTGCCAGGAGATATTTTAGCCCATTTTTGATCATAGCATGGAAAAATATAATAATAAGTTTCTTTACTTAAAAAACCTATGTTAGCTGAAATAATTTGGTTATTTAAATAAATAGCGTTACAAACACAATGTTCATTTTCAAGATTTAAATTTATAAATTCAATATATTTTGGGTATTTGGTGTAATCCCATTTACCTGTTTTTTGAATTTTGTATGATTTGTGTTTTAAAAAAAAATCAAATACCTCTCTCCTAAATATATTTTTATTTTTATGAGAAAAACTTGATTTATAAGTAATTTGATATTTGTCTATATTTTTTTTTAATTTTTTAAATTTGCTAGAATTTAAAAAATAATTTTCATTTCTGTAATTTTCTAAATTTTTGTTTAATATTATCTTTTTATTTTCTTCTTTTGAAATGTGTTTAATTAAATCTTTAAAAAAAAAATTTTTATTGAAAAAATTAATTTGTTTTTTTAAATATACAAATTCGTAGTGCTCTTTGTTTTCTTCTAAAATTTGATTTATAACCTGACTGATATTTTCATTTATAAACTTTTCATCATTTATAATATTAGGAAAATTTAAATCGTTAAAAGGTTCTCCTATCCATTGTAAAGTTTTAATATTTAGAATTTTTTTAATAACAAACGGAAATATGGAAACTAGTTTATCATCATTATATAAATAAATTATAAACAACTTATGTTTGTATTTTTTATTAATTGTTTTGTCCCAATTGTAAACAAAAAAAAACTTTTGGAAGATTGTTGAAATGGATTTTTTTTCAAATTCTAACCATTGATTTGTCATATTGTCATCAAAGGAATTGAAAACTTTATAATAGTAATTGTTAATAACTTTTCTCATAATGGAAAGCAGATAATTTTATTAAAAATATTTTTTGTTCTTTTATTATTATTAATTTCCTGAAGATCTGGCCAATTGAAAGTAGTAATATTTTTTTTAATACAAAATTTTAAAATTCTTTTTTTTTCATTAGTTGTTTTTGTTAAAATTGTAAAGTACCAAGGAATGTTATTAATATTATTACCATTTATAACTGTATAGTTAAAATTATTAAGAATTTCATTGTATTCTAAAATTTTAGATTTTTTTAAATCATACTCTTTTTTAAAATTTATATTTTTTAAATATTTATATGATACAGGATCCATTTTATTCAAAATATGATTTTTTTTTTCATTTTTTATATATTTATTTTTAAAGATTTGTAATTTTTGAAAGATTAAAATATTTTTAAAATTATTTTTAATTTTTTTTTTTAAAATACTTAAAAATTTTACTTTTGCATAATTAAGCTGATTATAAATCTTATTTAATTCCTTGTTTTTTTTTTTATAAAGAATTCCACCACTATA
>MDTD01118644.1_pt1 | contig 16875 bp, 16 predicted proteins | sample 811221 | NCBI WGS metagenome assembly MDTD01 (sample SAMN05326646, study PRJNA326480) | marine metagenome | isolation source: seawater | place: Pacific Ocean: South West | collected 2011 | reverse complement strand
TTATAATCAAGAAATTCCAAAAACAGTTTCTTCTATGTTTAATTTAGCAAATGAAACAGATATAGATGGGGTTGTTTGTTCTCCTCATGAGCTTAAACTTGCAGGCAATCTTCTTCAAGATAAAATTAAAATTACACCAGGTATAAGATTATCAGACTCTAATTCAGATGATCAGTCTAGAGTAATGAACCCAATAGAAGCGATTGATTTGGGTGCTACATATCTAGTAATTGGAAGACCAATTACATCCCAGAAAGATAAAGCGTCTGCTTTTGAGAAAATATATCAATCTATTTATGAAAAATAGAAATTTAAAGGAATTAAACAGTCTAAAAAAGCTCACTACTGGTGGTCTTTTTCATAAGAGCTTTAAACTACCTTATTTAACAATTTCTAGCACTTATCAGAATTATTCAAATGATGTTTTCCAAATTATGGATAACATTTACCAAGAGCTAAAAGTAGATTCGTTAATAACGGCATTACTTGACGGCAAAGAGGTTAATTTTACCGAAAAAAGGGCAGCTCTTCATCATCGTTATAGAGAGCTACCCCAAAAAAATAACGACTTTGATTCAATTAGTGCATCAAACTTTCTTTTAAAAAAAATAAAAGAAAATTCTTATAAAAATATTTTTGTTTTCGGAATAGGGGGCTCATATGAAGGACCAAAATTATTACATGAGTTTACTGAAACAAAAGAAAATTTATTTTTTATTACTGGACCAGATAAAGATGAGTTCTTGAGTTTAGTAAAGCCAAGGCTCAAAGAAAAGAATTTATACATTTTTATAAGTAAATCCTTCTCAACCGATGAAGTGCTTTTATCTCATTCATGGTTACCTAAAAATATAGTTAAGAAGAATCAATTTGCTATTACTGCAAATAGAACCAAGGCAATTGAACTTGGTTTTTTGGAGCAAAATGTTATAGGTTTCCCCAACAGCATCGGGGGACGTTACTCAATTTGGTCACAAGTAAGCTCTCCAGTCCTGCTGCCTAATGAATATAGAGATTTTCTAAAGGGAGCTGCTAGTATAGATGACAAAGTTCAAAAAAAATCAATTGTAAAAAATGCACTTAAAAACATTGTTTTTCATGATGTTTGGTCAAATAACTTTTTGAATAAAAAAAATAGAGTAATACTTTCATATAACTGGAGACTAAGATCAATTACTAATTATTTTCAGCAACTAGAGATGGAATCACTCGGAAAGCAAAATAATCCTGAATCAATATTTATTAATACAGGTCAAACCATTTACGGTGGATTTGGTCCAACAGCTCAACATTCTTATTTCCAACTTTTACATCAAGGTACTTCTGAAACCTCAGCTGATTTTATTGCTAGCTTGAGCAGACACTCAGAGCTACTAAATTCTCAAGCAGAAGGACAATTCAAGTTGCTATCAGGAAAGATAAAATTCAAAAAAGGCATGGATGCTGCTAATAGCAATATTGGAGCTAATTTCTTCTCATTACATAATTTAGATCTTTTTTCATTGGGCGCTCTTATCGCCTTTTGGGAATATAGGGTCTTTATTACCGCTTCCATGCTTCAGATCAATCCTTTCGATCAATTTGGTGTAAATGCCGGTAAAAGAATTACTAGAAAAATTTTAGATAAATAGCTTTATAAAATTATTTAATGATCAAAGACTTATCTCATGTCCCTAATAAGCCGGGAGTTTATCAATTTTTTGATGAATCAAAAATTATCTATATTGGAAAAGCAAAAGATCTTAATAAAAGGGTTAGATCTTACTTTACTCCTGCCATAAAAGATAGAAAGACAGAACAAATCAAAAAACAGGCCATTAAAGTAGAGACCTTTTCAACTCACTCGGAAACAGAAGCATTAATTCTTGAGCAGCAATTAATTAAAGAATATAAACCAAAGTTTAATATCTTATTAAGAGATGATAAAACCTACCCTTTTATATTCTTTTCTAGTGATCATAATTTTCCCTCCATTCATTTAAAAAGAAGCAAACAAGCTGTTGATGAAAATTTTTATGGTCCATATACAAATGCAAAATTAGTTCGCAGTCAAATTAAAGAGCTACAAAAAATTTTTAAACTTCGAAATTGCTCAAAAAGTACATTTAGCAATAGGTCAAGGCCCTGTATTGAGTATCAAATGAAAAGATGTAGCGCACCTTGTGTAAACCTTATTAGCAAATCAGATTATGCTGAAGATATATCATCTGCAAAAAGATACCTGACTACTGAAAAAAAACATATTAAAAAAATGCTCAAAGATAAAATGCAGAAACATTCAGAGAAGCTAGAATTTGAGGATGCTAACAGATACAAAAAAAGGCTAGAAAGCCTTATCTCGCTCGAAGATGAAGCGTCAATTAATGTTCATCCCTTAGATTTAGATATTTGGCATGGAACATTTGAAAGCTCAACAGGGATTGCAAAAATATCTGTTAGAGATGGAAAAGTAAGATCTACTAAAACTTATTTTATTAAGTCTGATGAATCATCAAAAAAAGATGAGGCATTTAGAAGAGTAATTTTTCATAATTATTTAAACAAGAACCAGTTACCAAGGAAGTTATTGATCACAAATCAGCTTAAGGAGAGAAAGTTGCTTCAAGATGCGCTCAATTCTACTTTTAATTTAGAAGTCCGCATTTTGACTAATGCACCAAAAGGGGGCAAAAGATTTATGGATCTAGCAAAATTGAATTCAAAACAAACTTTGCTTAATTCAGTTAAAAAAGAGCCACCACTAAGAAAGGCCTTTGAAGAGCTAATTGAGAAATTTAACTTGGATATTGAAAATCCCACTTTAGATTGCATTGATATTAGCCATCACTCAGGAAGTAATGCTAAAGCTGGAATTATAAGATTAAATGAGTTTGGTCCAGATAAGAAATTTTATCGAGCATACAATATCCCAAATAACTTGGCTGGCAATGATCCAGGATCAGTTTCGTATGCAATTAATAAAAGATTCAAAAAAGTAAATGAAATTCCAAGAATTATCCTTGTCGATGGAGGCAGGATCCAATTGAACGCAATTATTCCTATGATCCAAAATCCAAGAATTTTAATTTTGGCGATTGAAAAGGGTCATCAAAGAAAAAGCCTTACAGAAAGTATTTATTCTAAAGATGGACAAGAATCAATTAAAAAAAACTCCAACCTTTTCAATCTACTAATTAAAGCAAGAGATGAAGCACATCGATTTGCAATTAGAGCCAATAGGATTGCTAAGCGAAAGAATATGAGTATTTCTATTTTAGATTCTATTTCAGGCATCGGCCCAAAAACCAAAGAAAGACTTTTCAATAGATTTAAATCGATTGATGTTATCCTTAAAGCTGAAGAGGAACAGCTTATGCAAATCAAAGGAATTAATAAGCACATTGCAAAAGACATTATGAAGATGAAAAAAAAATGAAGAACTTTGTAATGCTCCTCACCATTTCAAGATTAATATCTGGACCAATCATTTTTTTTCTTGCCAATATATTTGAACAATTTCTGATAGCTTTTGTAATTTTTTTGTTGTCGGCAGTTACTGATTTTTTTGATGGATTTTTGGCAAGACGATATCAAGCAGAATCCAGCTTAGGCAAAGTTCTTGATCCGATTGCTGACAAGATTATTTTGGTCTGTGCATTAGTTTCAATAAATCTTTTAATTGACTCAATCTATATTGGATTCCTTTCAATAATCATTATCTCAAGAGAAATTTGGGTTTCTGGATTGAGGGAGCATAATTCTCAAATGAATAAAATTTCAAAGACCAGTGTTTCTCTTCTTGCGAAATATAAAACTGCTACCCAATTTTTTAGTATTGCACTTTATTATTACTCTTTTGCTTATAACTCGGCATTGGGATTTTTTATTGCTGGATTTATTTTGTTTTTAAGTGCTGTTATATCCATAAAGACCGCACTTGATTACACAAATAATACGTTTCAAGAAAACTAATTCCTTACTAATCGACACTTAAGCAGGCTTAAGCATTCAACACCTAATCATTATATTTCCTTTACCCTGATATAATTCAATGTACAAATAATCTATTGAATTAAAAAAATGTTAGAGCAAGATTTATTTCAAATTATTAATAGAAAAAATAAGCTTTTTGAATCAGACATTAATGAGTTAGAAAGTGAATTATCAAATATTATTAAGAATTCTAGCTTTCTTATTATCGGTGCAGGCGGTTCAATTGGGCAAGCTGTTACTAAGGAAATTTCTCTAAGAGTACCTAAAACTCTCCACTGTATAGATGTTAGTGAAAACTCTTTAGTAGAATTAGTTAGAGATCTAAGAAGCTCAAATTTGATGCTTAAGGATTTTAAAACATTCAATATTGATATTGGTTCAAAACTTTTTGAAGACTTTTATGAACATGCTCCGAGGTACGATTATGTTTTAAACTTATCTGCTTTGAAGCATGTGAGAAGTGAGAAAGATAATTTCTCTTTATTTAGGCTTATAAATACAAACATATTTAACACGGTAAAATCGGTTGATTTGGCAATAAAATTCAATTCCAAGAAATATTTCTGTGTTTCAACTGATAAAGCAGCAAATCCAGTTAATTTTATGGGTGCTTCAAAAAAAATTATGGAATTATTTCTATCAAGACTAGACGACAATATTTCAATATCTAGTGCAAGATTTGCTAATGTCGCTTTTTCAAATGGATCATTGCTTGAGGGTTTTAAGTACAGAATTGAAAAAAAACAACCTTTAGCTGCACCCACTGATGTGAAAAGATATTTTGTTTCCTCTAAGGAGGCCGGTGAACTATGTATGTTATCTGCTTTGCTAGGCAAGAACTCTGAAATTTTCTTTCCAAAACTTTCAGAGGAATTTGATCTCATTTCGTTGAGCGATGTTGGTTCTAGATACCTAAATTATCTCGGCTTTGAGCCATACCTTTGTAATTCAGAGGATGAAGCAAAAAATTGCGATGTTGATAAGTTAATTTCAGAAAAAAAATGGCCGTGCTACTTCAGCGCCTCTAATACGTCAGGTGAGAAAAAATTTGAAGAATTTTATCTTGATGATGAGGATGTAAATTTATCAAAATTTAATGATATAGGTGTCATAACTAATAAAGTTGAAATAGATAAAGAAAGTCTTAGAAATTTTCAAGATTTTTTTACAGTTACAAAACCTAGCGATACAAATAAGACCGAACTGTATAAGGTATTCAGTTTGCTAATTGAAAACTTTGAACATTTAGATACAGGTAAAAATTTAGACGATAAAATGTAGTATGAAAGAAATAGAGATATCAAACAGGAAAATTGGTCCAAATCATAAACCGCTCCTTATTGCAGAAATAGGTATTAATCATAATGGTTCGCTTGATGAGGCAAAAAAGATTGTTGATGCAGCTGTCTTTGCTGGTATAGAGGTAATAAAGCATCAAACGCATGTTGTTGAAGATGAAATGAGTCCCGAAGCTCAGAAAGTAATTCCAGGTAATTCTGATAAATCGATTTATCAAATAATGGAGGAGTGCGCTTTATCTGAAGATGATGAAATCGCTCTTAAAGAATACGTTGAACAAAAAGGCTGTATTTTCATAAGTACACCGTTTTCAAGAGCTGCAGCAGATAGGCTGGAAAGAATGGGCGTAGAGGCATATAAAATTGGTTCTGGTGAATGCAATAATCTACCCTTGCTTGATCATGTCTCAGGTTTTAGAAAACCAATGATTATAAGCACAGGCATGAATTCACTAGAAAGTGTTCATCAGACTGTGAGTTTTCTGAAAAAAAAGAATGCTGAATTTGCTTTACTCCATACAACAAATCTTTATCCTACTCCCAATAATCTTGTAAGACTGGGAGCAATGGAAGTCCTCATGAATGAATTCCCTGATCTTATAATCGGACTTTCAGATCACACTGTTTCAAATCATGCATGCTTTGGAGCGGTTGCTTTAGGTGCGTCAATACTGGAAAGACACTTTACAGATACCATGACAAGAGAGGGTCCTGATATCATTTGTTCCATGGATCCAATCCAAGCAAAAGATCTTATCGAGGGAGCCAATATCTTATTCTCTCAGAGAGGAGGCTCTAAGGAGCCTGCAAAGGAGGAGCAAGTCACCATTGATTTTGCTTTTGCAACGGTTGTTTCAATTGCCGATATTTCCAAGGGTGATACTTTTACAAAAGAAAATCTCTGGGTAAAAAGACCTGGTACCGGTGAAATATTAGCTGCAGAATATCAAAATATATTAGGTAAGAAAGCAAACAAGTTTATTCCTAACAATACTCACCTTCGAAAAGAAGATATTATCTAACATTTATGTATGATTTCATTTTGTTGGGGTCTAATGGCTTCGTAGGAAGAAATTTAAATATATTCCTTACAGCGAATAATTATAAATTATTGTGCGTCGACCGGAATTCAAAATACTTTAACGAAAAATCTTACACTTCACTGCCGCCAGCTAAATTTGTTTTATATATGGCTGAAAAAAATATTATCCAAGATGAATATGATAAATATTTTATTGACTTAAACATGAAGAGGCTAGAATCAGCAATCAATGCATGCAAGGGTTCAAAATTTATTTATTTTTCATCAGCTGTTGTTTACGGAGATCAATCCACTAAACCAAGATCTACTTTAGATAAAGTTTTTAGTAAAAATAAATACGCTGAATCCAAGCTAAAATGTGAAGATCTAGCATTAGCGAATGATGCATTAATAATAAGACTATCTAATTTATACGGTACTCAAATGCATCATAAAAATGTATTTACTGATATCATCTCACAACTCAATAATAATAAAATTGTGTTAAAAAGCTTAAGCCCAATAAGAGACTTTATGTTTTTTTCAGATCTTGCAGAATTCATACTTGCATTAACAAAAAAATGGAACAATGGATTGTATAATTTGGGTTCAGGGAAAGGGGTAAGAATTAGTGAATTGGTAGAAATGTTTTTATTGTTTTCAAATTCCAAGGCAGAAGTATTCTCGGAACTAAAAGATGATAGTCCCTCATGTTTAATTTTAGACATTGATGAAACTTCAAAAACATTTAATTGGAAACCAAAAATAAAAATATCTGAGGGCATACGCCGATTATTGGAACAATGATGAAAATAAAAAAAATAGCTGTATTTACTGGAAACAGGGCTGAGTATGGATTGCAGTATCCAGTACTAAAAGCAATTGAAAAGCATCCAAATCTTGATTATCAGTTAATGGTTTCTGGGGCTCATTTAGACGATAATTTTGGAAATACAAAAAATGAAATAATTAATGATGGATTCAAAATATCCTCAGAAATAAATATTCACTTAGATGAAACGAAGAAATTTGCAACACCTCAAGCCATCGGCTCAGGTGTAATAGAAATTTCCAAGGAATTAGATCGCTTACAGCCTGATATATTTGTTGTTTATGCTGATAGATTTGAAGGTTTTGCAGCCGTAATTGCATCTACACAAATGAATATACCTACAGCTCACATTGAGGGAGGTGATATCACAGAGGGAGGTGCTTTAGATGATTCAGTAAGGCACGCAATGACTAAACTATCTCACTTTCATTTTACTACTAACCAGCAAGCTACCAATCGAATACTTGCAATGGGAGAGGCAGCATGGAGGGTACAGACTGTAGGGTTTCCAGCGATTGATCTTATTCAGGAGGGTAACTTTGCTAAGGATGAAGAAATTCAAGAATTCTTTAATTTCGATTTAAACAGACCAATAGTTCTATTTACCCAACATTCTGTGACAACAGAATTCGAGAAAGCAACTAAGCAGCTTGCAAGTTCCCTTGAGGCATTATCATCACTTGATGATGATATTCAGATAATAGTTACTTATCCAAATAATGATGCAGGGGGCCAAAGCATTATAGATTTCATAACAAATTATTTTCACTCAGCTAATAAAAGAAATATTCAAGTTCATTCATCCCTTGGAAGGTACCTTTATCATGGTGTTTTAGCATTATCTCAGGATTCAAATAAAAGGATTTGTTGTGCCGGAAACTCCTCATCAGGAATTAAAGAAACTCCTGTTTTTAATTGTCCTACCGTCAATATAGGTTCAAGACAACTAAATAGACTTAGAGGTGAAAATGTAATAGATGCTGATTATGATAAAAATGAAATTTTGAATGCTATTAATACCTGTTTATTCGATGAAAAATTCAGAGACGTTGTCAATAATTGTGATAATCCATATGGGTTAGGTGATGCGGGGAAAAAAATAGCTCATTTTTTAGCAAATTTAAAACTTGATAAAGAAAAAGTTTTACGAAAGGAGATGTCTCTTATGGGCAAGGTAAATGACGGATGGTATCAATAACATGATAGTAGAATTTTCTGAAAATATTATGAGTCCAAATTCAAAAATTTCAGAGGCTATTGAATTGTTAAATAATGAACCATTAAAGATTATTTTTGTTCTTGATAAAGCCAAATCACTTGTTGGTACCGTGACTGATGGAGACATTAGGAGAGGAACAATTTCAGGTTTAAATCAGTCTGATTCTGTCTCTCAAATTATGAATAGAAATTTTACTTATTTTACCGATGAGGTAAATTCGATTTTTATTGAAAACGAAATGAATTCTAGAGATTTACTAGCAATTCCTATCCTTGATAAAGATAAGAGAGTATTGCGTGTACATGCTTTAAAAGATCTTTCATATCCTGAATTTATAGAAAATACTGCAATTATCATGGCCGGTGGATTTGGAAAGCGATTAGGAGTTTTGACAAAAGATACACCAAAACCACTTCTAAAAATTGGAAAAAAACCAATACTACTAATAATTATTGAAAATTTAAAAAGATATGGCTTCAAAAATTTTATTATCTCTTTGCACTATTTACCGGATAAGATCAAAGATTTTTTAGGAAGTGGAGATGATTATGGAATTAATATTAAGTATGTAATTGAAAAAGAGCCTCTTGGAACAGCAGGTTGCCTATCGTTAATTCAGGATTCATTGTCTGGCAACAATTTAGTAGTCAATGCAGATGTTCTCACTGATATTGATTACAGGGGATTACTAGATTTCCATACTAAGAAAAACAGTGCAATCACAGTATGTACTAGAGAATACATTCATGAAATACCCTTTGGTGTTGTTAATGTTAGTAATGGCATGATCAAATCAATTGAAGAGAAGCCATCAATTAAATCTTGGGTTAATGCAGGAATATATGTAATTAATTTTGACCAATTACCTATTCTAAAAAAAGATAAATACCTAGATATGCCTGATTTATTAGAATCAACTCTAGCTGAAGGTGAGAAAGTTTCAAATTTTGAGATTTCAAACTATTGGATAGATATTGGTCAAATTCATGATTATGAAAAAGCTCAGCTAGATATAAATAGTAATTTATAAAAATTAAATGCATCTCAACGAAAGAATCAAAAAATAAATGAATCCAGCTAGAAGATTGATCGCAAGAATTGATGTAAAGAATAATTTTGTTATTAAAGGAATTCATCTCGAGGGTCTTAGAAAAGTTGGTGATCCGAATGAGTTGGCAAAAAAATATTATGAAAACGGGGTAGATGAGATTGTTTTTATGGATGCGGTGGCTGCCTACTATGACAGAAATAGTTTAAGCGAAATAATATCTCAAGCCACTGATAATATTTTTATTCCAATTATGGTTGGGGGCGGCATTCGTTCAGTATCTGATATTACTGATGCATTAAATTCTGGTGCTGATAAAGTCGCAATCAATACTGCTGCAATTAGAAACCCTACCTTTTTAAAAGAAGGTTCAGAAGTTTTTGGATCTCAATGTATAGTTTCTTCAATTGATGTTAAAAAAGAGGGGCCTAATTCTTGGAGAGTTTATTTTGATAATGGTAGAGAGCCATCAAGATTCTTGTTAGAGGAGTGGATTGAGTTAGTCCAAGAAATGGGATCCGGTGAAATAGTACTAACATCTATTGATAGAGAAGGCACGAAAAAAGGATTTGATCAAGACTTAGCAAGATTCTCATCAAAACGTTCTTCCATTCCACTAATTTTTTGTGGAGGTATTGGCAAACTTAGTCATGTGATTGAAATGAGTGATATTGAATATGATGCTTTGGCTGTTGCTTCAGTTTTACATTATGAAAATCTTAATATTCAAGAAATTAAAGAAGCATTGGATAAAGAATGAGAAAGCACATACTTGTACTTGATTACGGTGTTGGAAATATAAAGAGCATAATGGCTGCATTTAAAAAATTTGAAGATAATGTCTTGCTTGGATCAGCAAATAAGGACTTTATCAATGCTAAAGCGTTAATTATTCCTGGTGTTGGAGCTTTTCGTCATGGAATGGAGAAACTAAAGGTAAATAAACTTGATACTAGAATAAGAGAGTTCGCTCAGGAAAAAAGACCGATTATGGGAATTTGTTTAGGTATGCAAATGTTGTTTTCTAGTAGTCAAGAGTTTGGGAAGTCTGCTGGACTAAATTTAATTGAAGGCAATGTAAAAAGATTATCCCCTAAACAAAAACATAAATTACCAAATATATCTTGGTCAGAAATATCCCACTCGTCTAAAAGCGGGCCTTTGCTGGAGGGGATCAATCAATCTGATAAGTTTTATCACATCCATTCTTTTTATGCTGAGCCAAAATCAGGAGAACACATCTTAGCCAAAACTAAATTCTTTGATAAGAGCTATTGTTCTATTGCAAAAAAAGGTAATATCTTCGGTTGTCAATTTCATCCCGAGAAAAGTGGTGAACAGGGCTTGAAGATAATTAAAAATTTTGTAGATATTTCCAATACAAATGAATAAAAAACATCAGACAAAAGGGCTACCTGAAAAAGTAATTTTTTGTAAAAAGTGTGTTATTTCCAACCAGAGACCTAGCTCATCAATTGAATTTAGAAATCATCAAGGAGAAAAAAAGAAAGTTATTCACTTTGATGAAAATGGAGTTTGCGCTGCATGCAGATATCATGAGGAGAAGGAAAAAAATATTGATTGGGAGAAGAGAGAAAACTCCTTAATTAAATTATTAAATAGTTTCAAAAGATCTGATGGTAGATACGACGTTATTGTTCCGGGTTCAGGAGGAAAGGATAGCGCTTACACTGCGCATATTCTTAAATATAAATATGGAATGAATCCCCTTACTGTTACATGGGCTCCACATATGTATACTGAGATTGGCTTTAAAAACTTTGAAAACTGGATGCATGTTGGGGGCTTAGATAACATTCTTTATACACCAAATGGGGTACTTCATAGAGAATTAACTAGAAATGCTTTTTTAAATCTTTTGCATCCTTTTCAGCCTTTTATAATAGGTCAAAGAATTATAGGACCATCAATGGCTAAAAAGTTTGGTGTAAAGCTCGTCATGTATGGAGAAAATCAAGCCGAATATGGCAATGCAATTGAAGAGAATAAGAATGCTTTAATGAATATGGACTTTTTTTCATCCGATAATCCACATGAGCTATTGTTTGGTGGTGTAAAAGTTGAAGATTATATAAAAGATAATAAATATAGCCTAAATGATTTTGCTCCTTACATTGCTCCAGACAGGAATGATTTAATGGAAGCCGGAGTTGAAGTGCATTATCTAGGTTATTATCTCAAATGGGATCCTCAAGAGTGTTATTACTATGCAGTTGAAAATACTGGATTTGAATCAAACCCGGTTAGAACCGAAGGTACATACTCAAAATATAGCAGCATAGACGATAAAATAGACCCTTTTCATTATTTTACAACACTTGTAAAGTTCGGTTTGGGAAGGTGTTCCTATGACGCAGCTCAAGAAGTAAGAAATGAAAAAATTACTCGTGAAGAAGCTGTTTATTTAGTAAAAAAATATGATCAAGAGTTTCCTGAAAAATTCTTCCCTGAGTTTCTTGAATATATTTCTATTAGCGAGGAAAAATTCTGGGATACTGTTGAGAAATTTAGGTCTGAACATATTTGGGAGCAAAGCGGTAATAGCTGGAAGCTTAAAAATGAGATCGAATGAAGACAATAAATAACTTAGCAATCATACCTGCAAGAGGCGGCTCTAAGGGAATCAAAAAAAAAAATTTATCCAAGCTTAATAATAAGTCTCTTATAGAAATCACAGCTTTAGAAATTCAAAAGACTAAATTATTTGAAAAAATTATTTTATCTTCCGAATCTCAAGAAATTCTTGATCATGGATTATCTATAGGGATAGAGATTATTAAAAGGCCAAAACAAATTTCAAAAGATAACTCTAGATCTGAGGAAGCAGTTATTCATGCATTAAAAAGATTATCAGGTAAATTTAATATTAAGAACGTAGGATTGTTTCAACCAACATCTCCGTTTAGAGATCACATAAATATCGTCAAAGCTTTTAAAAAATTTAAAAGAGGTAACTTTGATTCTCTAATATCTGTTACAAGAATTGATAGTAAGTACATGAAGCTTATTTACCAAACTGATAATTCAATTTTAAGCATCAATGATGACTTACCCTTTTTACCGAGACAAAAGCTTCCTAATGCATATCTGCCTAATGGAGCTATTTACATTGCAAAGGCAGACCATTTCCAAAAACAAAAATCATTTTTCTCAAAGAAAATGGAGCTTTATGAAATGGATAAAAAATCTAGCCTTGACATAGATACTAAAAAAGACTTGATTAAAGCCAATAACCTTATAAAAAAACAAAATAGTTTTTAGGTAATATATTCATTAATGATAGAATCACTCCCAATATGGCTGGATGGCAGAGTGGTTATGCAGCGGCCTGCAAAGCCGTGTACGCCGGTTCGATTCCGGCTTCAGCCTCCAGATTTTGCCCAGGTGGTGGAATTGGTAGACACAAGGGATTTAAAATCCCTCGAAGGCAACTTCGTGCCGGTTCAAGTCCGGCTCTGGGCACCAATGTTAAAAAATACTTGAATAACTTATAATCTAAAAATGATTAACGATAATACCGAAGGCGACTTGAATGCAACTCAAGATGATTATGAGATAAATCTGGCTGAAATATTTTCTACTGTTTGGAAAAGGAAAGCATTCATCATTGTTTTTACATCAGTATTTGCAATTGGTTCCGTGATATATTCCTTGAGTTTACCTGACTACTATAAATCAAGTGGTTTGCTCGAATTATCTGGTGGATCAGATGTTGTCATGGGTGGACAAAACTCCCAATTAGGAGGTATTGCCTCACTTGCTGGCATCAATTTAAAGGGAATGTCCTCAGATAAGGCAATGATTGCAAAAGCAACTGTTGATTCTAGAGACTTTTTTAAGCACATAAGTTCTTTTGATGGTGTGTTGGAAGGAGTCCTTGCAACAAAAGAATATGATAAAAGGACTAAGCAAATTGTTTTTGATAATGAAATTTACTCAGAGGAAACTGGATGGACTCAATCAAATGAAAATGGAGATCAAGCAGTTTTTTCTTTCCTAGATGCTCATAATTTATTCTTATCACATGTTGATCTTTCATTGGATTTTGATACCTCTCTAATTACATTATCTGTTGAGCATAAGTCTCCAGAATTTGCGTATTTTCTGACCAACTTGATTATCTCTGAAGTGAATAACTTAGAACGATCTAGGACTATTGAAGAAGCTTCTAGGGCAAGAGATTTCCTTAAAGCTGAACTTGAAAAAACAGAAGTTCTAGATGTTAGATTATCTATAAATCGTTTAATACAGTCCCAACTCGAAAGAGAGATGCTAGCAAATGTAAGGGAAAATTATTTATTGAGTTCTCTTGATACACCATTTGTTCCTGAAAAGAAATCAAAACCTAGAAGATCTTTAATTTGCATTTTTGGTACTTTTTTTGGTGCATTTCTTGCAGTAATCTTCATACTTATAAGAGAGTTTATCTTTAGCAGAAAAAAACTAAATTAAATGAAGGTCTTGCTGACTGGGGGCGCTGGATATATAGGGTCAAATGTTCTCTTGGCATTAAGAGATTCTGGATACGAGACCCTAATTCTTGATAACTTTTGTAATTCCTCTGAGGAGAGGCTTAAAGTTTTTGCAAAATTAATTGGCGGCAATTTAAATTATGTCAAAAGCGATATCCGCTCAATAAAGGAACTTAGGAAGGTATTTTCACAACATGAAATTGAAAGTGTAATTCATTTGGCTGGACTTAAATCAGTATCTGAATCCATCGAAAATCCAAATCTTTATTATGAAAATAATGTTGTTGGATCAAAAAATCTATTAAACATAATGAGTGAATTTTCAGTAAATAAATTAATATTTAGTAGCAGCGCTACTGTTTACGGAAATCCAAATACTCTTCCGATAACTGAAGATCATGAGCTCAAACCAATGAATAATTATGGTCAAACAAAATTAGAAGTTGAGAATTTAATTAGTGAGTTTGTAAATAATAATAACTCACAAGCAGTTTCACTGAGGTACTTTAATCCAGTTGGATCAGACTTAAGTAACAATCTCGGTGAATTTATCTTAGGTATGCCAAGTAACCTTATGCCTATTATTAATCTGAATGCATTTGGTCATATGAATGAATTCAATATTTATGGTGATGACTATGCTACACATGATGGTTCAGCTATAAGAGACTTTATACATATCTCAGATTTAGCCCAAGCTCACGTTAGTGCACTAAATTTTATTTTAGATAATGATCATAAGTCACATGAAGCAATAAACGTTGGAACAGGAGTTGGGTTTACTGTAAAGGAAATAATTTCTTGTTTTGAAAATGTAAATTCAGTTAAATTGAAATTTAAAGTTTCAAAAAGAAGAGCAGGAGATATTGAAGCAAGCATTGCTTCACCGAGTAAGGCCAAACAGATACTTGGCTGGTCCTCATCATACTCACTAGAGGACATGTGTATGAGCGCTTTTAATTTTTATAAGAAACATCCAAATGCAATTGATCTAAAATGCTAAAGCTATTAAAAAAACTCTGGCACTTCCTTGAAAAAAAGAGAAAAAGACAATTTTTTGGATTGATTTTTTTAACAATTATTACATCTTTTGCAGAAATGATTAGCTTGGGCGCTATTTTTCCGTTTATTACAGTTCTTACTAATCCTGAACAAGTCTATGAGTTACCTTTCCTTGGAGAAATGTTAATTTCTAATGGTATGGAGAAAGGAGATGAGTTAATAATACCTCTTGCAGCGGTATTTGCCATTGCTGCTCTGATTGCGGGCTTAATGAGACTATTTCTACTCAAAGTCAGTGTCTTAATCTCAAATGCTACCGGCGCTGACCTGAGTATAAATGTATTTGAAAGAACTCTGTATCAACCCTACAGCACTCATATATCAAGAAGTAGTAGTGAGGTGATTAGTGGTATTACTCAAAAAGTAAATGCTGCCACGAATGTACTTATCTCAGTTGTCACTGTAATAACAAATTCATTTCTTTTTTTATCAATTATGGCAACTTTAATAATAATTGATCCTCTAATCGCAATTTTGTCCATGAGCACTTTTGGAATTGCTTACTTGATCACAGCTGCTTATACGAGTAATAAACTTGATCAAAACAGTAAAACCATTGCTGAAAAACAAACCTTCGTAGTAAGGTCATTGCAAGAAAGTCTTGGAGCTATTAGAGACGTACTATTGGATGGAACTCAAAAAATATACAAAAATTTGTACAGCAAATCAATCAGAAGACTCATGAAAGCTAGTGGTAGCAATAGATTCATAAATCAGTCGCCAAGATATGCGATGGAGTCATTAGGAATGATCTTAATTTCGGTTTTTATAGTGACAATATTTATCCGAGATGGTGGTATTGCAACTGCGCTTCCAATTATTGGAGTGCTAGGACTCGGAGCACAAAGATTGCTACCAATCATGCAGCAGATTTATGGTAACTGGTCAGTAGTCATCGGGAGTAAAGCATCTTTAATTGATGTCATTGATTTGCTAAATCAACCTCTTCCTAAAAAAAAGAACCCTAAAAAAAAATCATCTAAATTTAATGAGGCGATTGTGCTTGAAAATATTTCTTTTTCTTATGATATCAATTCAAAACCAATACTTAATAATTTAAACATTCGACTTAATAAAGGGATGAAAATTGGTTTAATAGGTGAAACAGGAAGTGGTAAAAGCACTTTTCTTGATATTTTAATGGGATTGCTTACCCCAACATCAGGAAAAATAAAAATCGATAATAATCCAATTAGTGAAAACAATTTGACCAAATTACACTCACTGATTGCTCATGTTCCACAAAATATATATTTAGCAGACGCTTCAATATCTGAGAATATTGCTTTTGGAATAGATCAAAACAAAATAGATATACCTCTAGTTGAAAGAGTTGCTGATGAGGCGCTTGTTAAAAAATTTTTAGATGATCAAGGAAGTAGTTTAGATAGTGGCGTTGGGGAAAGAGGTATTAAGCTAAGTGGTGGACAGAGACAAAGAATTGGAATAGCAAGAGCTTTGTATAAAAGATCAGGTCTTATAATTTTTGATGAAGCTACAAGCTCTCTTGATGAGCAAACTGAAACAGAAATCATGGATACTATTTATAATCTTGACAAAGAATTAACAATTGTCCTCGTTGCACATAGGATTTCAACTCTAAAAAGATGTGATGAAATATATGAAATGAAGAATGGGTCTCTTATATTGATAGGTACTTATGATGACTTGCTAAGTCATGTTAAGTAGACAAATTTAAATGTTAAAAGATTACATCATTAAGTCACTTATAAAAAAGAATGGAAAATTTCGAAATATCCATAGAGGTGAAACTTGCATCATAATGGGAAACGGAGCTTCAATAAAAAACATAAACCTCTCTGACTTAAATAAGCATCCTTCAATTTCCATAAATTTAATGGTGTTACATAAAGATTTTTCTTCTTTAAATCATTGTGCATATGTTCTACCAGAGTCATATTTTTTTTAT
>MDTD01060886.1_pt1 | contig 16875 bp, 12 predicted proteins | sample 811221 | NCBI WGS metagenome assembly MDTD01 (sample SAMN05326646, study PRJNA326480) | marine metagenome | isolation source: seawater | place: Pacific Ocean: South West | collected 2011 | reverse complement strand
CGGAATAAGCGGTCACGATAGCCCAGAACAGGCGGTCACGTTCAAACGGAATGGGCGGTCACGATGGGCCGGAATATGCACTGATGACCCAATCGCAGATTCTAGCGGCAATTGGACAATGTCGTGTTTTCCTATTGGGTATCACCTGATAGCGAACCCGGAAGCACTGACCGCCTCTAACAGCCCCATCATCCATTTGGTGGGGACCGTGAAAACCGAAGATCATCCTGATGCCACAAGCATTGCTTCGCAATACTGGACCCTGAGCGGCACGCTAACGCCCCAAGAACTGCGCTTTAAAGCTGAGGATGTCGAAGAGTGGCTGGGGCAGCTACCCAGTCTGCCCTCTGCTGAAACTGACACCGAGGACCAACCGGCCAAAACCGAGAATCGAGGGCGAAAACCAAAGTCCAAGCAAGACAAAGAGATCGAAGCCAAAGCCCTCAACTCGATCTACCAAATCATCACAGTGCTGGCAAAAATGGCAGAAGTCGACCTGTCCAGGCACTGCTCACACCTCAGCGCCTTTGAGATACAGGCCGCCGAGTCCGGCCTCGCTTTCAATTTGACCGAGCCAACACTTGCAAAGTACCTGAAGGAGGCACACGAATGGGAAATCCAGAATAGAATTACAGTAGCTCCAGTCGAGTCGAAAAATTAAATATTTAATGCATAAGTTTAATATTTAGCACCTGACCTAGGCAGATAAATACATTACCGGCGCTCCAAACAATCGCGCTTAGCGCTAAGGTCCCGGTAATGCTCCAACCCAACCAGTACACCCCAGCAACTCACTCACCCGTTAGTTACGGCAGACAGTTCATCCGACTGCGCCATGTCGAAGCCAAGTGCGGCTTCAAACGCTCGCACATCTACAACCTGATCAAGCTCGGTGACTTCCCAACGCCAATCAAGATTGGTGCCCGTGCCGTGGCATGGGATGTCGCAGAGGTCGAACAGTGGATGGCTCGCAAAGCGGGCCGCCCCGCTTCTGCAACCAGTATTCACTGAGTAGTGGGAGTGTAAAAAATGTCACGAAAGAAGCGATCTCCAAGCCATCCTCGCCCCCAGCCAAGGCCCCGTCAGCTGGGGCGTTTGCTTGAATTTCGCCAGCACGCAAAAGAGCTGTCAGTAGTTATACAGTCTTTATCTACTCCTACTACTGATACTCAGTCTGTCATCTATCAAGGTGTTACCTATACCCAAGCGGATATCAGGAGCCTGTATCAGGATTTGGGGTGGGCGCTGCACGACGCAAAAAATATCCTACACAACCGCCAGCTACCTCGCTGGAACGACCTCAACGCACCCGGCAAGCAGGTCATCAAACTTGCCTGCATGGCCGAACACCCGGATGCGGCTTTCCTGACGATCAACTTGGGCCGTCGCTTCTCAGATCAGGCTCTCAAGAACAAACGCGGACTGGCTCTCAGGAACGGCGACATCATCCGGGCAACTCTGATGGCATCAGGACTGCCGGGAAGCCTCGCTCTGAACGTCGAGCTATCCGAAAGCCGAGAGCGTAACTCTCCCCTCCACATCCACTGCATCGCACTGATTCCGGAACAATTGCTGGAAGCATTCAGCCGCTCACTGAAATACCGACTTGCCGCAGATTACTTCGAACACGCAGGAAACAAAGCCGTCCTGATTAAACCTGTACGGACAGCCGGCACTCTTGCTAGATACACATGCAAGGACATCTTGAAATGCATGCCGATGAATAATCGCAGGTTCTACGCCAGCAAGGACCTCACTGAGCCAAGCCGGCTGTTCTACGAGGAGCTTCGCCAGTGGTGTAAATCACTACCAGAGATTATTGCTGAGCTTCCAGAGGTAAAACCGACACCACCAGATCAGCCCGGAACGCCATGTGCGCTTCAACTGATGGTCAAGGAAAAGCAGATCCAAATGCAGGATCGCAAGCGTCAGATGAGGCAGGAAGAAGCTCGACTCAAGCAAGCCCGGAAGTTACTTCGAGAGCAGCCGACGCCGGACGACCAGTACAACCAGCAGCACCTACCGAAAACCCTCGACACATTAATGAAGCGCACCCGGGAAGCCGCCTAGGAGCCCCCAGGACGAGCGCTTGCGTCTCGCATATATGCTGTGTATGCAGCGAGGCGCAAAACGCGCTTAAAACGCACCGCAGAGGCTCCACCAAATCACGCCAGGCCCGGCTCAACCGCATCACACCATGCCCACGACCAACGCCTGATTAGAGATCAACTCTGCGAAGTGTCAAAGTCATAGAAAAAGCGACTTTCAGCCAACCCCAAAGGCTTTCAAGGCGACCCACATGCCGGCGATACCCTTACACTGCCAGCAACACTAAGCGCTACTGCCAACAGAAATTGGGCGCGACACTCAGCGACACGATCAACCTGGTCAACGGACGATCTAAACGTGCCCGGGAAGCCATCTGTAATGCGCTGTATCGCACGATCTACCCGGAGAGCTGCATTGTATGCTCTTCGTGCGAAAACCCCTCAAAACGCACAGTACGGGCTCGCCCCCCCCAGAAACACCCAAGACCCGCTATTTGTTCATCAAACCGAACAAGTCGGCCCCGGCATCTTTTCGCAGCAGCTCGTAGACCACGGTTAAGAACAAGTCACGCGTTGACTCATCGCTCAACAACTTGGTAGCCATACTCGTGTGACTGCTCATCGCCTCCGCGATGGCCGCCACAGCTTTGGAGGGCAGGTCAGCCTTCAACGCCTGGTCCAGATCGTTGTTCTTCACTTGCGCCATGACAACGCTGTCAGCTCTCAGCTTCTCCGACACATGCACGGCAAACGCCACCTGATCCGTATCGGTAATGTCCTTCCCGAATGCGTTGTTGAGTTTCTCGATCAGCTCAGTGAGATACTTCTTCTCGCGGTCACGGGCATCCCGCAACCCATTGTCGGTCATCCCGTACAACGCCGGCGTCTCCCCCTGCACGGCTACGCCACTCAAATCACCCGCTTTCTTGATCCTGTAGTGACTCAGCTTGAGATCACCCAGATCAACCTGCTCGGCGGTGATTCCCTTGAGCCGCTTGCGTAGAAGCCGGGCATAGCTGGCGAACGCTTCCAGACTGGGGTCATTGAATTCGATCAACTGAGCGATGTACTCGTAACTACGCACAAACTTGGTCAGACTCTCGCTGAAAATCATCAACTCATCACGAGCTTTGCAGTATTCAGAGCGCTGAACATCTGCGTACTCCATGTCCTGATCACTCTCTTCGGCATGCGCTTTCTCCCAAGCCTTCTCCCACTGATCTATTGCGTGGTTAAGGGTCTTCAACTTGCCATTGAAGCGGTCAGTTGCCGCCTGCGTCAGAGAGAACAGCTTCTGATGCGTCACCTTGGGGTCAACAATCGCATCCCCAAACGCTTCTACCTCAGCCTGTTCGTAGATGAACATACCGTCCAAACGCTGCTTGATGTCGTAGACGATGTTCGGGTCCTGAATGTCCGCCACCTGGGCATCACGGTAGAAGGTCTTGAACGACGCCAGAATCTCCTCGGCCTTGTTGGCGAAATCAATGACGAAGGTCTTGTCCTTGCCTGGGAAGGTGCGATTGAGGCGCGAGAGCGTCTGCACGGCTTCAACACCGGATATCTTCTTGTCTAGGTACATGGCGACCAACTTTGGCTGATCGAAGCCAGTCTGATACTTATTTGCCACGATCATCACTCGGTAATCCGGAGTATCAAACACCTTGCGCATGTCGCGGCCATTGAGACCGGGGTTCAAGTTCGCTTCGCTGAACTGGTGATCTGCTGGCAGACTGGGCTCTTCGACATCCGAGTTTGGTACATCGCCCGAGAACGCTACCATTGCTCGCACATCGTCATAGCCCTTGCGCGTGCAGTAATCCTCCATCGCGAGGTGATACTTCACCGCAGCCGCACGCGAGCTGGTCACCACCATCGCCTTGGCCTGCCCACCGAGCAGGTGGGCCACGTTCTTGCGGAAGTGCTCGACCACCAGCTCAACCTTCTGTCCCACGTTGACCGGATTGAGAGACAACCAGCGAGCCAACTTGCGACCAGCGCTTTTCTCATCAACACGCTTGTCGTCCACCATGTCACTACCGATCTTGAACGCCACTTCGTAGCTGGCGTAGTTCTTCAGCACATCGAGGATAAAGCCCTCCTCAATCGCCTGTTGCATGGTGTAAAGGTGGAATGGAGCCGGCGGATTGTCCGTGCTCACGGGTGCCGACGCATTGCGCGGGCGGCCGAACAGGCTCAAGGTCGAGTGTTTTGGCGTAGCGGTGAAGGCGAAGTAGCTTGCATTGCCTGGGCGCGAGCGCGAGCTTTGCCACACGGACAGGCGCTCCTCCTTGCTCAACTTCTCCCACTCTGTTTCGCTCTGTCCGGTCAACACGTAACGCAGGTCATCCGCGGTGCTTCCGCCGGTTGAGCTGTGCGCTTCATCGATGATGATGGCGAAACGGCGATCACGCAGGCTCTGCTCGCCGAGAATGGCCTTCTGTGCATAGGGGAAGGTCTGCAGGGTACAAACGATGATCGGCACGCTTTCGAGCATGGCCTTGGCCAGTTGCTGACTCTTCGGCAGACTCGACTGCTGGCGATCAATAGCACAAACCACGCCGGCCTGATGCTCGATTTGCTGAATTGCATCCTGCAACTGCTGGTCCAGCACCTGACGGTCGGTCACCACAATCACACTGTGGAAATAGGGCTCGCCATCCGGGCGACGCACACGGATCAACGAATGCGCAGTCCAGGCGATGGTATTGGTTTTACCTGAACCCGCACTGTGCTGGATCAGATAAGGCTGGCCGGCCCCTTCTACCCGCACCGCATCGACCATCTTGGTCACGCCTTCCCACTGATGGAAACGCGGAAAGATCAAACCCTCCTTGAAATAGGTCTTGCCATTGACGTCCTGAGCCTCCTTGCGCTCCTGCAGTACGAAGCGGTGGAAGATGTGCAACCAGTTATCCTTCTGCAGCACTCGCTCCCAGAAATAGCTCACGGGATATGCGCCGTTTGCTCCCGGTGGATTACCAGCCGCACCATCGTTGCCACGATTGAACGGCAGGAAGAAGGTCGAATCCCCGGCCAGCTTGGTGGTCATGCGGATGTCGCTGTCGCTCATGGCGAAATGCACCACAGCACCACGCTTGAACGCCAGCAACGGCTCCAGACCGCCGCTCTTGCGCTCAGGCTTACGATCAGCGCGGTACTGCTGCATCGCAGCCTCCACCGACTGGGTGAAATCCGTCTTCAACTCGACCGTCGCGACCGGCAGACCGTTGATGAAGAGAACCAGATCAATCTCATCGGCCTTATCCAGCGAGTAACGCAACTGAGGCACCACCCTGAGCCGATTGGCAGCATAGCGAGCGATAACAGTTTCGTTCCGACTGTCTTCTGGCAAGGCCTGGCTCATCGCCAAGGTGCCAGCGCCAGCCACGGCAAAGCCATAGCGCAGCACGTTGATCGTGCCGCCATCGACTTTGTTGTCCAGTTGCTTCACCAAACGATCAAGCACCACTGCCTCGGTGCCAGCACCATTCATGTTTCGCAGCTTGGTCATCGCCGGGGATTGACTGTCTTCCAGCCAGTCCATGACGTCTTGTGTAAATAGTGCTCGCCCTGGGTCGTAGTCAGCCGACTTGCCAACCAACCAACCAGCAGCTCCCAGCTGCTCGACGACGTGGCGCTCCAGTTCGCATTCGTGGTGGATGTGGCTCATGGTCATTCCTTTGGACTGCGGGCCTTCCCAAGCTGCTGAAGCGGCATAATCGAAACGCACGCACAGCCAGTCAAATACCCGTCAAATAAAAACGGCGCCTAACAAAACCGCAAACCAGCGAAACAGAAGGCTTGCGATGATGCAAGACAGCTTGTGGCTGGTCTTCGATCAAATACCCGTCAAATAAATTATCAGGCCCAATAAGGCAGGTAGCGAGAGCTTTTGTTGGACTGCCCCTCTTCATAAGGCTTGATCAGCCTCGCCTCCCGGGCATCCTTGATAATGCGCGAGGCCATTGCACTGTTCTTTGCGTCGATCCCAAAACGTTCACGCAACGATGTATTTGTCATTGGGTCACGCACGACATAGCGCAAGCAGGCATGTAGATAACAGGCATGAGCACGCTCCTGCCTGTCCATATCTTTGAGTGCGCGATGCGCGAAAAGCACTACACGTAGCGAGCCGTCTGGTCGCTCCCAGCGGGGCGGCGGCAGTTGAAAGAACTCAGTCTCAAAAACGACTTTGTCCACACCGCTACCACGCTCCTCGCAGATGCCTACCCGTCGCATGAACGAAGCCAAAGCTTCATTGCGAGAGCGCGGGGGACTATCAAGAAACCGGTCCACGTCGACCAGCGGCTCTCCCGGATTGGTGATCTCCAGTCGATCCTCGAAAATCTCCACCATCGGACCAGCCCCAGAAACAGAGAAGTCTTGATGAATGAGTGCGTTGGCAATCAACTCACGTACCGCCAGATCCGGGTACATGGGCACCTCTTTGCGCAACGCCTTGCCGATCACTTCATTTCGCGGCAACAGAGCACTGAGATACTCAATCAGTCCCTCAAAACCACTGGCGTAGCCTTTATGTCCAACTTGCTCACGCAGAGTCCTTAGGCGCGCCTTGCCTTCATATACGATCAGACGTACTGCCTTACGCGCCAACCCCTTGAACTTCTTCAACTCGCGGGCGAAGAGAATCGCACCGAGATTAGTAACCTCCCAACGCTTGGCCTGATCACAGCGCAGCATGCCATCCTCTTGCAGACGGCTAAGAATTCCTGTTTGGTCAGTTGGCAGAGGCAAGCCAAGCAGCTCGAAGTAGGCAGGGTAATCCAATAGCGCAAGAGCTTCTGCGGCATCCAGTCCGCTCGCCGCGGATAGCTCCTCAAAAGGGGTACGATCAAAAACACGCCAGAGCGCCCGTTCCTGCTCAGGGAAATCTTTCAATGGCTTCTTGTTCGAGCCGATCCGGATCAGCTCGCGCCCTTCAAAACTAGTCGGTTTACCGTGAGCACTTGGGATTTCAAGCAGCACCAAGGGCAGACCGTCCACCTCGACAGTGTGGAAACGAAAGTGCAGTCGCGGATTGAGCAGTCGCAGCAGCCAACTTTCCAGCTCTTCATTGCCTTTCTTAGCATGCTGCGGCACGAAGGTTGTACCCACAATTTCGTGGGTCGCGTCATCAATCCCCCACACCAGATAAGCACTGCTCTTGCCATCCAGTGCAGCAGCATTAGAGAGCGCCGCCAAATACTCACCAACCTCTGTCGGGTCAGCGTTGTTTCGCTTGAACTCCAGCCACGGCGTTTCCGATGGAAGCTTACATAGCTCCCGCACCAAGCCAATCAGATAGTCTGAGTTTCGCTCCAGAGTCATACCCGCTTCCTCATGTCTCACACCAATCGATGGCCTGCTCGACAAACTCAAGCATCCGCAGGCTCAATCCCTCCTTGTATTGCTTGAGCGGATTATCGTCAGAATCTGAATCTATCAAGTGAATTTTATCTTTAGGAACAAATGGTTGAATACCATAAGACTCCGCAAACAGCCGGACCTTATCCGTGATGACCAGCCATTGCATGGCTTTTTCTGGAGACAGGCTAACAGCCAGCGGCAGGCTACTCCTGAAATCCTCAAGTCGTGTATGGGCTGTCTGCATAGCAAATTTCAGCTGATCAAAATTTACTTGCCTGGCCTTCACACGCGACGTCTCTCGCTCCAACCATTCTTTATTTAACAACGAGCGATCAACCTGCGAAATGGCCAGCTCATGCCCAAAGACACGTCTCTCCTTATAGGCGTCCAAAACCGATGCGATCAGAGCATTTAGCACGACACTGGTTGACTGCTCTCGTCTGGACCTCGGTATGAAGTCGATCAGTAGATAGAACACGTAAGCAGCAAGAATGCTCGACAGAATACCGGATGACACTGCAGAGACTGACTTATGCGCGAGAAACCGCTCAACTACGGTTCCCTTTAGACACTCGATGACATCAAGCTGGAGCTCGATCAGACAAAGCAAAAAAAACAGGAGCGCCACCACAATTAAGATGGCTCGCTCCTTTTTATCACAGAGCAAAATTCGTAGGGCGTTGTACATATCTCTAGCCGTGCTTATCGAAGATCAATTTGGCCGGTCACCGCGGCGGTGATCAGGGCGGAGCGACGTTCTTTGAGTAGATCGATGCTGCGCTCGGTCTTTAGTTGAACCGTATCCAAACGCTGGGCATGGGTTCGTATGTGGCTGGCAATATCACGTTGTTCATGTGCTGGCGGGAAAGCAAAACGATACTGACGGAATTTCTCGGCCGGGAGATGCGCAATGGTGGCCTTGGAGTCTGATTCCTCAAAAACTCCTCTCACCTTGGCAGTCATCAGAGCAAAGAAGAAAAATTCCGCTGTATCCGTTGCGTCATTACGAGGGCGTAAACGATGCAGCGCCTTCTGGTAGCCAATCACATCATTCTCACCGCGCCATATTGCAGCGCGCCCGACATCGCCTCCCTCGCAAACAAGCAGATCACCTGCACGCACGGTGTAACGCAATAGCTCATCTGGATAGATGTCCATTTCCGGCAAAGCCTCAGTATTCACCGCATCCCACTGCACATCCTGATTACGCAGATATGGCATCAAACTGGTGCTCGTGATTCGCTTCTCATCCAGCATTTTCCCCAGCTCAACCGAGTAGCGAAAACTGAGTTTGCAGACAGCCCATTGCTCCGGCACCTCCCCCAGCCACTCCACGCCGGAGTCTTTCATCTTCACGTTTGGATCTAGGCCCTTGGTGACGGCATGGGTGATGAGCGCCTGGCGCTTTTCGCGCAGCAGTTCGATAAAGCGGGTTTTCTTTTCAATCAGCGCGTCGATACGGGCCGTTTCGCGGTCGAGGTGGGCGCCAATCGCCTGGCGCTCACTTTCAGGGGGAACTGCCACTCGCTCAGAAAAGTACTGGTCAGAATCGATGTTCTGAATCCCTGTGGTCTGCTTGATAGAGCGAACATTCACACCAACCGAGTACAGATGCGCGTTCGTATAACAGAGCCAGCGAGGAAAAATACCTTTTTTGGGCTTAACCACGGCGACAAAGTTGGAACATATGACTGACCGCTCTCCCTGGTACTGAACGACAACTCCGACAGTAGTTTGCTCACCACCGCCTGACTTCTCGATTAGGAGGTCACCTGGATTAACCTGACGGGATAGGCGCTGAGCCTCAGGCACTTTACGAAGCGTAGGAAGCTCCCCTTTAACAGTGAAGCTATTGCGATCAAAGTCAGCGACACGCGCACAGGGAATATCATCAGCACCGCCGTCCGGATCGTCGCCCCAAATTCCGTTCTGAGCCGAGTCAACCAGAGACCTAACTCTCTGGATATCCCAATGCTCCGGCACTCTTCCCAACCACTCCACCCCAGAGTCCTTATAGGTCGGATAGGGCTTATAATGGCTCATGCCGTGACCTCACCCAGCAGCGCGGCGATCTCGGCCTCCACCGCCTTGAGGTCGGCATCTATTTCGTCTAACGGGCGCGGTGGCTGGTACACGTAGAAGTAGCGATTGAAGTTGATCTCGTAGCCGACGATGCCGACCTGGCCGTCCTTCGCGTCCGTTTTTCCGGTATCAATCCAGGCATCGGGCACATGGGGCAGCACTTCGCGAGCGAAGTAGTCGTTGATATTTTGGCTCAGCGGCACGTTTTCAAACTCGCGCAAGTCGGAGTCGGCCTGCAGGCTGCCCTTGTCGTCAAGCACCGGCTGGGCATTGGCATCACGCTCGCCAAAGCAGGACAGCACAGCCTTCAGCGCACCCTTGCCGAGCTTTTTGATGCCGGCGGACTTGAGGAAGGCCGGCAAGTTGTCGAATTCGCCCTGCACAGCGGCAAAGGCCTCGGCCTGATCGGCGCCCTTGGTGTTCTGGTAGGCGGTAAGCTTATCCGGGGTGACCGAGAAACGCAGGCGCAGCGGACGCTCCACAGTAATGCGGCGATAACCAAAATCGGTAGTAGCAAATATCTTGCTGTTTGGCCCTTCCTCACAGGCCTCGTGCAGTTTTGCAATTTCAGCAATCTGCTCGTCCGACAGGTACTTGCGCTTGCTACCCAGGCTCTTGCGCATCGGCGCGTGCATGGCACTGGCATCGATCAACTGCACCTTGCCCTTGCGAAGAGCATCCTTGTGGTTGGACAGCACCCAGATGTAGGTGCCGATGCCGGTGTTGTAGAACAGGTCATTAGGCAGGGCGATGATCGCCTCCAGCCAATCGTTTTCCAGAATCCAGCGGCGGATCTCCGACTCGCCCGAGCCGGCGCCGCCGTTGAACAAAGGTGAGCCAGACAGAACGATGCCCATACGACTGCCACCCAGCTCAACAGGCTTGCGCTTGGACAGCAGGTGCATCAAAAACAGCAAGGAGCCGTCCCCCACCCGCGGCAACCCCGGGCCAAAGCGTCCAGCGTACCCCTGCTGCTTGTGCTCTTCCTGCACTTGCTTCTGAACCTTCTCCCACTTCACGCCGAACGGAGGATTGGCCAGGCAGTAATCAAACGTCTCGCCTGGTAGCTGGTCGTTAGAGAGCGTGTTGCCGAGCTTGATATTCTGGGTGTTGTACTGCTGGATCAGCTTGTCCGCCACCGAGATGGCGTAGGTTTCCGGGTTCAGCTCCTGGGCGTAGGGCACGATCGTCGCAGGCGCCTGCCACTCGTCCTTGACCAGCTCAATAGCCGACGAAAGGAAGCCTCCTGTGCCAGCAGCGCAGTCATAGACCGTGCGAATTGCGCCTTCCTGATTCAGCGCTTGGTGGTCAGGCGCAAAGACCAGGGTAGTCGCCAAACGCACAACATCGCGCGGCGTGAAGAACTCCCCAGCCGTATCGTTGGCTGACTCGGCGAACTTCCTGATCAGATGCTCAAACACCAACCCCATCTCATGATTGCTGATGACGTTGGGGTGCAGATCAATGGCAGCAAACTTCTGCGCCACCAGATAGAGTAGATTGGCGTTCTCCAGCCTCGCCAGCCAGTTGTCAAAGCCGAAATGCTCGAACACCTGTCGCGCGTTGGCGGAAAGCTTCGCAACATACTCCTCCAAGTTAGCACGTGTGCTGGTTGAGCCAATCGTGGCCAAGGAGAAGGTCGTTACGTTGTAGAACCTGGCACCAGCAATACCCGGCAATATCAGGTCGAGATCTACACTGCTGTCCTTGAAAAGCTGATACTGGGCGGCGACCTTCTCACGGGTCGGCTCAAGTACGCACTCCAGGCGACGCAGAACGGTAAAGGGCAAGATGATGCGGCCGTACTCGGATTGCTTGAAATCGCCACGGAGCACATCCGCTACGCTCCAGATAAAGTCCGCCAGGTTTTGCTGATTCACGCGAGATTCCTTAGTCGATCAGCGAGGAGCCGCACCATTACGGCATCCCTGCTGACCAATTCATGACGGTGCAACCTTACCCGCTCCGGCGGCAGCGAACCAGAGCCTAGAGAGGCCTCGGGATCGGATGTCAACTCAGCGCATCAGCCTTCCGACAGCACCTCATCTTCGGCGGACTCTTCATACTCCATCTGGTGGCGCGTCCATTCAGCCGCAATCGCCGGATTTTCCAGGATCTGCTGCTCGATTTGCAGAGTTTCTCGATACTCACGCGCTTGGGCCATCATCGTCCAGTGGGTCTGGACACCCAGGGCATCAAGCTCTTGCTTGATCTCACCAAGATCAAGGCGGAAGAACTCTTTACGCGGATTGACCTTGTTGACCTGCTGACGCAGGAAATGGCGGTGAAGCTGCTTCTCCAGAGTAGGAGCGTCTTCACTAAAGATCATGGCATGAACGTCAAACTCGAACGGGACACTGGCATCGCTAAGCTCACGAACCCGGTCTGTCGGCTCCAGGCGCCGTGTCATGCCGATTTTAAAGACATCTTCGCCAAACGAGCCGATGTTGGAGATGACATACACGTGGCCCGTTCTGGTTTGCTGCGCCATAGATAGCGCCCGCTTGTTCTTTTCTTCTGCCTGCAGCAGTTGCTCCTGCAACGCCGCCAGCTTCGCTTCAAACTCAGCGCGTTGCGCTTCAGATGCGGCAGCAACCTGAGCCTGAGCCTTTTCCATCGCCTTGCGCAGGGTTTGCTCTTCCTTGGCCGCCTCCTTCATCGCCCGCTCGTATTCACGCCGCGCTTTCTCTTCCTCGCGAATCTGCTCTCGCAGCCGGCGCTGCTCCTCGCGTTCCTGATCCCGGATAGCCTGCGCTGTAGCAGCCCATCGCAGCTCTTCAAGCCGCGCGTCCAGATAGGCTTCCGTCACCCGGGCATTACGAAACGAAGCACCGTTGACGTTGACCAGCGCAAACGAGTCGCGGATCTCTTTCTCCAGCGTACCGTGGTTGTCTGACTTGGCACGGGAGAGAATCGAGTCCACCTTGCCATTGAACGCATCAGTCACAAACCGAATCGCGGTAGTGCGACGACTTGGCTCAGCATAGTCACACACCGCTGCCTGACCGTTCTTGACCATCAACTTTGATAGCTCACGGGCTTCCTTCAGCTTCTGACCGGCTTCGCTGTAGCCAATCTCCTCAGCCAGATCATCAAGCAGGTGATAGGTAGGGACGATGTAAGCGTCACCATAGCCGTCAATCTTGTTCTTGATCGCCTTGGCAGCGTCCGTCAGTTCTTTCAAACGTCCAACCGCCGAGAATGCATCTCCAGCAATCTCCTCGGCCTTAGCATTCGCTGTCGCAACGATGCGCTCAGCTTCAAGCAAGGCAGCTGAAAGCCGCGCCTCGGCCTGCTCAGCGCGTTGTCGGGCGCTCTTCAGCAACGAATCCTTCTCAGCCTTGATCTCGTCGCTCAGGCGCTCAACCTCGGCCTCAACATCAACCAGCGCCTGATAACGAGTCAATTGAGCTTCAAGTGACTGCAAGCGGCAGCTCTGTTCACTGAATTGCTCGCTAGCAGCACGCGCGTCCTCCAGCAGTTGCTCAATCTGCCGCTGCTGTGCAGCAGCCTTCTCCGTAAGCTGAGTGACAGCTCGACGCCGTTTGACGCTCTGAACGATGAAATAGACCAGCGCCACTAGAGCGCAGAGGAGGACAAGTTCCATTTGAAGTAGCTCCTTGCTAGCAGAAGTCCACCGCCGCCCGGAGGGCAGCAGCACTAATTGCATAGTGACACACTGCCAGCACGACTTCAGCTATCGATAGCGAGTGTGAAAGTCGTAGAGACCGAGACATCATTCATACCCGGACGGCTTACAAGAGGGCCAGAGTTCCAGCTATCGCCTTACACAACCGCGATATACACCCAGCAAACGCCCACCTGTAATCAGGTCATGAAGCGTTGCCAGCCCGCGCAGCCGCTATAGCCGCCTGCAGCTCTTCGAACAGATCAGGCGGAACACAGTAGAACGCAGGTTCGTCATCGCTGAACACCAGCACAGCATCACCACCACCGGCAGCAACTGCAGCCAGCGGGTTCTGCTGCAACTCCGCAATACTGACTGACATCGAACAGAGAATTCTATGCGGCATACGTACTCCCTTGAATGAACCAGTATCGGGAAACAGACATTGCTCCACTCCCTAGCTACACACAGAGTGGGCGCAGAGCCGTGCCCGGAAGGTTAAAAATAGTTCCGATTATGTAAATGTGTTTGGCAAGTTACTGCGTAAGGATACTGTGTAGGAAATTCGGAGTTTAGCCCACTCACATCACTGCACCATCTACTTGCGCACGAAACATCTTACACAAATAAATTAAAATATTCTTATTGGACAAACAAAAATGATAGGCAATAATAAAAAAGAAAAACTAAAAAACCAGACATAACACAATATAACCTCGCCACCAGATAACTAACCAACCGCTTAGTTATTATAAAGACCTCACAATTTCAATAACTTATCCACCCAAAATCGACCTACCATTGCAGCTCCTAAACATAAACAGGAGCATCAGAATGCCTAAACTTCTCACCCAGGCAGAAGCATTATCAAAGTCTAGAGAGACCCATCTTGATCGGTATACATATGACCACTTCCGGTATGAGTCCAGCCGTAAAAAGGTGCTAATCACCTGCCCCATTCATGGCGATTTTGCCTGCCTGCCACAGCATCACTGGAGGGGGGTGGGATGTCGGGAGTGCTACTTCGAATCCAACAAGCGGTCACTGGCGTCATTCTTGACTGAAGCCAAAGCCCACTTCGGCGACAAATACGATTACAGCCTGGTGTGCGAGCCATTCGACCAGCAAATGTCGGTGGACATCACCTGCAAAGCTCACAACCTCACCTTCTCACAAGTCGCCAGAAATCACTCCAGAGGACACACAGGCTGTCCGGCGTGCCTTGCACTGTCGCTGTCCGGACCCAGCATCGAGCGCGGCAGCTACAGCGATGAGGAGAGCCTGAATTATCGAATGACCAAACTCATGAGCAAGGTTCACAATAATCAATACGATTACTCCAGCACGCAGTACAAAGGTGCTCGGGAAAAGATCTCCTATCACTGCCCCAAGCACGGTCGGATACTTCAAAACGCTGTCGATCACCTAAAAGGCACAGGTTGCCCGAAGTGCTCTATAGACAAGAAACACTCAAACTCTTTCAAAGCAACAACAGGCCTAACTAGGGCCGCTTATCGCAGGGCAATAAAACGGCTTGCATCTGGAATGTCGATGAAAGAGGCCTTGCTACCCGATTACCTGCGATCGGATCGCAGAGTCCAGCTGATAACTGTGTTTGGTAAGACCTATCCAAATCTACGTGCAGCAATACGCGAACTGAACCCACCGGCATCAGAGCAAACTATCGCCAGGTGGATCAAACAGGGGCTGTCACCCGATGAGGCCCTCTCGACAACGCCAAGCACTCATGGCAAAACCGGCATCATCTATCTCGTAACCCACGTATCAGGCAAGCAGTACGTTGGCCTGACAGTCCAACCGCTGCAATTGCGCTGGCAACACCACTTGGAGCACGCTGGAACCAGAAACGGCATAAAGTCAGAGCAATCGCTTCACGCATTGATCAGAAAGAGCAGCCCAGCGGACTTCAAAGTTGAGATCATAGATACAGGCATCATGGGCAAAGATCTTGAGCAGAAAGAACGGCACTGGATATCAACCCTTCAGACGTTAGCCCCCTCAGGTCTCAACATTTCCCCAGGAGGGACCTCCGGCGGTTCGCGCCCTCACCCGGTGGAGATAGATGGGATAAAATTCCGCAGTAAGAAAGAGGCTGCTCAATACGTTGCTATCACCCGAAACATCAGCCTTCATGCAGCCAAGTACAGAATATGGACAGGCAGAATTGATCTGTGACGAAATAGAGGAAACGGATCACGCGGTCATCTGACAACTATCACGCTTGAGCTTTTCTCAGGCGACTGGGGCATGCTCGCTTGAGACGGCTCGGCGCCTTACCCCGCATCGCGACTCTCACGACATGGTGGGCGTTATGGTGGGAAAATCCTTATAAATCCATAAAGTAAAATCATAAGCCATTGTTTTTTATTTAAAAACCAATTCTATGTGACATTCAGATTCAGAATATCGAGTAAGCCGACACCGCTCCGTTGCGAAGCGGTATCACCCTTAGCGCCGGGTTACTCCAGGGTAACCCGGATGGCGATGGGGTACTCATCGCAGTTGTGCCCGGCACCACCGCGATCGACCACCAGGAACTCTCCCTCACGCTCCAGCACCGACTGAATCGCGTGCCAGGTGCCGATCCGGTAGTTGACGCCCTGACGACCGTCGGTAATGAAGGCGCGCACCTCGGCCGGGTCAATCACATCGCCCGGCGGCGCCACCACGATCAGAAATTGCTCTTCGTGCATCGGCACGAAGGCCTGACTGCCGAGCGGGTGGCGCTCCAGAAAGGTCAGCTCCAGCGGTACGGTGACTGGCTGGCTGACAAAGATGCTGATCAGCACCCGTGGTGATTCACCGGCCACCTCGACCTTGGCCAGATCGTGATGTCGGCGCGTGCGACCCGAGTTGATCATGAAGTGCTCGGAGGTGCGCGAATCGATCACCTCACCGAAGGCCGCGAAGGCCTCCGATGTCAGGGGCTGGGCCGTCAGTTGCAATACGTCAGTGCTCATCCCCTGCTCCTCAACGGCCAAAGGTCGGCAGTTTCATGTGACGGTTGACGTCTTTGTACAGCAGGTAGCGGAACGGGCCCGGGCCACCGGCGTAGCAAGCCTGCGGGCAGAAAGCGCGCAGCCACATGTAGTCACCGGCCTCAACCTCGACCCAATCCTTGTTCAGCAGGTAAACCGCCTTGCCTTCCAGCACGTAGAGGCCGTGCTCCATGACGTGGGTTTCGGCGAAGGGAATCGCGCCGCCCGGCTGGAAGTTGACGATGTTCACGTGCATGTCGTGGCGCATGTCGCTCATATCGACAAAGCGGGTGGTGCTCCAGGCGCCATCGGTACCGGGCATTTCCAGCGGGGTGATGTCGTTCTCGTTGGTGACGAAGGCTTCCGGCACGTCAACGCCATCGACTTTCTCGTAGGCCTTGCGCACCCAGTGGAAACGCACCACGGCGCCACTGTTGTTGTGCAACTGCCAGTCACTGCTCGGCGGAATGAAGGCGTAGCCGCCCTCTTTCATCTGGTGCTGCTGACCATTGAGGGTCAGGGTCATTTCACCTTCCACCACGAACAGTACGCCCTCGGCGGTCGGATCGGTTTCCGGCTTGTCGCTGCCGCCGCCCGACTGCACTTCCATGATGTACTGCGAGAAGGTCTCGGCGAAGCCGGAGAGCGGACGCGACAGCACCCACAGACGGGTACCGGTCCAGAACGGCAGATGGCTGGTAACGATATCGCGCATCACGCCCTTGGGGATCACTGCGTACGCTTCGGT
>MDTD01009083.1_pt1 | contig 16877 bp, 12 predicted proteins | sample 811221 | NCBI WGS metagenome assembly MDTD01 (sample SAMN05326646, study PRJNA326480) | marine metagenome | isolation source: seawater | place: Pacific Ocean: South West | collected 2011 | reverse complement strand
GGATAGGTTTTTATTTTAATACTGTCTGTGGTGCCGGTAAAAGGTCGGCTTCCGTCTTTGGCCACTGAACTAATAATTTCATTGGAGCCTGCCGCTTTGCCCGGCGCCAGGAGCAAACGAATATTGTATGCACCGGTCTGTTTACCGGCGTCACTGGATAGATCGGATTCAGGTTGATAGGCTCTTTCTACCGGATACTTTTCATCGAAGCGCGAGTCCGTAAAACCGAATTCGTTCTCACATCCGTAGAGAAATTTCTCCCAGGAATAGCGACCAACACTGGGAATCCAGACTGCGTTCCTCGCGTCTCCGTCTATGTATGAGCCGAAGAAGTTTGCTTTTCTATCGGATTTTGCCTCAAGCTCAACGACCAGGGACGAGGAACTTGACTGCAATGCACTGGATATAATCTCTTGCGGTACGGGGAGAATGAACCACTGGCGAGGATCTAAGTTGGCTCCTCCTGCGGCTTCCAGCACAGATTTGTAAATGTCCTCGCACTCATAGAAGAGAATCTCTCCCTGGGATTCCTTTCTTTTTGAGAGTGTTTTTAAATCTTGGGCAAAAGGCATGATCGGGAGGAAAGTCTCCTGGACAGGCTGGCTGTTTATTTTGACGCGACTGAATTGACCCAGGTCTTTCCAGTTGGATGAATCAATCAGCAGATAGGCGTCCTTCTGGCTCAGCTCTTCTCTCTTCTCCTTCGGGAGATAAATTGATTGCACCAGAGAATTCTTCTGTCCTGATTGCCTTGATAGTGGTGCATCCCATTCGAAGAACCTTTCCTGGGCTCTCAAGGGTAGGGTAATGAAAGGAATAGTGGCCAGGGCCATGGCTATCGTCAATGCTGCTGAATATTTGCTGCTTCTGCGGGCCACCAGGAAAATACCACCGAATAGCAAGAGAGTTGGAACAAGCTTGATCAGACCGATGATTACCAGGGAAAGAGTTAGATTGCTGGAGCTATCGCCCAGTACCTGGACCAGATGAGGCAAGTAGTCCGGGCGAGTGAAGATGGATAGACCGATGATTCCAGCGAGATAGAGCCCTCCTGCCAACTTGTGGCGAAAAGCTGCTTCGGAGGAGAGCTGTTGACTTAGATAGAACAGGCCTGCTCCGGAAAACAAAATAATGAGAGGCATCGAAGTGAGAGCGTATCTGGGTACGGTGATGAAAAAGAAGTAGGCACTGTGCAGGGCTGTGAGCAGAAGAACTAGAATCCTCAACTGGATTTGTTTCTGATTCGCTTTCTTTTCTGCATCTTCCAGGATCTCGCTCTCCTGGTCTCCGGCTTTGCTTCGGGCAAGCAGGCCTACACCGATACCCAGAGCTGCCAGCATCAGGCATAGCTGGTGGTAGAAAACTTGAATATTTTCGCCAAATGGTCCAATAGGGGTGCGGAAGTCATTCCATGGAAACTTGAAGAGCCTCAAAGGTTTGTCCATTAGCAATTTTATGAAACGTGAATGGCTCTCTTCGTACCTTCGATGCATCAGCTGAAGGAAGCTGTGCTCTTCTATTCCTCTCCCATCCGGATATGGATAGGACAGCCATCCCTGGGCGCTGACGTCCAGACCGACAAAGAGATTGTAATGACCGAGCCTGTCTTGCACCAGGGAGCTCTTGCCCACAGCCAGGTTTTGCATGACGTTGAGGGGAATCATAACCAGGGCCAATCCCAAAAGGGTCAGTATGATGCTTTTTTTGAATATCAGGCGACCATGGTCGGCGAAGAAAGTGAGAAAAGCCAGCGTTGCTCCGGTGACTAAGAATAGTGCCGATCTTGTTATTTGCAGGACTGCCAGGCAGCTGCCCATGAGCAAAGACCACTTCCACTTACCGGAGAAATGAGAATAGGTGAGTAATGCCAGGCTGGCCATGAGCCAGAAAGCTGCGTATGACTCAGAATAGAGCCGCAGAGAGTTGACTATGAAGCCTGGATAGAAGGCAGTCAGGAGTCCGGCAAAGATTCCCGTCGGTCGGTTCCAGAGCCGAATCCCCACATAAGCCGTGCATGCGCAGGTCAGGGAAGTAATCAGGGAGTGAAAGATAACCGGCGCGTAGAGATATTCTGGCAATAGTTCATTGCCGGTGACCACATAGGAGAAAAGTATGAAGAGCGGAAAAGTGGGACCTGCCCGGTGCAGCATCTCTTTCATCGGTAAGAATAGCTGATGAAGTTCGTCGGCCCTTTCGACAGGCAATAGACCCAGGCTAAAGAGCAAAATATCCTGCCAGCGACCGGCAGCTTCGCTGAATACAGAAGCGATGGTTTGGGCGCCCCTAAGATATTCGGAGGCATCGCAGGAATAGGTAATAACTTCGTGCCCGTCAAAGAATGCGAACCATAGCCGCAAAATGAGAGCCACAAGAAATGTAGCGCTTACTATGAGCAAATTTCGGAATGACCAGCCGGAATCTGCTCCAGGCTCTTTGCGATCCAGATCTTTTGAGTTTTTCAGCTCCACCGAAGACATGGAAGAGGTTCCTCCCGGGGCTCCACCTTGGAAGGGATTATTCTCTCTCATGAGGTGTTCAATCCACCTTGAGCGCTATTAACAAATGTCAGCCAGCGTTACCTGACTTTGCAATTTTTGCTGTCCGGGGCTGTAATATAGTCGGCAGAAAACTTGTTCCACAGCGAATCCTGAAAATAGATCGGCAAAAACGATTTAGAATTGAGATCTTCGTACATATAAGTAACAGGTAATACTTGTCTGATTGTGATAAGAGATATGTCATATTGGGCAAGATTAAATCGTTACACGCTCCACTCACACCCCGTTCTCACCTCTTTGAAGAAAGCGCTCCTTCCAAATGACCTGGCAGAATTACCTAAATCATGCATCTCAGTTCGTTAATCAGGGTAAGTATGCTGATGCCGAGCGCATTATTTATCAGGCATTCAATGAAGCTCGCGCCCAAAATGATAGAGAAAAAATCTACACGTCTCTGGATCTGCTTGGATACCTGGCTTTTGTGCAGAAAGAGTATGCGAAGTCTGAGCAAATCTACAAATACGGAGCCCAGGTCAAAATAACGGTTTTGGGTCAGGATCACATTGAGATCGGAAAGACGCTGAAGAATCTCATTGCAGCCGCATATCAGCTGAAACAGTATGAGCAAGTGGTCTCCTATGCCAAAGAAGCCTTGAGAGTATATGGGCTTAATTACGGAAACACGCATGCTGAGTGCAGGCAATTGGCAACTAATCTGGTGGAGCTTCTGAAGTGGTTACAGCGAATTCCTGAGGCAGATGAGGTGAGGCGTCTATATCTCGAAGTTAAGCCTGTCCAGCAGCATTATCAACAGCCGGTACAACAGCCGGCGCAGCAGCAGCCTGTGCAGCAGCAGCCCGTGCGGCAGCAGCAGCACTATCAGCAGCCAGCACAGCAGCCCGTGCAGCAGCAGCAGCACTATCAGCAGCCAGCACAGCAGCCCGTGCAGCAGCAACCTGCTCAGCAACAACAGTACTATCAGCAGCCTGTGCAACAGCAACCTGCTCAGCAACAACACTATCAGCAGCCTGTACAACAGCAACCTGTGCAGCAGCAACAACACTATCAGCAGCCTGTGCAACAGCAACCTGCTCAGCAGCAACACTATCAGCAGCCGGCGCAGCAGCAGCCTGTTCAACAACAAGCCTCTATCAACCCTGCTGCCCAGAGGCATCTTCAGAACCTACAGAGTCAGCAGTCAGATCCAGAACAGGATCAGGATGCTAATAAGAAGAAGAAAGACTACTCAAACTTCGCCAAGAGCGTTTGCGATGTTTGCCAGATGCCCTATGAAGGCTCGGAGTGTTTGCGCTGTACGTCTGGCCAAATTGCGGTATTTGACCCTTCCAGTCGACTGGGGAACGATTTCGGTTAGTTGGTATCGCATTCGGTGTGCTGGATCTTTGCGCCGAATCGGTATGGTGTTTTGCTCAGAGGCATCTTATTCTTATCGTAATGCCGCAGCCGTATTTCAATGATAGATTGACCGTATCTCGTGTATCATGGGTCTCGAATTTTTTTCGGAGTGTCCCAGGAAATTGGCCCGTATCCTAATAACAGTCCACAAATTTTTTCCGGCTAATAAAGCCGGGACAGAAGTCCTTACTCTGAAAATCGCCACTGAGCTAAAGCGTAGAGGCCATGAAATCCTTGTTGTTTCTGCTGATCCTCCAGCGGTGGATGCTCGCCATGCCACCGGGCCGGAATGGCAAGACTATGAATATGAGGGTATTAAAGTTCATGCTATCGGTGAATCCCTGAGACTGAAAAATTACAGCTATGAACACGAATTTTTGCATCCGGAGATTGGAGATCACTTCGACAATATCCTGGAGGAGTTCAAACCGGACCTGGTACATGTGATGCACGCTCAGAATCTATCGGCTGAAGTGATCACCAGGGCAAAGTCCAGGGGCTTGAGGGTGATATTCTCTCCTACGGACTTCTGGTTCATCTGTCCGATTGTTCAACTGAAGCGTTCGGACGGCACTATCTGCGAAGGGCCCGGTCCCCAGGCGGAACATTGCATCAGTTGTTATACACCTGAGTTGATTCCTTCTTCGCAGCAGTTCGTGGAGGCGGTTCATAAACGATTGCCGGTGACAAAGCTTCTGGGAAAAACGCTTACGGCAGGCATCGGCTATGAGACCTATGTGAGTAAGAAGAGAGTCCTGGCGGAAGCTGCCACAAGAAAGCGTCCGGAAGTTTTGAGAGAGATTGGTAACAGCGTCGATGCCATCACTGTTCCAACAGAAATTATGAAGACCCTGTTTATAAAGAACGGCTTCGATGAGAGCCTTATAGAGAAGGTCCCTTTTGGAATTGATACCTCTAAGCTGGAAAGTTTTCAGGAGAAGGTACCGGCCGATACTCTGCGAGTGGGATTCATCGGCACAATTTATGAGCACAAAGGACTGGATATATTGCTAAAAGCCTTCCAGTTATTGCCCGGGGAAGCCGACGCGGTGCTCAAAGTCTATGGAAATACCGAACAGTTTCCAGATTATGCGGCTGAAATTCTTGAATTGGCGGATAGAAGTTCGATTCACAAAGAGAAGATCCAGTTTCTTGGTACTTTCGCCAATGACAAACTTGGTGAAGTCCTGACTGAAATAGATGTTCTCGTGGTTCCGTCCCGTTGGTATGAGAACACGCCCCTGGTAATACAATCAGCTCTGGCCACTCGAACACCATTGATTGCTACTGATCTCGGCGGAATGTCCGAGCTTGTTAAGAGCGGTGAGAACGGTTTGCTGTTTAAGCTCAATGATGAAGAGGATCTTGCTCGCCAGCTCGAATCTATTCTTCATGACAGAAGTAAACTTCTAGAGTTTCGCAAGAACATCGGTCCTCAGCGCACTGTGCTCGATATGGTTAATGATCTTGAACGGCTTTACTTTGCCTAGGCTGTCATTTTTTATAATTAAGCCAGAATTTGCAGACTGCATATTATGATATGCGTGGAACTCAATAAATATGCGCATTTGCTTAATATCAAGGGAATATCCACCTGAGACCGGTTGGGGAGGCATCGCCACTTTTACCCGCCATCTAGCCCATGGATTGAAAGAGATAGGCCATGACGTGGAAGTGGTTTCGCTGTCCAGGGGTGAGGATCATCTCCAGGACGATGAAGGCATTCCTGTTCATAGGGTCAAGCAAGAGTGGCTCGGTGAGAGACTTGGCACAATCTCCATGTGCATGCCCTACAGTCGATATGTGCTTATGACAAGCACAGCTTTGTGGAGAAAGTTTTTTCAACTCCATGTTAAGAAGCCTTTTGACGTGGTGGATACACCGGAGTTGCTTGCTGAAGGACTTTTCCCGGCCATCTCCAGAGCGCTGCCGCTTTTGATCCGGCTTTATACACCTCACTCGAAGTTCATTAAAGAGAAGCTACACAACGTCACGCCCTCTTTTGATCATGAGTTTGTCGCTGGAGTGGAGCGGGTGGCGATGCTCTCGGCTGATGTTCTGACCTCTCCGAGCCAAGATCTGGCAAGGTTTGTAGCAGATGATCTCAACTACGATTTAGAAAAGATCGCCATTGTTCGCAATCCGATCGACCCCGGACAGTTTTCTCCGGACGGAAAGGTAGCCCTGGAGAAGAGCGATAAAGTCAGGGTGTTATTTGTCGGTAGGCTGGAAGAGAGAAAAGGTATTCACTACCTTGTGGACGCTATCCCGAAAGTGACTGCCAGGCATAAAAATGTTGAGTTCGTCATCATCGGTGATGATACCAATAATGCTACCGGTCAAAGATCGGTTTTGGCGGAGCTGAAAGCAAAAATTGAAAGAGACGGTACTGGGAGGTTTATCAAATTTATCTCCCGTATCCCGCTGGATGAGCTGCCTGCACACTATAGGTCTGCCGATATTTCGATAGTGCCTTCGGTCTATGATAATTCTCCCTATACTTGCCAGGAAGCGATGTCCTGCGGAAATCCGGTTATAGGTACCAATAGTGGTGGCACTGCCGAGTACCTTGAACATGGTGTTTCCGGTCTGGCGATTCCACCCAGGGATTCCGACGCGATAGCCGAAGCGTTGAATACCCTCATCGGGGATGAGAAAAAGCGCACGGAAATGGGTAGTGCCGCCCGCAAAAGAGTTGTGGAAGAGTTTGATCGCAAAGAGATAGCCAGACAAACCGCGGAGTTGTATGAGCTCGGTCAGCAAAGATTTTTGGCCAGAAGCGAGTCTTCTATGTATAGAAAAGAGCCGGAAGAGATGTTGCAAGATGCTCATTTCATGTTGGCCGCTTTCGACAAAATGATCTATGACACCCTATACCAATATTCATGGCGTTTTCGCTTCAGGCACTGGGGCAGAATCATCAAGAAGCGACCGCGGCTTTTCCTTGCCAAACTAGGCGCCAGAGTAATGGGGGCTGTGGATCGAGCTACCGGTCACAGGGTGAATTCATTTCATAACCTCAGCCAGTGGCTGGCGGAGGAGTCCGTCCGCCGAAGTCAGGATTTGCCGATAGATCATCTGCTCAGGGTAGATCGCTCTGAAATGGAGCCCACTGCCGGCCAGCAACGGGCTGATATGGATGATAAATTCGCGTCCCTGGGCAAGTAGCTCTATTAGATTTGAAATCGATACTATATGTGGTGTTGGTTCTATCGGTGGGACCACGCTTGATTCAGTAGAGCTTTCAAGAGCAATATTTTCCCACCTACAATTTCCTGGAAATCTCACCCTGATTTGATGATCATTTCTGATAATTTTCCAATATAATAGGTTGGAATTTTTTGAAATAGAGCAGGCGTTGATTTGTGATAGAGAACCGACACATACTGGCAACTGTAGTTGCTGCCGGAGCGGAGAAAGGTCTTGTTAAAAGGAGCTTCAGGGAAGTTGGGGGTCGATCTCTATTAGAGATTGCAATCAACTCGGTGCTAGGTTCAAAGTATATCGATCAGATAGTGGTGGCCACCGACGATAGCGAAACCGAGTCATTTTGCAAGACCAGGAACATCTCAGTTAGAACAGATCTTTTATACGACCATCCCGATATGATGGTTCGCACCGACAAGTGCGGAATGAAATCTGCTCAGATTTTTTCCTCTTTCGATTACATTCTCATCCTTGATATTGGCTATCCTCTGAGAATCGCCAGTGATATCGATAGAGTGCTGGAGCTATGCCATAGAAATTCCGGTTTGCCGGTTCTCACCGTTTCCGATACCGAAATAGCACCACAAGAGTTGCACTATCTAACCGGTGAAAGAGGAATGCTGTCGGTGTTTCCTAAGATGGACGAGAGCGCTGCCGTATCAAGGAAATTGTACAAGACAGCTTATTCTTCGCTGGTTGCCTCAAGGGAATATCTGGAGCAGTGCGGTACTTACTTTGGTGAGAAGAGTCAGGCTTATCTTCTGCCCAGGGAAAGAGCATTTCGAGTGGAGTCCAAGGCGGATCTTAGCATCGCTGATTCACTCTTTCAAAAAACAGGATCCGGTTATTTTCCCGCTGCCGCGCAAAGCCAGAAGAGTTAGTTTTCTTCTTTTCTTTCGTAGAGATAGATCCCTTCGCTCCAGAGAGCGTGTGGGTAAAATTCGGCTACTTTATAATCCTCTTTGAAAAATGCCGCTTTGTATAGACCGTTCTTTCCGAAGAATCCGTCGGTAACCAGAAATCTCGGCTTCAACTTCTCTATCGACTCAGGGATGATGGCATAGAGAGAGGTTCCTACCCTGAGAGATTTGGAAGGCGGTCCGAATTTGATTATGTTTTCCGAGACCAGACCTCCAAGATCTAGAATCGGACCTCGATAATAGTGCCCCAGTACACCAATCTCCGGAGCGGCAAGAACAGCTTTTTGTTCGGGGTCCAGCTCCCGGGCTTTTTCTGCTGCCTTTCTGTAAATGACCAGTCTTTTATAAGCGCCGGACCAGAAGAAGGAGACCGAGGCAATTCCCGGAGTTAAACGGGTGGGCTGTTCAACTATCTGGACGGCACCAAGATACACGAGTATCAGGGCGGCAGCCACTGCGTTTTTCTTTTCAGTGCTGTTTCTGCGCAGCTCATTTAGTTTGAGGACCAAAACCGGTATCAAAAGTGAAGGCACTAGAGAGAACCACGCGAGATACCATGGAAAGAGGTAAGGGTTCGCCAGGGAAAAGAGTATTAAGTAAGCAAGCACCGAGATTGAATAGAAGCGAAGGCTGCCACGATTTAGAAATTTGATCAAGGAAAGCAGGACAAGGGTGCCGCCGTAGAGGCGGAAGAAATCCAGGACATAGCTGAATATCGGATTCATAGGCATGATGAATTCCGGCACGAAGCAGCCGTCACCCAGGCGCCTCAGGATAAGAACCATATCGGCAAGAAAAGGAGGCTTGTAGAACATGATTGATTTGCCGGTCAGTCCATGGGGGACAACTGTGCCGAATTGAATATAGAGCCATCCGGCTACGGAAATTAGGAACAAGAAAGGCAGGAGCCAGTATTTGAGAGCCTTTCTCTTTTCGGCTCTGTAGCTCCATGCCAGGCTGAGTAACATCCAGAGACCGCCCTCGGGCCGGGCAAGAACAATCAGAGCCGAGGACCAGGCTGACAGGTGCTGCCTGCCGTATTGCATCGCCAGGAGACCGGTGAGCATGCAAGCGGTAACCAGAGAGGTTTCTTTGCCCCCGATGGACTCCTGGATGTTGTAGGGGAAGATGGCAAAGAGAATCGCCCCCAGGGCTCCGGCAAAACGACTTTCCGTGGTTGCTCTAACCAGATAATAGGTCAGATAATAAGAAATTATTTGTAGTCCGAGATTTATTCCCTGGGACAGGACAGGAAGGTCCACGGAATTAAATAGAAAAGCGAATATTGTCAACACGGCCAGGTGAAGGTGGGAGGTGAAACCCATCGCTCTTTCCCCCGGGTTGTAGTCGAAGCTGATGTTGTTTACCCAGTTGATCACGTAGCGAAAGTCAATGTAGGCGTCATCCTGGTTCCATGGGAACTGCAGGGATCTTGTCAAGACGAGGTAAAAGAGAAAAAATCCCATCACCGAATAGAAAGTGATGGCGTTCTTATCTGTCTTGGGGGTATCGACTTTCCAGGAATGGATGTCAACTGCAGTGAATATGAGGGAGACGGCCACCGCACCCAGTAGCCAATAGAGATAGCGCTGATAAGCCCCTGGGATTCCTTCCAGGACAAGACTGTCGATTCCCAGGTTGGTCAGGTATTCGGTGGTGGAGGTCTGGGTTGTGAGGATAAGCAGAAAAACTCCGCCAAGAAGCAGCTGAATTCCCATGATTACTGGTTTCGCCGGCAACTTCATCGCTTTTGCTTTCCTTATCAGCTGATAACATTAACGACAAAACATCAAAGACTCTTACAACAAGGTCCGAAATAGTTGTTGTATACATGCTGTCAATTCGAAATAATTGTCTTAAACTAGTAAGATTGTGTTGATTTTACAAGAAAGCGAAAGGTAGACACAAGTTGTTCGGTGGTGGTAAGAGACAGCAGCCTGGAAAAATAAGACTTCCTAAACAGGCTGTCTTTCCAAACTACGAAACGCTAAAAGGGCTTTTTGAACAGGCCCAGGTTAACCGTGGGCAAGATGTGGAGTTGGGTTGGGCCATTCCCGGTTCCATGAAGTCTTACTTCATCAATATCCGTTTCGACAAAGTGACACCGAATCCCCAGTGGCAAGTCTGGGAGGATGATGGTCGTCAGAGTAAGTTGGTCAGTAAGTTTGAGACCAATGACTTGAACCTTATCCTTGACGTTGTAATGATGCTTGAAACCCAGAACAGTGCGGGGGGTCAGGGCAGTTCAGGCATGCAGCAGGCTGCCAGAATGACAGGGGAGCACGGAACTTTTCAGGGTGGTGGGGCTACCGGTGGATACCAGGCCAACACCATGCAGATGAACTCACCCCAGACCCAGCAGCCTGGTCAAGCGCTAAGGCAGACCGGCCAGTTTCAGGGTGGAACGGGCCAGTTCCAGAGTTTTTCCCAGGGAAATACCCAGGGAACCGGTCAATTTCAAAACTATCAAGGCACTAGAAACAGCGGTGTATTTCAAGGGGGCAGTACTCTTCCCGGTACACCGGTGGGTGGAGGAATGGGACCGTCCGGTTCGACCTTCAATCAGGGAATGCCGGAAGGATCACTTCCAGCCGACTTCTATTCCGATAACAGCGGTGCCCCCGGGGCTTCCCCCGCCAATCAGAATACGGCTCTTCAAGGAGACCTTTCCCAGGTTCGAATTGCCGATGTTTTAACGAATATCGGTATGAGCAAACTGACGGGACTTCTTGAAGTGGTGGGCGATTCGAATGTGGCTCAGATATTCGTGGTGGATGGGGCTCCCAAGCACGCTCAATCTGGCGCTACCCGTGGTGACGATGTAATTAAAGAGCTGGTAACCTGGCGTTCCGGCAACTATGTATTCAAGCCTGACAAAGTTACAGACATGCAATCTTGTGGCCGTAGTCTTCAGGCTTCCATCATGGAAGGGACAGCTCTTTCCGATCAGCTTCGTCAGCTCGAAGATGCCGGCCTTGTCTATGAGTCTGTTCTTTCTCTAAAACAGAAAAATCTGGGAGATACGGAGCTAAAGCTTCTGCTTTCCAAAGGACATCCCCTGGATTTTGAGTGGCAGAAGTCCATGTACAAGCTTCTTTCGAGAAAGAAGACTTTTACGGACCTTCTCAGGGACAAACCTATGGAGATGTCCCAGTGGGCTCCCTTGCTTTTCAATTTCCTCTATTGCGGAATTCTGGAGATTAAGGCTCCATCACTACAGCGAGCCAATGCCCTTGATTTTCTTGGTGATGCCAAACAGGCTGTGCAGGCGCTCAAGTACAACTTCATTCGTCCGGACACAGGAATTTATTCCACCGAAGCTTTGCTGTACTTTCTGGAGTACGAATATTATCGGTTCGACGCCTATGAATGGCCCCTCGCTTTTGTCCTGTTCGAGTTCAGTAAACGAAAAGGTGGTGGCAGTATAGCGGTGGAAGCGCCTCCGGCGGACGTGATCTCCACTGCTGCTCGTAGAATTGAATTGGTCAAACGACCTCTGGATATACTGGGGCATTTTGATGAGCTATCCTACGGATTGATCATGCCGAACACAAGAACTTCCCAGGCCGCCTTCGTTGCGAACAGGGTTCTGGAAGCTCTTACGAATACACCACTTTCAAACTCCATAGACAAAAGAAATCTTGTCACATCATTCGGAATTGCTGGATTGCCGGCTGATGGAGAGGACTTGAAGGACCTTCTGGATTCAGCCAGGGCTGCTAAGAATGAAGCTAAAGAAGGAACTTTCCCCATAGTTTTGTCCCGGGCTCTCAAGAGTAAGTAATGGCGCCAGATACCTCCACAGACGTACAGTTAGGCGAATTATTGATCCACAGCGGTCTTGTAGAACCGGAGCAATTCGATGCTGCTTATCGCCTGTCCTTCAAGATGCGGCTGCCCCTGGGCAGGGTTCTTGCCATGCATGGTCATGTGAATGAGGCCCATCTGAGAGACGCTATTGAAATTCAGTCCAGGGTGCGAGACGGTTTGTTGCCTTTTGAGCACGCGGTCCAAATTCTTAGCTCCATCGCACGGGATGGCATATCACTTGAGCAAGCCGTCAACCGGCTTGGTACTTCCACTGGTACCACCAACCAGGCGGTCCCCACTTTCAATCGGCTGGGGGAGCTTTTAGTGGAATCCGGGTTGGCTAACCGCTCCCAGGTAGAAGAAGGAATGATTCAATGCCAGGAGACCGGATTGCCCCTGGGGATGATATTGATCAACCGGGGAATTATTTCCCGGGCGGCCCTGAACTCCGCCCTGGCTGCCCAGCGCTTCATCCGCGATGGCTCCGTTGATAGAGACAGGGCTTTGTACGCCTTGAAAATGGCTAGACTGAGATCCATATCTCTGGAGCAGTCCCTTGCCGAGAACGCAGAGGTTATAGTGCCCGGACAGACTTTCGGTTTCGGAGAGTTATTCGTCCTTGCCGGAGTGGTGTCGGAAAGTCAGCTTATGACGGCTAAAGAGATTGAAGTGAATGAGGATAAGTCGATTGAGCAGGCTTTCGTGGAGCTTGGTTACGCATCCAAGCCCTGTACCAAAGCCGCCAATCATATTTTGAATATGATCGCCCAGGGTGTATTGTTTGAAGACCAGGCGGCTCAAATTATCAAGTCTGTTCAGTACGCCTCTTCCAATCAAGAGTTGCAGCAGGTTTTATCGCAAATCGACTCCGATCCGGAAATGCTTGTGGAAGAGAAGCAGCAGGTCGAGATTACTGATATTTTGAAGAGTGCCGGTCTCATTTCGGACAAGGATTTGCAGATTGCCACCGCTCTTGCCCTGGCAAACAAAGTTCCTCTTCTAAAGACACTCTATGATGCCAACTTGATCGACGAAGCAGTAACTCATTATGCTTCGGAGTTGAAGATGTACCTTGATCATGATCTTCTCTCCCTGGAGCAAGCCACCATAGTGATGTGCTATTGCCTTGAGAACCAGATGACTGTTGAAGAGACTCTGGAACTGTTCGGTTGGACAGCTCCGGGCTAGATTGATTTGATTTGATTGCAGTCTGTCATTTGATATGGAGATGTTTCTCCGCCTCTTTGTCATGTCGGTAGCATTCTATGAGCACGGTCAGGGTTACTATATACGCGCCACTAAATACAATGGCGGCTACGGTAAAAGCGTTGCATAGGAAATTGTGCATGTTACCCCTCCCCGGGTTTTTCAAGCGTCTAGCAAGAATAACGAGGAAACAAGGTGATTAGTTCAATTTGCGAACCTATTGCCTATGCGCGGCATCAAAGAAATCGGCAAGGCCTTTTCCCTTTTTAGCAGATTTAAAATGAACGCGACCTATTGATTTTTGTCCCGGGGTTGCAGCATGGACTTTAATTTGTGACTTGCTATGCGGAAATAAGCCAGGAGCATTAGAGAGCCGTAGGCGATTCCATCGAGGTACCAGCGACCGTCTCTGTAGTGTTTCTTCCAGAAGCGATAAAGTCCCCGGTGAGAGGATAGAATCATCCTCGTTTTTACCTGTTTGATAGATTGACCGTAATGATGCAGAACTTGAGCTTTAGGAGTAAACCAGATCTGCCAGCCGGCTTTTTTGATTCGATAGCACCAATCAACCTCTTCGAAGAGCATAAAGTAGCCCTCGTCCAGTATGCCGACCTCTTCGATAACTTCCCGGCGCAAAAGAAGGCACGCTCCTTCCGGCTGATCAACCTCCCGTTCGTCATCATGCTCCCAGTCCAGCATTTTATAGGCTCTGAACTGAGCACCATATGCAGAACCACTGGGAAATAGTTTGCTCAGTCCGATCAGTTCGCATAGCATGCCGGTAAAAGTAGGAAATTGTCGGCAAGATCGTTGAATACTTCTGTCTGAATTTAATAGCTGAGGTGCTACTATCCCCGCTTCCGGGTGAGTTTTAAGGAAGTTGAGCAGTACATCCAGGGCTCCGGGTTGAACTTCGGTATCCGGGTTTAACAAAAGAATGTATCGCCCCTTAGCTTTTCGAAGCACCTGATTGTTTGCCTTAGCAAATCCGAGATTGTCGCTGTTCGCGATCAATTCGACCCAGGTGTGTTTGTCGGCGACCATGGCAGCCGAGCCGTCGTGGGAGTCGTTGTCCACCACGAAAACTTCGCTGGTCAGATCATTGAAGCGCGCCAGATCTTCTTTCAAGGTTTCAAGAGAACGATCAAGAAGCTCTCTTGTGTTCCAGCTCACAACAATCACAGTAAGATCGAGGGTGGCACTAGCTGTACTCTCGAACTTTTCTGTTTTGGCTTCGGCCTGGGCAGTGAAATCGGTCATTTTTAAAATGGTTCTATGATTCTATTTTGTCGGCGCTGACCGATATCGATCTTGTCAGCATCTATGTTTTTATCGCGATAGTGACCGGAAGCGTATTAATAGATTGAAACAAACCTCTATCTATTTATTATTGTTAGATCATCTACAGGATGTTTTCCAGGCTGCGCTTTATCCAGGGATTGGGATGACTTGCCATTGAGTGCTTTGATAAGTGCCTGGCAACCTTGCAGGGCTTTGCCCTCTGAGGTTTTCGATAAAAGCGTAATGTAAAAATTGCGGAGCGTCGCTTCATACTGCCTTCGGGAAACCCGCTTCACCCTTCAGTCTGAATTCAGATTTAACATTGAATTCAAGTACTTCGGATTACAATTTAGCGCAGTTGCCGGGTTACAGGTAAGGACCCAATGTTTCTGAAGAGACTGACGGACATTCTCATATCGTTATCCGTATTGCTATCGTTCTGGTGGCTTTTTGCCATTTTAGCCATTCTCATCAAGCTGGATTCGAAGGGGCCGATTATTTTTAAGCAGAAGAGAGTCGGATTGAATGGGGAATTCTTTGAAATTTATAAATTCCGAACCATGCGAACCGGCACCCCAAACCTTGCCACAGACCAGATGTTGAAGTTGCCCAGTCCGGTTACGAAGGTGGGAGCGATCCTAAGAAAAACCAGTATTGATGAGCTTCCCCAGTTGGTGAATGTCCTCCTGGGGCAGATGAGTCTGGTGGGTCCCAGGCCGGCTCTGTATAATCAGACCGAACTCACCGCTCTTAGAGAAGAGAAAGGAGTTTTGAGATTTCCACCTGGAATTACCGGATGGGCTCAAATCAACGGCAGGGACGAACTGGAAGATCGAGTCAAGGTGGACTTCGACAAGTGGTATTGCAATAACTGGAATTATCTACTTGACTGGAGCATCATCATCAAGACTATCGGTGCTGTTTTCAGTAAGCGGGGAGCCTTTTAAACAAACCCGGGAGAGTCGGTTCGGATCATTAGTAGTGAAGTCGGAGTTCTGGAATCCTCCAAAAAATCTGGCGGAAACACTTGTAAAAACCTCAAGCAGGAAAAGGAAAAATGAAAGGATTAATACTTAGCGGCGGCAAAGGCACCAGGATGCGTCCTATTACCCATACTGCGGCCAAGCAGCTACTGCCCGTGGCTAACAAGCCGATTCTCTACTACGCTGTTGAGTCATTAATAGATGCCGGAATTCGTCAGATCGGCATAATCATCAGTCCGGAGACCGGCGATGATGTAAAAGATTGCCTGGGTGACGGTGATCGTTGGGACATCGATATTCAGTATATTTTGCAAGAAGAGCCCCTGGGACTTGCCCACGCGGTGAAGACAGCCCGGGAATTTTTGGGCGAAGATCCCTTCGTCATGTATCTGGGAGATAACCTTATAAAGGATGGGGTCGGTCCCCTGGTTCAGAGATTCCAGAGCGGAGAAGCCGATGCCTTCATTCTTTTGAAAGAGGTGGAAAATCCCAGCTCCTTTGGTGTGGCTGTTCTCAACGGTGATGGCAAGATCCTTTCCCTGGAAGAGAAGCCGAAGAAGCCCAAGTCGAACCTGGCTCTTGTCGGAGTTTATCTCTTCAACAAAGAGATCCACGAAGCTATCGATAAGATCAAGCCGAGCAAACGTGGTGAGCTTGAGATCACCGATGCCATCGCCAAACTCATCGAGATGGGGCATTCTGTGGACTCCCATGTATTGACGAGCTGGTGGCTGGATACCGGTAAGAAAGACGACATGCTGGAAGCCAATCGGGTTGTGCTTGATGAAATGACCGAGGGAACCATCGATGGCTTCATTGATGACATTACAAGAATCTCAGGAAGAGTGGCCGTGGGCAAAGGCAGTAAGTTGAAGAACTGTACTGTGAGAGGTCCTGCCGTTATCGGTGAGAATTGCTCCCTTGAAAATACCTACGTCGGTCCGTTTACTTCGATAGGCGACCGCGCCCGGGTCTCTAACGCTGAAATTGAGCATTGCATTCTTCGAGAAGACTGCCAAATTCTTGATTTTCATGGACGGATCGAAGATAGCCTGATCGGTGTAAACGTGGAGTTAACACGTGGGCATCACAAGCCGGTCGCTTTCCGGTTGATGTTGGGCGACGACAGTAAGGTTGAAGTGGTCTAGCTTCGGGCTTTTGACAACCCCTCTCAACGAGCGAGATGGAAAGATAAAACAATATTTACAGGCATAGCCTCCAATATGATCGACTCTCTGTTGATCTGGAGGACATGTCAATAAATAATCATTGCAGACACGGAAACTCTGAAGAGGAATTGTTTATGCGTCTTTTGATCACTGGTGGTTTAGGTTTCATCGGAAGTAACTTAATCAGGCACTTCCTAAAGGCACATCCGAAATACGAAATTATCAATCTGGATGCCGAGACATACGCGGGTCATAAAGAGAATCTTGAAGATGTGGCCAGCAACAAGAATTACAAGTTCGTAAAAGGCCGCATCGAGAATAGCCAACTGGTCAACGACATTGTCTCCGGAAAGGTTTTCGGCAAGATCGACGGTATCATCAATCTCG
>MDTD01104845.1_pt1 | contig 16878 bp, 16 predicted proteins | sample 811221 | NCBI WGS metagenome assembly MDTD01 (sample SAMN05326646, study PRJNA326480) | marine metagenome | isolation source: seawater | place: Pacific Ocean: South West | collected 2011 | reverse complement strand
TCAGTGATACTAAGTCAATAAATCACAGATTTTTTAAACTTTCCTCATATCTCGGTGACAAAATCAAAAAAAAATTTATTTTTAGAGAGAAATTTAATTGGTCAAATCAAATAGATACAATTCCTGACCATCTATTAAATGTCTAATATATGTATAACTGGAGCAAGTGGTTTTTTAGGATCAAACTTAAATAAGTTTATAAAGAAAAAAAAAAATTTTAAAATATTTCCAGTATCGGTAAATACTAAATCAAAGAAAAAATTTTTTAATCTTAATAAAAAGCTTGATAGAAAAAAATTATTCTTATTTTTGTTAAAAAAAAAAATTAACATATTTATTCATTTTTCTTGGCAGGGTATTCATGATCCTACAAACGTGATTTATTTAAAAAAAAATATGACTGATTTTAAAAATTTAATTAACATTTGTAACAAAGCCAAAATTGAAAAGTTTATTTCCATTGGTTCTATTGATGAATATGAAAAAAAAGGAAAATTATTTGAAAATTCTGAAACAACAAAAAGTAGAAAAAATTATTATGCAATTGGCAAAATTAAAAGTTTGAAAATAATATCAAAAAAATTTAATTCAAAATATGTGCATCTCAGAATACCCAATGTTTATGGTTTAAAAAAAAATAATAATTATCTATTAAATAAACTATTTATATTGAATAAAAAAAGATCCAAATATTTGTTAAAAAATTTAAATCAACAACGTGTTTACATTTTTATAGACGATCTTAGTAAAGCAATATTTAATGTAATTAAAAATGATTTTCACGGAGTAATAAATATTGGATCAGGAAAAAGTATTTCAGTTAAGTCTTTTGCAAAAGCATTCTTAAATATTTTAAATAAAAAAAATTCTAATATAAAATTACACGAAGGTAGAAAATTTAAAAATTTCCATTTTTCCTCAAAAAAAATAAAACTAAAAAATTTTAGAATTGATCTAGAAGAAAATTTTAAAAAAATTATAAAGTTAAAAAAAGCTTTAAAAAAATGACAAAAAATATTTTAAATTCAAGATATTTGTTCTTATTTTCAATAATTCTCATAACAGTGCCAATATTTTTTAACGTAATTTTTGAGAGTTATCCTGTACGAGTTTTTGATAACTTTTCAAATTTTGCAGATCATTCAGTCTCAGAATTCATGAATTACATGTTAAATAATAAATTATATCTCGACAAAGATGTAGTTTTACAATTAAGCCCCCTTGGTCTTGCTCACATAAGAGTTTATGTTTTTGATCCTGAAAATTTTCACTTTGTCTATTTTATAAGACTAATATTTTTCTTTTTAATATTCTATGTCTACTTTGACTTTCTTAAAAATTTTTTTGAAAAAAAAACTTATATTTTAATTTCATATTTTTTAGCTTTAATTTTAATTGATTGGGGTCAGGATGGAATTTTTTACATACCAATCTTATTTTTAATTTTAAGCAAAAAAAACAACCATTATTTGCTAATTTTTTTATTAGCACTTATGTCTTTGATGAAATTTTCTTTTTTTCTTTTGACTACATTCACACTGTTGTTTAACTTTTTTTTAATAGATTATAAAAAAAACATAAAATATATCTTTTTTTTCGTTTTCTCTCTAATTGTATTTAATTATTCAACAGGTTTTGGAGTAGTAAACTTAATTAATTATATAAAAATTAATTTCACTTTTTTATCTGGATATACAGAGGGACATGCCGCGGGAAATAAGCCTTTAGAAGTTTTAATTTATCTCATTGCTAATTTTACATGTTTTTTATTGCTAGTTGATTTATTAAAGAAAAGTAACCAAGAATTAAAAAAGATTTTTTTTTTCATTAATTATTTTTCTTGGAATTTCATACGCGGCTTACAAACACTCAATAGTTAGACATGATATTCATGTTTGGCATGGTTTAGCATTTATTATGTATTTGAGTAGTTTAATTTTTTTAAAACAGTTAAATTTAAAGGATACTCAACCTTATCTTTATATTCTATTTTTATTATCCACTATAACTACAAGCGATGTTTTAGCGAGATATCCTTGGTATTTTAATGGAGTGTATGACTTGTATAAAAATCAAATAAAATCGATTTACTTTAGGACAACTGAATACGAGTCAAAAATAAAACGCTCAGCAATACTTAATTTTCAAGAAAGAAAAAGACAATTTGATGATAATAAAAAAAAAATTAATGATATTTTTAAAATCGAAGATGGAAAATTTGATATACTTTCTGATAGTCCACTGCTAGGAGTTTTGTCATATAAAAATTATTTTCCAAGACCTGGATTTTTATCTTTTAATACATATGGATTAGAGAATATAAACAAAAATAGAAAACATATACTTAATCCTGATTTAAAATATATAGTCTTACCTAGTAATTTTTCAGCAAAACTTGATGCAAGATTGTTTTTAAATATGGATAATTATACTTGGCCTATTTTGTTTAATAATTTTAAATTTGAAAAAAAACTTAATATCGGAAATTCAGATTTTATTATCTTAAAAAAGAATTCAAATAATGATTTTAAAATTTTAAAACTTAAAGACAAAATAATAAAAACAGAAGAATTTTTAAACATAGATAGTTGTAAAGAAAATGATTACTGTTTAGTAAAAATTAAATCAGAAATTACTACACTTGGAAAAATTTTAAATTTTTTATATAAGCCAATTCCACTTCAGATCGATTTTCAAACTCATAAAGATAAGTATTATAGTTTTAGATTAACTACCTTTCAATCCCAACATGGCTTTTTAATTAAACCATTTCTTTTTACAGAAAAAGATATTGATTTGTTTTATAATAATAATTATAGCGGTATTAATATTAAGCACTTCAAGTTAAAACCACATCACAGACTAATTTTACCATTTATAAATCTTGATTTGTCTGAACTATATTATAAACAGTTCAAAATTGAAATAAATAAACTAAAATTTTAAATTGAAAAAAAATTTTTTAATAAGATCACTTTATAAGTTTTATATAGAAACAAAATTGTTTCTTTTAAAAAAAAATATTTATTTTTTGAATTACCTTTTCTTTAATTTTTCAGAAATATTAATTAAATTACTAAGTAGAAAAAGAAAAAATATTCAAATAAAACTTGAACCGATACAGGATCTACAATTCACAATTCAGCCTAACAAAGAGACGATTAACACAGAAAATCCAGAGTTTTTAAATCCACGAGGATCTCGTTATGATGGAATTTCTATAGATCCGAAATCTTTTATTAATAAATCAAAGAAATTCTTTGAAAAAAATTATTCCCATTTAGATTTAGGTTGTGGATCAGGAAGTTTAACTTATTACTCTAGAGAAGAAAATATTGACTCAGTAGGAGTGGATAATATTTTAGATCAAAAAAACAAAAATGTATTTTGGTTGTCTAAATATAAAAATGCGTACTTTAATGCAGATATAACAAAAGATTTTCAGATTTATTCTAGAGGAGAAAATGCAAAATTTGATCTAATTACATTATGGGAAGTTTTTGAACATATAGAAAAAAAAGATTTATCAATTCTTATACAAAATATTGCTAAACATATGAACAAAGATAGTTTGTTAATAGGATCGGTATGTACAATTCGAGATGAGAATCCCTTGAAAAAGTCCGTGTATCATAAAACAGTTGAAAATAAAGATTGGTGGATTTCAAAATTTAAAGAAAATGGAATTTGTGAGTTTAAAGATCATGATTACAATACCGATGACATGATAAGGGGAAATGGAATTGGTTATTTCGACTGGGATCCAAAGGATGATTATGGGTTTCATATAATAGGTAAACTGTGTTAATTAAAATTATTGATTTAATAAGATATTACACACCTGAAATTCTTAAAGTAAAAGTTGGTTATATACCTTTTGCATTTGTTGGACTAATTTATAAAATTCTGAAAATTGAAATTTTGAAAACCAGAAAGTTTAAAATTCACCTGGATAATGATGCGCTAAATTTTACTACTAGGGGTATGCTAATTACAGGTTACTATGAAAGTGGAGAACAAAAGTTGTTAAAAGACTACTTGCAAAAAGACCTTCCTGTTATAGAGTTTGGTGCTGGAATTGGCCTGTCAACTATGCAAATTCGCAATCATGTAGATAAAAAAATATATTCAGTGGAAGCAGATAAATTGTCATTTGGTCTGATAAAAAAAAATTTAGAGATTAATAACATTAACAAAGATGTTTATTTATATAATAATGCAATTGACTATCAAAAAAAATTTATTCTTTTCAAATCTTACGATATGTTTTTGTCCAATCATGTTGAAGATAACAACATAGATATACCTAGACTTTGGAAATTAAGAGGTGAGTACGAAATCGAGACTTTAAAACTAAGTGATATAATTAAAAAAAATTCAATAAAAGAATATCAACTTGTATGTGATATTGAAGGTAAAGAAATAGAATTAATTAAGTCTGGAGATATAGATAATAAAATGTGCAAAATTATTATTATAGATTTGCACGATATGAAATATGAAGGTAAAAGTTACACTTACGAAGATCTTTCAAGATTAATTCAAGACTTAGGATACAAAGTTAAAAATCAAAGCGTTGATCAAGTAGTTTATGAAAGTACCTACTGATAAACCAATATCGTTGTTATTTCCAGTTTACAATGAAGAGGATTTGATCTTAAAAGTTGTAAATAAATGGATAAAATTTGTATTAAAAAAATTACCTTCAAAATCTGAAATTTTATTTGATGATTGCTCTAACGACGATACACCAAAAATTTTAAAAAAATTATGTAAAGGAAACAAACAATTAAGATATCACTATAATAAAAGAGATGGTTTCCAAAACGCAATTAAAAGAATGGCTAAAAAAGCCAAAAATAATTACATTTTTATGACCGACTCAGATGGACAGTATCCTGTAAATAGTTTTTGGGAATTGTATAAGCATATGAACTATTTTGATATTGTTACAGGATTTAAAAAAATAAGATATGATAAGTATTACAGAAAAATATTATCTTATTTTTTCAATACTTTAATCTCATTTATATTTTTTTTTAAATTGAAAAATGAGGACTATAATTGTTTTTACAAGATTATTAAAAGAAAAGACTTTTTGAATTTAGATAAAAAAGTAATTTATCTAAGAAAGAGATTTCCTACTACGGAATTTTATTTATTGTCAGAGTATAATAATTTAAATATTAAAAGAGTACCAATTAAATCCTTACCCAGGGGAGGAAAAAAAAAAAGTAATGCGCTACCAATATCAATTATTCTAAAAATTGTAATCCCAACTATATTTAATCTTATAATTTTGAGATTAAATATAAAAAAAAAAATTAAGAAGCTTTAATAGATAAATAATATAGTTTATATGATTTTAATTAAACAAAATGGAAAATAAAAATTGTCTAATTTGCAATAGCAAAGAGTTAGATCTGGTAATTGATTTAGGATTACAGCCCTGGGCGAATGGTTTTGTCACTAAAGATGAAATTAAACTTGAAAATAAATATCCTTTAGAAGTCATGTTCTGCAGGCAATGTTCATTGGCACAATTAAGTTATTTTGTTCCCAAAGAAAAAATGTTTTCAAATCATACCTATTTATCGGGAGTTACAAAATCATTATCTGCTCATTTTAAAAAAATAATTAATGAATTAAATATTAACTATAATAAAGAAAATCAAAAAAAAATAATTTTAGACATTGGTTCAAATGATGGTACATTTTTAAAACATGCAAAAGATTTAAATTGGGATGTTTTAGGATTTGAGTCATCAACAAATATATCTGAATTAGCTAATAGTAATGGTATCAAGACCACTAACAAATTTTTCAATTTTGAAAACGTTAAAGACTTTACAGAAAAATTCGATTTTATAAATGCATCAGGAGTTTTTTTTCATTTAGAAGAACTTCATTCTGCGACTAAAGCTGTAAATTACTTACTAAAAGAAAAGGGTATTTTTGTAGTTCAATTTTTATATATGGATCAAATTATAAACAATTGTGCATTTGACCAAATATATCATGAGCATTTATGTTACTATAATTTAGAGACTTTAAATAAATTATTAGATCAATATAATTTAGAAATATTCGACTCACATTTAGAAGAAATTCATGGTGGTCAAATGATTGCTTTTGTCTCTCATAAAAATAAATATGAAAAAACAGAAAGGTTTAAGAAATATATAGATTTAGAAAATAAAAAAGAATCTAACGAGTTTTCAAAATATATTAAATTTAATAAAGACATCATAAATTTAAAAAAAAAAAATTGTGAATTTTTGAGAAATTGTTTGGAAGCAAAAAAATTAATTTTTGGTTTAGGAGCGCCTGTCAAAGGTAACACTTTATTAAACTATTTTGAATTCACGAAAAATGAGATACCTAAACTTTTAGAAATTAATCCATTAAGAAAAAATTTATTTGCACCTGGATCACATATACCTGTTGAACTAGAAAATGATCAAAAGCAAGATCCTGATATTTTTTATGTTTTGGCATGGAATTTTAAGAAGGAGATTCTAGACAAAAATCAAGAAAAAATAGAAAAAGGAATAGATTTTTATTTTCCAATAGAATCAAAAATTTAAAAATTATGAAAAAAAAAAGGTTATTAGTTACAGGTTCATCAGGATTTCTTGGTAGATTTCTTGTCCCAGAGTTAAAAAAGAAAAATATAGTTGATGCATTGAATAGTAAAAATTGCAACTTGTTAAATGACTATTCTTTAAAAAAATTTGATAAATTTAAATATGATGAAATATATCATTTAGCTGCTTGGACACAAGCTGGTGATTTTTGCTTGAGGTATCCTGGAGACCAATGGATCAATAATCAGAAAATAAATACAAATATTTTGTCATGGTGGAAAACCTCCCAACCAAATGCAAAGCTAATTTTTATGGGCACATCTTGCTCCTATCCAATAAATGTTAAACTTTCAGAAGAAAACTACTTCAAAGGAGAGCCTATAAAAAGCTTATATACTTACGCAATGACAAAACGAATGTTACACCAGGGAGCAAAGTCCTTATCACTCCAATATGGATTAAAATGGGCATCGTATATTCCTTCAACATTGTATGGACCACATTATCATCACGATGGGAGACAAATGCATTTCATTTTTGATTTAATTAGAAAAATCTTAGACGGAAAATATAAAAATAAAAAAGTAATATTATGGGGAGATGGAAATCAAAAAAGAGAGCTAGTTTATGTAGACGATTTTGTAAAAACAATGTTAAGAAATAATAATAAAATTAATAACGATTTTGTTAACTTGGGTTCAGGCAAAGAATATAAAATTAAAGAATTCGCTTTAATGATATGTAAAATAGTAAATTATGATTTTAAAAAAATTGAGTTTGATAAGTCTAAATATGTTGGAGCAAAATCAAAAATTTTAAAGATAAACAAAATTAAGAGAATTGATAAAAAATATGAAAAAAAAATGACACCTTTAAGTGTAGGTTTGAGTAATACTGTAAAATGGTTTTACAAAAAATATAAATATGATTTATTATGATAATTTCTAAAACTCCTTACAGAATTTCATTTTTTGGTGGGGGGACAGATTTTCCTGAATGGTACTCTATTAACAAAGGACTAACAATTTCAACAACAATAGATTATTATCTTTACATAACTGCAAGATATCTGCCTTCTTTTTTTAAAAATATAAACTATAGATTAAGTTATTCGAAAATTGAAAATGTTAAAAATGTTGAAGATATAAAACATAGAGTCATAAGAGAATATTTAAATTATATTAAAATTAAAAGTCCTTTGGAGATGCACGTTGATTCAGATTTGCCTGCAAGAAGTGGTCTCGGTTCAAGCTCTGCCTTTATTGTTGGCTTAATTAATTCTTTTAATACCCTTCTAAAACAACCGATAAATTCGAAGAAATTATTTGAAAAAGCAATTTATTTTGAACAAAAAGTATTAAATGACTTCTGTGGTTCTCAAGATCAAGTAATTACTGCATTAGGGGGTTTTAGAAAAATTACTTATCAAAATAATAAGATTTCAACAAGTTTAGTAAATATATCCAGTCACAGAAAAAAAAAATTGGAGGAATCTTTAGTAATAGTATTTACTGGATTTTCTAGGAATGCAACTCAAGTAGAAAAAAATAAAATTAAATTAATTAATAAAAAAACAAAAAATTATAAAGAAATTTATTCATTAGCTCTTGAAGCAAAACAAGTTTTTGAAAATGGAAAAAGTGATTTAAATGATATTGGTAAACTTTTACACGAAAGCTGGAAAATTAAAAAAACACTCTCAAATAATGTTTCTAATTTAAAAATTAACAAAATATATGATTATGCAATTGCAAATGGAGCAACTGGTGGAAAAATTCTTGGAGCTGGAAATGGAGGATTTTTGCTTTTTTATGTACAAAAAAAAAATAAAAAAAAATTTCTTTTAAGAATGAATAAGTTTTTAAATTTTCCAGTAGTATTTTCAAATCATGGATCTAGGATAATATATAAGTCAGATGAAAAAATTAAAGTTTAAAAAAAATTTCAGATATTAATACAATTTACTATAATTTTATAGAATCAATTAAAGCAAAAAAATTATTTATTGAAAACAAATATGAAATAAAAAATTTATTAAATATAGCCAAAAAAATTAAAATAAAATTGTCTAAAGGAGGTAAAATTTACTTTGCAGGGAATGGAGGAAGTGCAAGCGACTCAATACACATTTCAACAGAACTAATAAGTAAATTATCTAAAAACAGAGCACCAATCCCTAGTGGTGATTTAGTCTCTAATATTTCATTAATTTCTGCAATTTCAAATGATTTTTCGTATAAAAATATTTTTACAAGGCAAATAGAGGCAAACTTGACAAATAAAGACATTTTTTTTGCAATAACAACTAGTGGAAATTCAAATAATATTGTTGAAGCTTTAAAATTATGTAAAAAAAAAAATATTTATTCAATTTTGCTTACAGGTAAATCTGGTGGAATTTCAAAAAAACATGCAAATAATTTTATTTGCGTACCGTCTAATAGAACTCAAACTATTCAAGAAGTGCATATTTTAATTGGACATTGCCTTTGTGAAATATTAGAAAATTCACTTTATGAATGATAAAAAAATACTTATTTTAGGTGGTGCAGGTTATTTAGGATCTGTATTTACAGAACACTTACTAAGAGAAAAATTTAAAGTTACTGTAATAGATAGATTTATTTTTGGACAAGATAGCCTTAACCATTTATGCCACGATCAAAATTTAGATATTTTAAATTCAGATGTAAGAAATTTATTAAATATTAAAAAGTATGTTGCTGAAAGTGATATAATTTTTCCATTAGCAGCATATGTCGGAGCCCCTTTATGTAACAAAGATCCTATTGGAGCTGACTTAATTAATCATAAATCTATAATAGACCTTTTATCTATAATTTCTGATAATCAATATCTCATCATGCCAACTACAAACAGCGCATATGGAACAGGAAATGAAAATAACTATTGTGATGAAAATTCACCATTAAACCCAATATCAAAATATGCAATAGATAAAGTTGAAATAGAAAAAAAATTAATGGAGCGAGAAAACTCAATAAGTTTACGACTAGCAACTGTTTTTGGCATGTCTCCAAGAATGAGATTAGATTTATTAGTAAATGATTTCGTTTATAGAGCTTTTAAAGACAAATATGTAGTTCTTTTTGAATCTCATTTTAAAAGAAATTATATTCATGTTAAGGATGTTTCAAAAGCTTTTTTACATTCAATGAATAATTTTGAAATGATGAAAGGTCAAATTTATAATGTTGGTTTATCAAATGCAAATCTTTCAAAATTAGAATTATGTAAACTTATAAAAAAATACATAAAAGATTTTGTAATTCTTGAAGAAAATTTAAAAAAAGATGAAGATCAAAGAAATTATATAGTATCTAATGAAAAGATCGAAAAAACAGGTTATTTACCAGATTACTCTGTCGATGATGGGATAAAGGAATTGATAAAAGGATATACTTATCTTCAAAAAACTGGACATTCAAACATTTGAAAAAAATAGATCTAGTTATTCTATGTGGTGGATATGGTACTAGATTAAAAGATATTACTAAAAAAATACCAAAACCATTAATCAAAATTGACAATATTCCTTTTATTCAATATTTAATCAATTTTTATTCTACTTCATCTTATATAGAAAATATATTTTTACTTACTAGTTACAAAAGTGAAAAATTTTTTAAAATTTATCATAACAAGTTGGCAAATCTAAAAAAAATAACGTGTTTAAAAGAAAAAAAACCCCTTGGTACTCAAGGCGCATTATTCAATTTGAAAAAAAAAGTAAAAAATGACTTTATTTTAACTAATGGTGATAGTTTTGTTCAATTTGATTTAAAAAAATTTCTAAATTTAAAAGGAAAAAATAAAATGCTATTAGTAAAAAATAGAAATTATCGAGAAAATAAAAAATTAATTAAATTGAAACTAAATAATAAAAAAAAAATAATTTACTCGAATAAAAAAAATTATGGCTTAATGAATGCAGGTGTTTATTTCTTTGAAAAAAAAATACTGAGCGATATTAAAAATATTTATTCATCTTTAGAAATAAATTTATTACCAAAACTTATTAAATGCGAGAAACTGTTTGGACTTGAAACCAAAGGTTATTTTATCGATATCGGCACATTAAAAAATCTTAAGAAAGCCAAAAGAGATTTTAAAATAATCTTTAAAAAGCCTGCTTTATTTTTAGATAGAGATGGGGTTATAAATTATGACCAAGGATATACTCATAAAAAAAATAAACTTAAACTGATTACTAAAAACCTCAAAAAAATTAAAGAGAAATATCAAAATTATTATAAGTTTATTATTACAAATCAATCTGGAATCGGAAGAGGTTATTATACCGAGAAACAATTTTTAGATTTTCAAAAATGGATGAATGAAAAAATATACTTAAAATTTAAAATATTAATTAATGATGTTAAGTTCTGTCCACACCATCCGACTAAAGCAAAATTAAATTTTAAAATTAAATGCAAGTGCAGAAAACCTGGAAATTTATCAGTAATTGAAATTCTAAAAAATTGGCAAATCAAAAAGCGTAAATCAATTATGATAGGGGACAAGCCATCAGATAAAAAATGTGCATATAAATCTGGTTTAAGATTTATGTTTGAAGATGAATTTATTTAGATATTATTGCATTAAATTCTATGGATCCATAAAGAGGTCCATAAACTTTTACACTCTTAAAATTAATTTCATTTAAATTAATTAGAGTATTTATTATTTCTGCAAAAGAATATGGTGTAAATTGCCAAGCATGTACATCAATATATTCTCCATCTGACAATTCATATTTTTCAATAGCTTGTTTTATACGCAATGGGTCTATATTAATAAATTCCAAATTATTTTTTTTATCTTCTAGGCTTTCATCCCAATGTATTTTACTTTCATTGTGAGTTGTTAAGGCATAATGTTCTACTATAGACCCAATAGAATGAGTTCTAAGATTGTTTTGTTTAGCATTCAATATATCACTGATTTTACTTACTGGTAAATTTGCATCAAAACAGTATTTACAATTTGGTATTATAAGAAAATATTTTCCTTTGTCGTTCAATATATTGCTCACATTATTCAAATGTTTAATTAAGTTAGGTTGGTGCTCAATATTGTGTGAGCTCACCACAATATCAAAATTTTCTTCAATGATTTCCAGATCTCCTGTGGGTGACACATAATCAATTTCAGGAATATTATCTATCTCAAAATTTTTATTTTTAGCTCTTTCAATTAGATTTTTTTTATCCAAAACATCAATATATTTTACTTTTTCACCCTTTATTAATGGATTATTAAATGGGCCTATTTCTAAAGTTTTTTTCTCAGATTTTATTTCACCTAAAAACATTCCTCTTAAAGAAAGAGGAGACGCCAACCTTCCCTCTTTATATCCGTGATTAAAGTAATGTTTGAGCAATCCATCGTCATCCATATTAGATAAGTCTGGATAATTTTTTTTATAAAAACTTAAATCTACCTCAATGTTATTTTTTTTAAAATTTATCATTACGGATTTTTCACTCTTTTTTTGATTACTTATTTTTTGTAATTTGATAAAATATATTATACTGTAAACTATTCTTTTAAATATATTTTTGATATAAAATTTTATAAAATTCATAATATAAAAATATGTATTATTCTTAATACCCTTAAAGAATATAATTTTTTTTGCAATTTAATATATTTTGACAAAAATAAAAATTACATATAATCGTTTTAAAAAATGCATATTTTCATAACAGGAGTAGCTGGCTTTTTAGGATCTAACTTGTCAGATTTTTACATTAAGAAAGGTTTTAGGGTATCAGGATGTGACAACCTAGTTGGTGGAGATCTATCTAATATTGATAAAAAAGTCAAATTTTATAAAGGTAATTGTGAAGATCTTGAATTTATGACAAATGCAACAAAGGACTCTGTTGATGTTTTGTGTCATGCTGCAGCTTATGCTCATGAAGGTTTATCAAGTGTATCCCCAACTATAATATGCAATAATATATTTACAGGAAGTATATCTACATTCACTGCTGCAATTAAAAACAAAATAAAGAGGATAGTTTACTGTTCATCGATGGCAAGATATGGAGAAATAAAACCACCTTTTAGAGAGGATGATGAGCCGAAACCCATAGATCCATATGGAGTTTCAAAATTAGCATCTGAAAAAGTTTTAGAAATATTAGGTAAAACTCATAATTTTGAATACAATATTGCAGTTCCTCACAATATAATTGGACCAAAACAAAAATATGACGATCCATTCAGAAATGTAGTTTCAATAATGGTGAACTTAATGCTTCAAAATCGGCAACCAGTAATTTATGGAGACGGTGAGCAAACAAGATGTTTTTCTGATATAGACGATTGCATTTTTTGTTTAGACAAACTTATGACTGATATAAATATAAATAAACAAATTGTTAATATTGGACCAGATAATAATTTCATTTCTGTAAATCAATTATTCAAAAAACTATCAAACAAACTTCAATTTAATATGGAACCAGTTTACATGTCAGATAGACCAAACGAAGTAAAACATGCCGTTTGTTCCTCGGACAAAGCAAGAAAAGATCTTAATTATGTAAATAAAATCTCATTGGATGAGTCATTAGATAAGGTTATAAACTACATAAAATTTTTAGGTGTAAAAAAATTTGATTATAATTACCCTTTAGAAATCGTAAATGATAAGACTCCCAAGACATGGAAAAATAAGATTTTTTAAATTTTTTTAATTAATATTGCAATAACAAGCATTAGGTTACCTAGAATTGTCTGTCTTAAAATTTTTTTTTTAAAGAGAATCAAATTTATTTTTCTGATAGGATTATTATACTTTCTTGATTTATAAAATAATTTTACAATTTCAGTATTATTCCTACTAACTTCAAAATTTTTTATCATTTCAAAAAGATGGTTTTTATTAAGATCATGCCATTTTTTGTATCTTCCCTTAAAACCCCAATAAATCCTTTTTAATAGATTGAATAAACCTGTATTTGATCCAATTACATTATTAGAATGCTGTCTATAAAATAAAAGTGGTTTTTTTATAAACAAAAATTTTTTATCCAATGTCATCGCCACTTGATATAAATACCAATCATGAGAGGCAGGTTCGCAATAGCCAATTTTTTTTAGGGTTTTTTGAAATTTATTAGTCCAAACCAAAGTGTTACCTCCTGCTATAGATTGAACCAACGAATTTTCAAGAGATGGTTTTCGCTTGAATTTCATACTCTCACCGCATGGTATTAAATTCTCAAAAGTGTATATAGTTCTAGAGCCGACTATATCTGCATTATATTTTTTAATTTTTTTTACACAGTAAAATAATTTGTTTTTTAACCACACATCATCTTGATCACAGAAGCAATAATAATCAAACTTTAGAGGGACTTTATTTAAAAGATAAATAAAATTTTTCGTGGGATTTTTAAAGTTTTGGGACTTAAAAATCTTAATATGTTTAGGAAATTTTTTTAAAATATTCAAAGTATTATCTTTAGAGTTATCATCAATTGCAAAAATTTGAATTTTAACATTTTTTTGAATAAAAATACTTTTCAGTTGTTCATATAAATATTTTTCACCATTATAGGTTGATAGTAATACTGCAACTTTGTCCATAATCAATTTAGTTATTTAATCATATGATTGTAAATTACAAATTTTTTAAAGAAAATTTCACTTTTATGTAATACTTTTTTTTAAAAAGGTAAAAAATATATATATCTAATATTTTGTATAGATTTATTTTAAAATAATTGAACAAATAATTTAATATATTATAGTTTTTTAAGTTAATCTAAAATTATCAAAATGAAAGAGCTATTTTTAATAATATTTGTGAGTATATTATTTTTTTATTTCTCAAATATAATAAGCAAAAAATTTAATTTGTTAGATTTTCCAAATAAAAGAAAAATCCATTTTGAGCCAATACCCTTTACTGGTGGATTAGGTTTGATTTTAAGTTTTTTTTTTACAATTTGGATATTACATGTTGATTACATATTGCTTAATGTAATTTTCTCAAGTTTTTTAATTTTATGCTTGGGAGTATTAGATGATAAATATAAGATAAATATTGGAACTAGAATTTTTTTTCAAATATTAATTATATTTTTCTTCATAAATACTTATCATATTGAAATAAATTATATTTTTAAAATAGATAATTCATTTAAATTAAGTCTAGGAGGCTTCAGTTTAATTTTTACACTTCTTTCTGTAGTTTTTTTTATTAATGCATGTAATTATATAGATGGAATTGATGGTTTACTTGCAATCCAGTCTATAACAATTTTTCTATTTTTAAGTTTTTTGCAATTTTATATACACAATATAATAAATACAGACTTATTATATCTTATTATCCCTATGATAGTTTTTCTTTTTTTTAACTTCAAAACTTTTTCGCTACCAAAATTATTTCTTGGAAATGGAGGAAGTACAATGCTTGGTTTTAACATAGCCTTTTTTTCAATTTATTATGGCTACTTTTATAAATATCTAATAGATCCAGAATTATTGATTTGGTGTTTGACTTTAGTGGTTTACGAATTTTTAAGTACAAATTTGTCGAGATTTATTAATAACAAACCATTATTTAATCCTGGACAAGACCATATCCAATATATTTTATTAAAAAAATATAACTCAGTCCTAAAAGCAAATATAATTATTTCAATATCAAATGTATTTTTACTTGGTATTGGTTTACTTTCTTGGAATTTTGGAGAAATATATTCAGTTTTAGCTTATATATTATTTTTTTTTATTTATTTTAAATTTAGAGATAAATTATCCAAAACTACAATTCAAGAGAGCTAAATATATTTTTAAATTTCACATGTTAATTTCTAATAAACCCAAAATTTAATTTAGAAAAATCTATGATTAATTTTGAGAAAAACTATGTTAATTTTTTGAGTTATTTTTTTATCTTAATTCCAATATTTTTAGTTACAGGACCTTTTTTATCAGATTTAGGCGTTTCAATTTTAGCAATCTCGTCAATTTTTCTTTTAAGAGAAAAGAAATATTTTTTTAATTTTTTTACTATAATTTTTATAGTTTTTTATATCTTAATTTTAATTAGTTCACTTTTTTCTGAACATAAAATTTTAGCACTCACGAATAGCTTATTTTATTTTAGATTTTGTCTTTTTTCACTTTTTGTGTGGTTTTTATTTGAAAGAGAAATTTTAATACTTAAGAAGATTTTTTATGTTTTAACTTTTATATTTTCTTTAATTATTTTTGACTCAATTTATCAATATTTAAATGGATTTAACATTTTAAATATGGAAATAATTGAAGAAGGCCGTATCAGTAGTTTTTTTGGCGATGAATTAAAAATGGGAAGTTTCTTAATGCGTTTATTTCCTTTGTTTATAGCGGTAAGTTTATTCTATTACGATGAAAAAAAGCATAAAAAATTTTTACCATTATTTTTTATATTTATTATATTTATTTATGTGACAGTTTATTTGAGCGGTGAAAGAACAAGTTTTATATTATTCAATTTTATAATTTTATTATTAATGATATTTATAAAAAATTTTACCTCTTTTAAGTTGTGCTTTTTATTTATATTTATACTTACTAGTTTTTTTTTATTATCCTTGAATACGCCCTTTAAAGAAAGATTAATTAATCAAACAATAGAACAATCTTTTTTATCTGAAGGACCAGATAAAAAAAAATATATTTTTTCTAAACAATATAATGAACATTATATTTCTGCATGGAGAATGTTTAATGATAACAAATTTCTTGGAATAGGACCAAAGAATTTTAGAGAGGTCTGTAAAAAACAAGATTATAATATTTCAGATTTAACTTGTTCAACACATCCACATAATACTATGTTACAGATTTTGTCTGAGACAGGAATTTTTACATTTTTAATTTATATATTGGCAAACTTTACAATATGGTTTTTACTAATTAAATCAAAATTCCCAAAAAATAAAATGTATATATCTAATATGCAAATATCTTTATTAATTTGTATATCCATTTCAATTTTTCCATTTTCACCGAGTGGGAGCTTTTTCAATAATTGGGTATCTACTATTTACTATCTTCCTGTTGGATTGCTTTTATGGACTTTTAGAAAACATAATAAAATAAGCATAAATTCATTTATTTTAAAAAAGTTTATTTGGAAAAAATATTTTACAAAATAGAATAATTAAGTATAAGTACCTGCCTGGTAATTTTTGCGAAGGTGTAACACCCGATACCATTCCGAACTCGGAAGTTAAGCCCTTCAGCGCCGATGGTACTT
>MDTD01065916.1_pt1 | contig 16880 bp, 13 predicted proteins | sample 811221 | NCBI WGS metagenome assembly MDTD01 (sample SAMN05326646, study PRJNA326480) | marine metagenome | isolation source: seawater | place: Pacific Ocean: South West | collected 2011 | reverse complement strand
ATTACCTATCTTGGACGCCAGGATGTGGAGAAGGGGATTGACCTGTTGCTTTATGCCTGCAAGATTCTGGTTGAGCGTGGCATCAAGTTCAAGCTGTTCATCGCAGGTCCGACATTATTCGGTGAATCCAACCAGGGCATGATCGTTCAACTCATCGAAAACCTGCGCTTGACAGAACACATCATCCGCACCAAGTTCGTGCCTGATGACTTGCGTACCATCCTCTTTGCAGCAAGCACGTGCGTGGTCTACCCGTCCATTCACCGTGAACCTTTCGGCATGGTGCCTGTCGAAGCAGGGGCCTTTGGGACACCGGCGGTCGTGCCTGCTTACGGTGGGGTGGCCAAGACCATCGACATCAACGGCTACAAGTCCGGTTTGCATTTTGATGTGTGGGATTCAGGTTCACTGGCTGATCAATTGCAAAGGCTCATTGAAGACAAGCAGCTTTGGCAGCAGCTCTCCGAACAGGGCCCCAAGGTTGCTGATTATTATTCGGTACCGAATCTGGCCAACCGCATCCTGGACCTGATGCAGTTGCCCCATCAACCCAATGCATGAGACAACGCAGCATGAACCTGCTGTGAAGCATCGCTGGATTGACGAATCCGGTGTACCTATCTTCTGTAGGGCAGAACGGCATCCCAGAATGACATAATCATGTCAACGGTCCCTTCAACAGAATAATCCGGTCCCATCAGACAAACGACAACTGTAAGCGCTCCGGCAAATGCCAGAAAGAGTATGAGTTGATCACCTTGTCGCCGACGCATGGCATTACCCTTACTTTGAGTAAACATCCAAAAACCGTAATTGAAACTGCTCGGACCTTTGTCACATTGCGCTGCATCGGCGTTACAGACGGCAGACTTGATACAAATGCGATGAATTGTCTGAATTAATATTTCCCAAATACAAACACCGCAGAGACACATTTGCTGCATCTCTGCGGTGATCAATGGTTTGTGGAAATTGTGGATCGACTTAAACCGAAAGCTTGGTTTTCAGACGATTCATGGCTTCGTTGATATTTTCGCGACTATTAAAGGCACTGATTCTAAAGTAGCCTTCGCCTGAAGCACCAAAGCCACTGCCGGGGGTTCCGACGATGTTGCATTCGTTAAGCAACTTGTCGAAGAAGTCCCAACTTGCCATGCCGCCGGGTGTCTTGACCCACACGTAAGGTGCATTCTCACCGCCGAAGGTTTCGATGCCCATGCCGGTGAGTGTGTTGCGGACGATCAACGCGTTCTCCATGTAGAAACCGACGGTGGCCTTGATCTGCTTCTTGCCTTCTTCGGAGTATGCAGCAGCAGCGCCCTTTTGGATCACATAGGAAGCGCCGTTGAATTTGGTCCCGTGACGACGATTCCAAAGCTTGTGTAAGCTTACGTCATTACCTTGGCTGTCCTTGCCCATCAGACTCTTGGGGATCACCAGGAAACCGCAACGCATGCCGGTGAAGCCAGCGTTCTTGGAGAAGCTGCGCGATTCGATCGCTACATCACGAGCGCCCGGAATTTCAAAGATGGAATGCGGCACGCTGCTATCCTGAATGAACGCTTCATATGCAGCGTCATACAGAATGATCGAGCCGTTTTCCTTGGCATAGTTCACCCATGCAGTCAACGCTTCCTTGGTCATCACCGCACCAGTGGGGTTGTTCGGTGAGCAAAGGTAAATCACGTCCACTTTCTGGTCCGGCAATGCGGGGATAAAGTCATTGTCCGCAGTCATCGGCATGTAGACCAGACCTTCGTACTCACCTTTGTCATTCGCTTCGCCGGTGTTGCCGATCATCACGTTGGTATCGACGTACACGGGATAGACCGGGTCGGTGACGGCAATCTTGTTACCCTTGCCAAGGATGTCGAGAATATTACCGGTGTCGCATTTGGCACCGTCGGAGATGAAGATTTCATCCGCAGCGACGTTACAGCCACGCGGGGTATAGTCATTTTCGACGATGGCTTCACGCAGGAAGGGATAGCCTTGTTCGGGGCCGTAGCCTTTGAAGGTCTCGCGTGATGCCTGTTCGTCGATGGCTTCGTGCATCGCCTTGATAATGGCATCGGGCAGTGGTTCGGTGACATCACCGATACCGAGCTTGATGATCTTGGCTTCGGTATTGGCTGCCTGGAATTCGCCCACACGACGAGCGATCTCAGGAAACAGGTAGCCTGCCTTGAGCTTGAGGAAATTGTCATTGATTGTTGCCATGTGTGTTTACCACCTTGGTCAAAATGAGAAAGAGTTAACAAATGGAATTCACCACAGAGTCACAGAGTCGCAGAGTTTCAAGGCAGAGTTTTTATTCTCTGATTTTTTACTCTGTGTCTCTGTGACTCTGTGGTTCACGTTGGATTAACCGACCTTGCCTTCAGCCATCGCCTTGCATGCTGCCAAAGCTTCGTCGAGTTTGCTGGCGTCTTTACCGCCTGCCTGGGCTTGATCGGGACGACCACCGCCACCACCGCCGGTGATGGTGGCTGCTTCCTTGACCCAGTCACCAGCTTTGAGTCCCTTGGCAATCATGTCCTTGGGGACCGATGCGATGAAGGCGAGTTTACTGCCGTCATCCGCTGCAAGCAGGATGGCTGCGTTTTCGCCATGCTTGTTCTTGAACACGTCCATCGCGGTCCGTAGCGTCTTACCGTCAGCCCCTGGAATTTTACAGATGATCACGTTGCCAGTTGCTTCATCAGCCAACGCTTTGGCGGTTTCAACGACGTTGCCTGCCGCAGCCTTGCTGGCCTGTTTGGCGTGTTCCTTGACCTTGTTCTGTAATTGACCGAGCGTGTCGCGGATCCTGGCTTTGATCAGCAGGGGAAGCTGCTTCTCGTTGACAGCTGTGGTGATCTCCGCGATCGCGGTTGCCAACTCTTCGACGGGTTGACTCTTGAGTGCTTCTGCGCGAGCCAGCAGGGAGTCCGCCTGTGCAGTTGCCTTGTGTGCTGCAGGCCCGGTCAAACCAATGAGTCGACGGATACCCTTGGCAACGGCTTCTTCACTGATGACGACGAAGCCTTCCGCATCGCCGGTCTTTTTCATGTGTGTACCACCACAAAATTCAATGGAGTAGCCCGGCCATTGATCATTATCCGGATCACCAACGAGGTCGGAAACCTTCGGGCCGATGGAGACGACGCGGACGGTGGACGGGTACTTCTCGCCGAAGACCGCACGCAGGCCGTTGATCGACTGGCCTTGTTCCAGTGGCACATAGTCATAGTTCACCGGCATGTCCGCTGCGATATCCGCATTGACGGTCTCCTCGACCTTTTCGATTTCGTCAATGGTCACTGCACTATTCTGCGTAAAGTCAAAACGCAGCTTTTCGTCATCGACCAGTGAACCACGCTGATCCGCTTCGGCGTTGACATGCTTGCGCAACGCGCGGTTGAGCATGTGCGTGGTGGTATGATTGGACGTGATGAGCTTGCGACGTTGCTTGTCCACCGCGATTGTCACGTCCTGTTCACCGGCTTCAATCTCACCAGTTCCCAAGTGGAAATACACATCGCCGACCTTTTGGGTATCGGTGACGGTGAAAGTTTTATCACCAACGGTGATGCTGCCGGTGTCGCCGACCTGACCACCGGACTCCGCGTAGAAGGGGGTGGTGTCGGTGAGGACCGCGGTGACTTCGCCGAGGTCGAAGACCTGAACGTTGGTCTTGCCAGAGAATTCGGGTTCTTCGTAGCCGATGAACTCGGTGGCTTTGAACTTGTTCTTCTGTACCAACTCCACAAGGTGAGTCGTGACGTCAGTCTTGCTGCCACCGGCTTTGGAGATTTCCTGGTGTTGCTTCCAGCACTTTTCGAACTCTGCTTCGTCGACCTTCAGACCTTGTTCGTCTGCCATCAGGCGGGTGAGGTCCAATGGGAAACCGTAGGTGGCATAGAGTTCAAAGGCATCTTCACCGGAGATGGTTTTGTTTTCCGAGCCGGATGCGGCGCGATTGAAAAGTTCAATGCCGCGATCCAGTGTTTTACGGAAAGCGATTTCTTCTTCCTTGAGTTCGTCGATGACAGCTTGCGGATTCTTTTTGAGTTCTGGGAAGCTTTCACCGAAGTTTTCGACCACAGTGGGGACGAGTTTGTAGAAGAACGGTTCTTCGAGACCGAAAGTCTGCTTGCCGAAGCGCACTGCACGACGCAGGATGGATCGCAGGACATAGTTGCGACCATCATTGCCACAGTGTGCGCCGTCGGAGAGGGCAAATGTCAGTGTACGGATGTGGTCTGCAATGACGCGGTAAGCGATGTCGATTGCGTTTTCCAGTGTGTCCTCACCTCCGTCGTACGGCTTGGCGTTGGTGACATCCTGGATGGCTGTGAAGATTGGCGTGAACACATCGGTGTCGTAGTTACTGGTCTTGCCTTGGAGGATGCGCGTGATGCGTTCAAAGCCCATGCCGGTGTCGACATGCTTGGCTGGTAAGGATTCAAGCGAGCTATCCTGCTTGCGGTTGAACTGCATGAACACGAGGTTCCAGATTTCGATGACCTGAGGGTTGTCCGCGTTGACATGTGCAGCGCCGGAGAAGTCAGGCGTGCCGTCGTAGTGGATTTCCGAACAGGGACCACACGGACCGGTGTCACCCATTTCCCAGAAGTTGTCCTTCTTGTTGCCGGGATGGATGCGGTCTTGAGGCAGGTACTTGCCCCAGAGTGCCTTGGCTTCACTGTCGGGTTCCAGACCTTCGGATGCATCACCTTCAAAGTAGGTTGCATGCAGACGATTCGGATCCAGACCCCAGACATCCACGAGCAGTTCCCATGCCCAGGCGATGGCTTCAGCTTTGAAGTAGTCGCCGAAGGACCAGTTGCCGAGCATTTCGAAAAACGTGTGGTGGTAGGTGTCCTTGCCCACGTCGTCAAGGTCATTGTGCTTGCCCCCTGCACGGATGCACTTCTGCGTATTGGCAGCACGCGGGTAGGGCGGTTCCTCGGTACCCAGGAAATAGGGCTTGAACTGGTTCATGCCGGCGTTGGCAAAAAGCAGCGTCGGGTCGTTATGCGGGACAACCGGCGACGAAGGCACAAAGGTGTGACCGTGCTTGTCTGCGAAGAAGTCGATGAACTGCTGGCGGATTTCGTTGCTCGTTGGCATGTTGGTTTTCCGGGTTCCGGGCTTGCCGGGGTTTGGGGTACCGTGTTTTCTTTAACCGTTTTGAATCGCAAAGTATAGCGGATTTGGACGGAAAGTTCATGGGGCAGGGGGGGATGCCTGCTGGACTGCGATGCCAGCGATAAGTTTTACTTGCTTATCCATATCGGATGATGAGAATGTGAAACGGTACTGAGCAGCGACGTTGGCGAGTGACAACAGTATTGGGATATGGTGTGGCCATTGCTGATTTACAGGTTCATCTATTCAAGGAATTTGAGATGGCAAGAATGACTCCGGCATCGATATCAGAAGTGATGCAGTTTGGAATACAAGGTTATCCTGAAAGTGCGAAGATCGAATATATCGTTTCTGGCTCAATCGTATCAATTGAAAGGTTGGCGGAGTCTGCCTATCGGGTGTCTGTCAAGAATTTGGATGGAGAAACGAGTCGTGTTCGGCTGTGTGATGATATTAATGTTGCCGCCGAATTGTTTATCGTAACAGCTCATGCTGGGATTGCTTCGTTTAATCTAGGAAAAGACCAAGAACAATTTGAAAGTAAATTTCAGCATACGTGTGAAAAACGTGTGTGCGAAAGTGTTAAGGAACGTATCTTGTCTTCAGCAATTGAGTGGGAAAAACAAGGGCGGATGCTCTTGAAGGGGGCTAGTGATTTAAGAGAGAAGGCAGAACAACTGTAGGTGAGTTGCTGTTGAGAACCTTGATGAAACGTAGCAAATCAATCATTGAAAAGTATGGCCTTCAATTCTTGCTGATCTTAGCATGGCCTTTGTTTTTACATGTTGTCATCGTTTTGTCAGGTGATGGTATTTGCAATGTTTACCGAGTGAAAGACATATCTTTATTCGGGTATTTTGTTTGGTTCACAATTACATTGCCGTCAATTATTGTGTACATCATAACGGTTGTTAAGCTGAAAAAGGTCAAGAAAAGAATCGTGATCCTTAGCATGTGTGTCTGTGCTTTTGTTCCTGTTTTGTTGTTGTTTGCAGCTTGGCACATTGAAGGTCATGTGCCCTTAGCGGTTATAGGTGAAACCAATGGAAATACATTCGGACAGTTTGTATTGTTGCTGCGATTCAACTTGTATACGCACGTTCCAGTGTGCTTGGCATTCTGTATACGTGGTGGTACATAGACTAAAACTTCTCATTTTGTACTCACCACCAAATTTTCGTATTCACCCACACGCGCATGCGGCAGACGCCGGGGCCGACGCTGCCTTCGACGCCGAGGTCTTTGGAGTCGCGCCATTTGCCTGAACCGTCGATGAGCATAACGTTGGTGCCACCGTTGGCTTTGCAGTCCATGTAATAGGTGTTTCGGCCTTAGGTGTTGTTGGGGCCACTGATGTGTCCGGTGATGTCGTCGAAGCTGTCGCTGTAGCTGCGGACAATGTCGGTGACCATCTCGTCGTAAATGGCATCCTTTTCAATTTCAGTGTGAATGGACTCACGCCGGGGTGGTTGCTGGTCTTGTACCATTCGTTGGATGATTGCTTGGCAGCTTCGAAACTGCTGGAGGAGTTGTTCTTGTTTTTACGCATAAAGCCGCGACGTCCGCCGATGACCTGATAACCAATGACAACTTGTACCGGCGTGATGGTAGTCGGTCGCGTGTCAGGTCCCCAGTAAGCATCGGTGTTCATAGCTCTATTGTTGGGGCAGTAGAAATTGTCCCGCTGTAAACCATATTGGAGCATATAGTCACGAGCACCGATGTTGATCTTGTACGGTCCATCGGTGGTGGTGACGTTCTGCCCGCCGAAGTGTCCGTCTGCGCCGCCGTCGTTGCCCAGGTCGGGAATCTCGCCTTTGCGGTCCTGCGAAGCCATGAGCATGGCCTGCCCCCCACCGCGGACGTTGGCTAAGCACTTGATCTTGATGGCAGACTTTCTCGCACTGGCCAACGCAGGCAGGAGGATCGAAATCAACAGTGAGATGATGGAGATGACCACCAGCAATTCAATGAGCGTAAACGCCTTGCTCTGACGAACTGCTTGACTGGATTGGGGACTCAGTGATTGAGCATGGCTTATCACTCCAATTGATGACATGATCGGTCCAATGACTGACGGCGGTCAATGGATTTTTCGAAGATGGGCCCAAACGGTCTGCATGGCATCGTTATGACTGGCCTTGATCGGGTTCATCTGTGTCATTGTATCGGTCGGAGTGGGCGAGTAATTCCGGTTTTTGCGGATAGGAATTACGTTATTGCGTCAGGCGCTGTCGTTTATCCCGAAAGATGCCATAGGGATGAAAAAAATGGTACCACGCATGCCAATATCGCACACATTAGCATACGTATGGACTTTGCGACAAATGCTTGGGGTTTTACCACCAGTGTTTGATGGATGAACCGTACTCCAATTGGCAGAGACTGTCACCGTAGCTGCCTGTGGGGAGCCCCAGTTCGGTGCGTTGACGCCACTTGCCTGAACCATCGATCATAAACACGTTGGCACCTCCCGGCCCGCGATCCAGATAGCGATTGGAGCCGACGGTGAACGTGTTCCTGCCAGTCATGTGTCCTGTGACGGAGTCGAAGGAGAGGTTGTACGTGCGCACGGTGTCGACAATGATTTCGTCGTAGGCCGCTTCGTGTTCAATGTTGTCATGCAGCGGTTCGACTTTGTCAGGCACAAGCTTGACCCATTGCGCGCTGGTGTCTTTGGCGTTGACCCACGTCCCGGTGCTGTTGATGTTCTGACGCATCAGGCCGGTGCGCCCGCCGAGTACTGAGTAGCCAATCACGGTGGTTTGACCGCTGGCAAAAGAGCCGATGTCATCAGGGCCCCAATAGCTGTCGGTGTTGGCAGCTGTGTTCTTGGGGCAGTAGAAATTCTCGCGCGTCAGGCCGTACTGCAACATGTAATTCCGCGCTGCACCATTGATCCGATACGGCGTGCTGACTTTCTCTGCATTAATATCACCAAATTGACCATCCACACCCGCCCAGTTGCCCAGGTCCGGCAGCTTGAGTTTATTGTCATTGGATGTCATCAACATCGCCTGACCCACACCCCGGACATTGGCAAGACATTTGATCCGAACCGCCGACTCTCTTGCTTTGGCCAACGCCGGTAACAGGATGGCAATCAACAACGCGATGATCGAAATGACCACCAGTAATTCAATCAACGTGAATCCAAATCGGACGGGGTGTGTTTTATGTTTCATGACAGTTCTGCATATTTACTCAGAGAAATTGAAACCCAGCGATCTACAATGTGAAAACACCAAACATGTGATCTGTTCATTAATTATAGATTTCAATGACGCACAATCAATGAATTTCCCAAAAGACATCATGTCCGCAGCAAGTTACATCCCGTGTAATGCGCATTCAAAAACGTCTTGGTGCAATAACCAATACAGACGTGGTGACTATCGCGATGTGTTTAGCGATATGCTTTCTGACATGACGCAAGATACGAAGTTGGCTTACCACCAAAGATAATTGGAATTGTTTTCCAGTTGGTGTAAACCTGCACCAGATGAGCCTGTGATCCCCATGAGATCTTCCTGCTTCCAACGTCCAGAGCCATCGATCATGACGACGTTTGTGCCGTCACGTCCCTGCTTGAGATAGCGTTTATTGCTGTAGGGATTGATGCCTTTGATGTGGCCGGAGATATCATCGAAATTACCTGTAGTGTTTGAGCGTGTCACATCAGTGACGATCTCATCGTAGTAGGCTTCCTGTTCCATATCCAGGCGAATGGCTTCGACACCATCTGCTGCCATGTAATACCACTTGGAGGTGGTGTCCTTGGCATTTTGCGATGTGCCTGATGCGTTGAGACTGGCACGCTGCAGTCCCACGCGCCCGCCGATGAGGTTGTAGCCGGTGATGCAGTAGCCGTAGGACGAAACGCCTGCATTGAATTTCTCACCCGTTGCTGACCCCCAGTAACCTTCCTGGTTGGCTGCTGTGTTGTTTGGGCAATAAAACGAATCACGCACCAAGCCATAACTGAGCATGTAATCTCTCGCGCCGCCGTTGACGTGATATGGGCGTGACTTCTTCACTGAGCTGATATCGTCGAAGTACCCATCCCAATTACCTGTGTCGGGTAATTTCTGTTTGTTGTCATTGGATGCCATCAGCATCGCCTGGGCAATACTCCGTGCGTTGACCAGGCATTTAAGTCGCGTCGCTGATTGTCGTGCCTTGGCAAGTGATGGCAGGAGGATCGCAATGAGCAGGGCAATGATGGAGATCACGACCAACAGTTCAATGAGTGTGAATCCGACGTTTCGACGAAGCGTGTGTTTCATGGCGGTGCTCGTGGTCAAGAAAATCGGTGAACAAGATGACTGCAAACAAGATACGAAAGCACCAGAACCCAAATGCTGTCAAAATTATAGGTCGACAAAGAAGTCATTCAAGGACTTTTTTGCTGCAAAACGTAGGTTCAACAGTGTTTAGATGCAGTGCAGTCCGCAATAGGAAAAGTGATTCCCTGATGTTGAATATTTGATGTATAGTTGCTGCAAATCACCAATTGCGATAATGTCACTTGCTATAGAAACACATCGCACAATGCGCCTGAGCCATGCCTTTCCCGTCTCTTGGAGATGTTCAGGTGCTGTGTTTCTGTCCAGTTTTCGATTGATATGTCCATGAAGTTTTTTGCACGCAAGGAAGTATCGAAATGCCTTCGTCTCCCAATATCATCCTGCTCGTTGGTGAAGACACCGGTCGACATCAACATTGCTACGGCGATCCCTACGCTCAAACGCCCAATCTTGATCGCCTGGCTTCGGAAGGTTGTTTGTACACCAACGCCTGTTCGACTGCGCCGGTGTGTGCGCCTTCTCGTTCGACTTTGGTCATGGGACAGTTTGCAAACAAGATGGGTTCGCATCACATGCGTTCGACCTTGCTCAACCCACCACGCCTGTTTACCCATGAATTGGCAGACGCTGGCTATCACGTGAACTGGGCGAACAAAACCGACTTTAACTTTGAACCGCCAACCGATTTTGCACACGAAACGACCGACTGGATCGAATCACTTGAGCAGGGCGACTATCCCAAAGACAAGCCGTTCTTCTACTACTTCAACTTCGGCATGACCCATGAAAGTGGTATGTGGCCGGAAACTTCAACGAGTAATCCTTACACGCTCGGCGAGGAGCCCTGTGTTGATCCTGCACTCACTGAGGGGATTCCGGTCCCGCCATATTTGCCTGACACACCTGAGGTCCGCAGTGAGTTGTATCGGTATTACCAGAAGCTTCACAGCCAGGATCAGCAGATCGGTCGTGTTCTCGATGCGCTGGATCAACATGGCTTGGCTCAGGACACCATCGTCATCTATCTCACCGATCATGGGCGTGGCCAGGTCCGCGAAAAACGTTGGCTTTATGAAGCAGGGATTCATTTGCCCTTAATCATCCGAGCGCCCGTTCTCACCCAACCCGGCAGTTTCTGCGAGGAGTTGGTGAGTTGGGTCGACATCGCACCGACACTGCTGTCACTGGCCAATGCACCGATCCCCGGCGATTATGATGGTCGCGTGATTCTTGGTGAGAACAAACAGTCGGAACCCAAATGTATCTTCGCTGCGCGTGATCGCATGGATGAATGTTTTGACCGTGTTCGTGCTGCACGTAGTCGTCGATTCCTGTATTTGAAAAATGACTTCCCGCAATTGCCCTGGGCTCAGCGTCTACGGTACATGGAAGTGATGCCTGCCACGCGACAGATCCGCCAGATGCATGCCGATGGGCAACTACCATTCCCAGCCGACCGTTTCATGCAAGCGACCAAGCCTGCAGAAGAACTCTACGATGTCGTAGCTGATCCGCACTGTGTTCATAATCTGGCAGACGATGAATGCTATGCAGATATCCTTGCCAGCCATCGGCAGGAAGTGACCTATTGGATCGACCGCATTGATGACAAAGGCTATCTCACCGAACGTGAGTTAATCGAGCGTGGCATTGTTAAGAATCGTTTGGATGACGAATATGCATTGCGAATTGAACCACTGCCCGAACCCACACGCATGGGCGGGGTTTACGATTCGCATCTCACCGAGCAGGACGTCAAATAAAACAACAGGATCAACGCAGCAAGGCTTGCGATCCCGGCTTGAGTTCACGGCGCCAGGGTTCATCACCGTTGTGTGGATGGATCGTCTCAAAGTTGCGCCCATCAGTTTCTGGCACGGTGACCGCTTCAAAGAACCGGGTCAACTCAGCATCCATCTCGTTAATGGTGTCTTGATAGGTTACATCGTCAATGACGTTTTTCGTTTCACGCAGGTCCTTTTCAAGATCGTAAAACTCATCCTTGAAATGACCATTGGGGCCGGGATACCGACGGATAAGTTTGGCACGCGGGCTTCGGATCATGCGTGCATTGGCATACTCGCAATAGGCATAGTCCTCCACGGGTACACTTCCATAGACGCGTTGCATGCCACCAAGCAGGTCCAGGAAACTGCTGCCGGGTTGATGTGGATCGTCCGACTCCTCTAAACCTGCAGCTTCGAGCAGTGTTTCATGCAGATCACAATGGCTGGCAAAAAAGTCGTGTGACTCACTCGCCATAATCCGCTGCGGCCAACGCATCAAACAGGGGACGATGATCGACTCATCAAAAAAGTTCTGAGGCGTCGTGCTGTTACCCTTAAGCCACATCCCGTGATGACCGTTGTTGTGGCCGTGGTCGGATGTGTAGACGATCAGCGTGTTGTCGAGAATCTGCTGTGAGTCCAGTTCGTCAAGTAGACGCCCAAGATGTTCATCAATCACGCAGACACCAGCAGCATAGGCAGCCAATTCATCGCGGCGTTCGTCCCCGGTTTTGTCCGGCCACTTCGTCCAGCCATGACAGTCGGGGAAGTCTTCGACCGGAGCGCTGGGGACGCCGTTTTTACGATACCAGTTTTCCAGGCGACGCGGTTTGCCGGAGAAAGGCGAGTGCGTATCGGTGTATCCGACATACATGAAAAAAGGCTTGTTTTCAGGGCGATTTTTCAGAAAGTCGATCGCAGCATCGGTGGTGATCCCCGGTTGATGGCCTTGCAGATCGTGGACTTGTTTGCCATCACAGAATGGCTGTGCCCCGTATCGCGCGTTCGTGCCATCCGAGACAAACCATGAATCAAAACCGTTGGGCTTGATCCACGGGTAATGACAATGCCACTTGCCAAAGGCACCGGTCTGATAGCTTCCGCGCTGCAAGCGATCAGCAAGATTGGGCAGGTGTCCAATCCCCGGGTGTTTGTCCATGATGCTGCGTTCGTTGATCCAATCGTGAATGCCGTGACCTGAGGGGTAACGTCCCGTCCAGAAACAGGCTCTTGCCGGAGAGCAAACCGGGCAGGGGGTGTAGGCACGCGTGAGTTTGGCACCCTCATCAGCCAGAAACTGCATCGACGGTGTATGCAGTTCCGTTGCGCCATAGGGGGATGACGCCCATTGACCATGATCGTCAGTGATCAATACGAGAATGTTGGGTTGTTGATCGCGCATTGGAGAGTTGCTTTCTTTATCGCAAGCAAGTCGAAAAGAGATGAATCAAGTCGCTGTTCAAACATACTCCATTGCTTTTGTGACTGTCAATTTTTGTCTCTATTGATTGGTCATTCTGCCAATGCGCCGGTGGGTTGGTTGGCGGAGCGCACCGGTTGGAGTGGTAAACTCGCTGCGTCAATCTCATCCCAATTCACACCACTGCGCAGTCGCTTGCCGACCTCCACAAGCGTGGCATGATCCGTCGGATCAATTGAGCCATCAGGCATCGGGCCGGTGTTCAAAAGCACCTTGGCATTGAGCTGACGGGCGTAGGCATAACAGCGCAACACGTCATTTACATTGCGGTGTTCACCGTCGTTGTACTTGTTGTATCCCCAGACGCGAGGTTGCAGTGTCTCGCAGATTTCCCAGGGTTTATCGCGGTTCTTCTCCCATGCTTTGCGTGCACTTTCACCGGCTTTGCCCTTGAGTTTGCTGGACAAGTCGCTGGCTGCGCGCTCCGGTGCTGCGTAGTCTTCATCGCCGTTGGCACCTTGCTTAAACGAGATCAAACACTGCGGCTGAAGACGACGGATCAACGCGTAGGTTTCGTCAATCGGGAACAGATCCGGGCGACTGTGATATGCTGTGATCGGGTCAAACCAGAGACCTGCAATGGGGCCGTACTGCGTGAGTAGTTCACGCAATTGAGCATGGACGAAATCCATGTAGTGGCAGAAGTCCGCGTCCTTTTTCCAGAGGTATCTCGGGTCGGGTTGGTTGTAGGCAGGTTGTGCGGGCTCCCAGAAAATCCGCGGGTAAAAATAGGGATGCTGCCAATCCGCAGCATAGGAATAGTAGAGAAATAAGCCGATTTCCTTGCGCTGGCAAGCTTGAGCCAACTCCCCAACGAGGTCTCGGCCGCAGGGCGCTTTAACGGAATTGAAGTCCGACTGTTTGGTGTCGAATAAGCTGAAACCTTCGTGATGTCGGGTGGTGAAGGTGATGTACTGCATGTCTGCAGCAAGAGCTAAATCCGTGATGACATCCGCATCAAAGTTTTCGGCGGTGAACTTGTCCATGAGTTTGGCGTACTGCGTATACGGGATTTTCTCATGGAACATCGCCCACTCGCCATGCCCGTGCACGCTGTAAAGTCCGTAGTGAAGAAACAGGCCATAGCGCGTTTGTTTAAACCATTCAATCGTTGCCTGTCTTGGGTTGGTCGCATACAGCGATTCATAGCCTTGGAGAAACGATGGCACGGGCTGGTTGTGGGTTGGATTGGGTGATGGGTTCATGATTGAAAACTCAAGATCAAGGGTTGGGATGGGAAAGAAATTACTGATAAATATCACTGGCATTCAAGGCATCAGCGGTGTAATCGAAGTTGCCATAGTGCACGTTGGCGAAATGACCATCAGCATGGACGATGTTGGCCTGGCCATCTTCACTGGAAAAATGTCGGGCGGTGTATTGGTTGGAAACGGTCTGCGTGCCATCGGGATTGTTGAGGCTGTAGATCAGTTCATCACTGGCGTCGGCAAAGATCGGCCAAAGGTGCGGCTTAAGCAGGGCGCGATGATAGAAGTAGGGGATCGCATCACATTTGACCCCCAGCCCATAAGTCGCGTTGTACTTGCGGACCGGCAAAGCACACATGCCGTAACCCATAGGCTTATCGTTATGCGAAGTCGGCCAAGCGGTGTAAGGCGAATCTTCAGGACACGCGAGAATTTCAAAATTAGCCAGATAGTTGCTGCCTGCGCCACCATTTTGATCAATGCGAACACCATTGCCATAGCCATGGCCAAGCAGTGCGTTGTACCAGAAACCGCGACTGTTGCTGCCTTCGGACCAGTTGCCCCATGATCTGACGTGCTGGCCGTTATTGTCCTGCATATACAGCGTAAAACCCAGGTAGAGTTGTCGCTGCTGATTGACACAGAGAATGTTGCGGGCAGCTTTTCGGGCACTGGATAGTGCAGGCAGGAGAATGCTGATGAGCAGTGACACGATGGATATCACCACGAGCAGTTCGATGAGTGTGAATCCGCGGGAATGTTTCATGATCCATTTCCTTGATGCAGGTTTGGACGAGAAGGTGGGTTGGATACTCACGGTTTGAGAACATCAACCGATGATGCGCTTTGGATGTAAACCGGACTTTGACTGATGGGTAGAAGCACGCTGCCATCCGTCGGTGTGACGCTTTGCTGCACACCCATGATGTCGGTCACGGTGATGGGATCGGTGCATTGCAGTTGAATGCTGTCGGCATCGTTGATGGTCCAGATCACATGACGGTCGGACTTGTCAGCGAAACTGACTTTGCTGACGAAAATGCCGGCATTGGGCTGGTTTTCCATCAGTTGGACTTGCGAAGCACCAGCAAGTTGACGTTGCATGACGGCATAACTCACGACCGCGGGTTTGGGCATGTAGTCGTAATCCTGATTGCGGAGAATGCCCAGGCCTGCACCGAGGGTGTCATAAAACCGCCACCAGAAAAAGCGATCCACACTTTGGCTGCGGGCGATGACCATCGTACGTACCAGCAACTGAGCCTGCTGCTTTTCACTGACCGCCTGATGCAGTGGTGGGGGGAAGGAAGGCAGGGTGTTGTATCCTGATTCAGTGGACCAGATTTCACGGCGATGACCGCTGAGTGTGCTGGGCATATCGTTGGTGGCACGTGGCACACCACGCAGGTCATTGGTCAGTGAATCCAGGCCGTAACCTTTGGCTTGGGTCGTGCCACCAATCTCGGGAATGGCTTGGGGGTAGCGATAAGGATGGATGGCAACGATGTCCATCATGGGGCCTGCCCCTTGCTTGGCAACCGCATCAATCCAATCGTATTTCACACCGGTGGTCCCTGCGATGCTGATGCGCACGGTCGGATCAATCGCGCGGATGAGTTTGTAGGTCTGCATGTAAAAGTCGGCATAACTGACTGGATCACCGTTGGGCCACTGTCGAAAGCCGTTGGTCTCATTGAGAATTTCCCATGCCTCGACTTTGCCCCGGTAATGCGCCGCCATCTGCTTGACGAATGTTTCCCACACAGGCCACTTGGGAATCGGCTTGCGCACCGGGACCGGCAACGTCTGATCAATCGGTTGGGCAGCAAAGTCGGGCGTCCCCATCAAAGTCATCATCACATCGATGTCCGAATCGTCACAGGTCTTTGCTAGGCGATCCAAGCGACGGAAATCCAGGGGCGCATCCGCGTGCTCCTGCATCGTGTCCCAGTGTGTGAATACACGCAGTGAGCGCACACCCATGCGCTCAAGGACCGGCGCGTTGGTTTGCGTTAAGGGCGGCGTCGGTTGGAAAGCACCGAACGGCGCACTGATCCCAAAGAATCGGTCGGGCTTTTCGAGATCGACCGGTTCGGGGACGATGGCAAGGTCGGCCCAGGTTGTGCCCAAGACATGTTCATTGCCGGAGATTGTATTGCCGACCAGTGATACGGTGACGCGGAACCAGCCGGTGTTCTGCGCGGAAGGCAGGTCGATATGCAGCATCACTGCTGGCCAGAGTCTTAGTTTTTGGTTGTAGGTCCAGGTGGCAGGTTGGGTGTTCTGCAAAACCAGCTTGCCATCAAAGTCGTGGACTTCATAGCGAAGATGCATGGTTTGAAGATCAAACTTTTTGAAGCTGATCTTGCCATGTCCAAGGATACGGAAATAGAGCTTGATCTGTTCGTTGGCAAAGAGCACCGTTTCGTGATGCGGTGTGTCATGCCGCAGCATAGGGTCGGCATAGGGCGGCGGTGTCGGATCAGCATCAGCATGAGCAGGCATCGTGAATAAGGTCAGCACGGTAAAGATGGCAACCATTGCAGCATGAAACGGTTTGATGGATGTCAGACATGAGAACATACGACAACTCCTGCAAAGACACTGCGGTGTCTGCGTTAACACAAGGGATGAAAAACGAAGGTGAAACTCAGCCGGCAACCGGGCCGGTGGATTCTCGGATCACCAGACGCGTGGGCAGTGACGGTTCATTGCCTACTGCCACACTGCGGTTTTGTTCCAGACTCTGAACCACGTTGACGATTCGCTTGACCGCCAGCTTGCCCATCTCGGATTGGGGTTGGGCGATGGAAGTCAGTGGCGGGTCACAAAATTCAGCCATATTCAAGTTCGAACACCCGATGACGGATAAGTCGCAGGGTGTGTTGATGCCCATTGCACGTGCTGCACGGATGGCGGTCATGGCCATATGATCGTTGGCACAGAACAACGCGGTGGGGCGGTT
>MDTD01009179.1_pt1 | contig 16880 bp, 18 predicted proteins | sample 811221 | NCBI WGS metagenome assembly MDTD01 (sample SAMN05326646, study PRJNA326480) | marine metagenome | isolation source: seawater | place: Pacific Ocean: South West | collected 2011 | reverse complement strand
TAGTTATATATATTAACATATGTCCCCATCGTCTAGCGGTCTAGGACGCCGCCCTTTCACGGCGGAAACACGGGTTCGATTCCCGTTGGGGACGCCAGATTTTTAAAACATTCAGGTTATCGCCAATTCACTATGGGTAAATTAATTACGTTTTGTATTATTAATATTAAATAATATGATACTACAAATAGTAAATAATATACTGGAAATAATATTTTAAAAATGCAATAATATTGCATAAAATAAGGAGAATTTAAATGAAAGTTGCTTATATTTTTAGGACTAATATGGCGAGTACATTTCAACTCAGTACAATGATATTGCCCCAATTAGAAAAAAATACACACCTAGTAAACGTTTTAGGTATGTTTTTCTTTGATGATAATATTTATTGTTTAAGAAAGAATGATCCAGTAGGAGAACGTTTAGCAAAAATAGCAAAAGAAAAGAATATGTTATTAATGGTTTGTGATCAATGTGCTGTCAGAAGAAACTTAGCCGAGGGAACTTTTGAACAATGTGGTTCAGGAGAAGTTACTGCTAAAGGATTGGTTGATGGTGTCCAGGCTGGTTGCTTTCCTCAACTTTATCAGGCCCTAGGTTCAAATCCACCTGATCAAGTAATTACCTTGTAAAAATAAATATAAATAAATTGCCTGTCTCTTTTTTATCTGCTTTTTAGGTTCAAATAAAGCTAATTGGTTTATTTTAAAAACTTGATGTGTTAAACACAGTTAAAGTTAGAGCTTTCTTCAGGCAATTTATGATATTTTCTATTTATAATAGTTAAGGTAAATTTTTTTTGCAATTATTGTTAAAATAATGAAATTATGTTTTAATAATTCCACTTTATAGCTAATGACATTATGCCAAAGCCAGATAAGTTATTTAAACAAATAAGACATCCTAAATCTGTTAATGACTATTATCATATTTTCAATTCAAGTAATGCCATGAATGTAGTTTATTGGTGGGAATTTTTTAAACAAGTACAGGGTATTAATGGAGACATTGTTGAATGTGGCGTTGGGCGTGCTAGAAGTTTAATTACATTATCGGCTATTAATAAATTAACTTCAGCTTTAGAAGGTTGTGATGAAAGAAGAATTTTTGCACTTGATAGTTTCCAAGGTTTTCCAGAGCCTACATTTAATGATAAATCCGCTCGCAATCCCAAAAAAGGAGAATGGAGTAGAAGCCCCAACAATCAATTCTCTTATACACCGAAAGCCATTGAAAAAATTCTTAAAAATGCAGGTATAGACTCAGAAATTACTTACTTAAAAGGTTTTTTTGATAAAATAACATCGACTTTCAGTCTGATTCGATTGCAATTTTACATTTAGATGGTGATTTATATGGATCAGTCCTACACCCACTTAAAAATTTATGGAAAAAGTTAGTTATAGGCGGTATTATTGTAATTGATGACTTTTTATTCGATAAGCAAGATGATGAGCCATTTCCTGGAGCCAGAAAAGCAGTAATGGAGTTCTTGGAGGATAATAATTGTTTTGATTATTTAGAAAGTATTAGAGGCACACCATATCTCAAAAGATTAAAGTAGGAAATTTTCCTAGAAAGAAATAATGCTTTTTTCTGTAACACACAGTGAATATCCAGGTAATGATTGTCAAACTAGGAAATGTGTCATTACATTGGTAAGATAAATTAATAAGTATAATAAATTTAAATAAAGAATTTTATTATCTCAATATTACAATCTTACTCTTAGTAAAAAGGTAAATTACCTTATTAAATGCTCAAAAATAATGAGATGATATTATTATACTCATAAAGATTAAATTATTTAGTCTTTTTCAAACTTTCTTTCAAATCTAGTGCATTCTAAGTAATGATATACTTTAGAAAGGCTCTGTAATTGTTTTTTTGCATTATCTATAGCCTCTAACATTTTTTTTTGCTTAAGCAATTTTTTTTCAATAGTTTTATTGTCATTATCTGGATATTTACTTTTATCAGATATTTCAATATGTCTTTTCCTAAATAAAATATGATTTTCGTGCCACCCAATTATTTCTTGGTGGTGCCATTTGCAGACATCTTTTATTTCAATACTATTAGTTGTATTTCCACAAGATACAAATAAGACAGATAGAAAAAAAATTTGTTTTTTCATAAGATTTATTCCTTTTGATTGTTTATTCCAATAATTTTTAATTTAAAATTTTATTTGCTACAATATTTTAATCTATTAATTTAAAATTATTTTTCATGATTGAACTTCGAGTCTATTGGAACTTTTAGTCCGTTTAAAAGATGATTAGTTCTCCCGGCAAGAGATACAATTGAGAGAAACTCAGCATATTGATCATCGTTCATTCCTTTGTCGCGGGCAGCTGCAGTATGAGAATGTATGCAATACTCACAACTATTTGCGATAGATACTGCTGTATATATAAGTTCCTTGGTCAAAGGATCAAGATGGCTGGGGCCTGTCATAATAGCTTTCACATCTCGCCAAATAGATTCTAACAACTCAGGATTAAAGGCAAGATAATGCCATAAATTATTTATGAAATCGTTGCCACGTGTGGCACGAATATCTTCGAAAATAGCTTTTACACGAGGGTTATCTTCTGGATTATTTGGTGGCGGTATAGTAGACATTAGAGAACCTTTCTTATTTATAAATAAGTTCTATTTTAGCACCATGCCTTTTCCCTAACAAGAAGGCATTTGTTATTCTTCTTTATTTATATCTTGCCAGATGTAGATATGGAAATTCTTAGAAAATTATAAATTATCTTTAAAGGGTTTTAAAAAAGTAAAAATCTAAACATCTAGAGATTAAAAAGTTCTTTATAAAAATAAAGAACTTTTTAATTCAAGAACAACAACTTATAAGATATTATCGATAGCTTTAATAGCTGCAGCAGCACATTGCTCATCTTGATCTGCAGTTGCACCACTTACACCTATAGCACCAAGTAATACGCCATCTTTAGTTCTGATTGGCAAACCTCCAGCAAAAGCTACTATGTCTTTTGAATGAGCTAGTCCTGGAATAACTCCTGGCTTTCCGTCTTTACCATATACTAATTCTTCAACTAATCTTGTTGGGAATGGTATTCCAGCTGAAGAAATGGCTTTTTTTGTAGCGATATCTATACTTAATAGAAAGGCGTCATTTTGCCTTCTAAATAGAACTAAATCACCGCCATCATCAACTATTGCTATATTTATAGGTGCATAGCCACTCTTTTTTTGATCTGCTTCACAAGCATCAGCCATAACCTTTGCCATTGCTAAGTTAATAACTGGCTTCATTTGTATAGCATGGCCATCAGAAAACACGTTTCCAGAGTAAATTATAAATGTGAATAAGATTATTATTTTTTTATACATCGTTTTTCCTTTTCATGAGAATGATTATCATTTTCATATAATCTAGAAAAAATTATCTATTTTGTAAAGTTAAAAAGTATGTTTTAAAAAAATAAAAATTATAATTTTACAATCAGTTAGGTGGCAAAGGAGCATTTACTACTGCTCTTTTAAATGCTTCTCTATCCTGTAACCTATGAAACCACTTAGTTAAAAAGTAATGACTAGAGATGTCAATTTTTAATATTTGAGTCCTATTGATCCAGCAACCTATTGGAATATCAGCTAAACAGAGATTATCTCCTAATAAAAAATTATTTTTTTCAAATTGCAAATTTAAGATATCAAATATATCCTTTAATTTATTTTGCGCCTCACTAACAATTTTGCTATCTCTCTTTTCTTCAGGCAGTAACATGCTATGTGCTGTTAAATTTGCACAAACTATTCCAAGCACTAAGCTAGACCAATCCATCCATTGATTTATAGTTGCTGCAATAACGTTATCTTCTGCGCTGAGGAAACTGTACTTATTAGAGATATACTTAATTATGGCATTAGACTCGTATAATATAAAATCTTGATCAATGAGTACTGGTATTGTCCCATTTGGATTTAATTTCTTAAATTCATCTGTATCATGTCCACCATATTTACCACCTATATTTTTAGCAATAAAATCAATTTTTGCCTCTAGACATATCCAATGCACTTTTTGAACATTAGCGGATGATTTTCTTCCTAAAATAGTAAAAGACATAATAATCAATAAAATTTATATTTTACAACAGATTTAAATATTTATTAACACCTATTTTATTATTTTAAAACTCACTTAAATATTCTTTTCCATTTTTCCTTATTTATTTGGTTGCAATACATTATAGTGCTATAGTGTAGTTCCAAATGATATGTTTAAAAATAGTACTTAGACTTGCTTAATTGCATAGTAATTAATCCTTTAATAGGTTCTAAACTTGATTATAATCTTAAAAGTTATAAGGAATCAGAGACAGTTAATCTTGCAAGTGCGATAGGATTGAGGACTGCTCATGTAGAAACTTTTTACTTGAAAAAACCTAGCTCTGGATATTTATTACGCTCAGGAAAAATAAAGCTTTTAAAGGACATTATAGATAATCTGACTTTAGTCAAAAAAATAGATCTATTAATTTTTAGTATAGACATAAGTGCGATACAGCAAAGAAATCTAGAAAGGATATTTTCAAAAAAAATACTTGATAAAACCAGTTTAATTTTAGAAATTTTTGGGAAAAGAGCAATGTCTAGAGAGGGCACAATTCAAGTCGAATTAGCTCACTTAAATTGGCAAAAAAGTAGGCTTGTCAGAAGCTGGACCCATTTAGAAAGGCAAAGGGGTGGTTTTGGGTTCTTAGGAGGACCAGGAGAGTCCCAAATCGAACTTGATAAGAGGCTAATATCAAAAAGAATTAAGCAATTAAAGTTTATGATAGAAAAAATCAAAAAGACTAGGAAAATTCAATATCAAAACAGAAAAAATACTAGAACTCCTATTATTTCTTTATTAGGTTATACTAACGCTGGAAAATCAACATTATTCAATTATCTTACAAAATTAAGTGTAAAAGCAGAAAATAAACTTTTTGAAACATTAGATACTAAGGTTTCATACCTTTTTTTACCAAATGTTAAAAAGGCATTTATATCTGATACAGTTGGTTTCATATCTGACTTGCCAACTCTTTTAATAGAAGCTTTTAAGAGCACTCTAGAAGAGATTAAATCCTCTGACTTATTAATTCATGTAAGAGATAGCTGCGCTGAAAATACAGACAGCCAAAAATTAGATGTTATAAATGTTTTAAAACAACTTAAAATATTTCCTAATACTTTAAATGGCCCACCTATGATAGAAGTTATGAATAAAATCGACATTAATAAAATAAAAAATTATGATAATTTAAAATATATTAAAAATAGAATATATATATCAGCAAAAACTGGAGAAGGAATAAAAACTTTAAAGAATAAAATAGACGAAATACTATCTAAAAATTCAAATATTTAAATATTTATCTTGTCTAATTTTTAATGGATGGCTAATATATTATTGTTGTATTATACAAAGATATAACTAATAATTTCTAGTTTAAAATATTAATCGTTGTTAATCCGACTTCTAAAAACTAGCGTAAATACGTCATATTAAAATATTTAGTTGTATCGCAATATATATATTAATAATAGAGGAGAAATAGATTGGAAACACAGATAAATACAAAATTTGGCGATTTTAAATTAAAGGCTTATCACAATGACGAGTTTATTGATGTAGAAACTAAAGATGTTTTAGGTAAATGGGCCATCTTTTTTTTCTATCCAGCTGACTTTACTTTTGTATGTCCAACAGAATTAGGAGATATGGCTGATAAATATGACGAATTTAAAAAAATGGGAGTAGAGGTATATTCCGTAAGCACTGATACTCATTTTACACATAAAGCATGGCATCATGCTTCAGAGACTATTAAAAAGATTAAATATCCTATGTTGGCAGATCCCACAGGAATGTTAGCCAAGTCTTTTGGCGTATATATTGATGAGGGTGGAGATAAGGGGCTAGCATATAGGGGAACCTTTTTAGTAAATCCAGAAGGAGAAATAAAATTAGCAGAAATGCATGACAATGGGATAGGCAGAAATGCTGATGAGCTTCTAAGAAAAACTAAAGCTGCTCAATACATTAGAGAAAATCCAGATGAGGTTTGTCCTGCAAAATGGGAACCAGGAAGTGAAACTCTTAAACCAGGTCTTGATTTAGTCGGAAAGATATAATTCGTTTTTTAGGAGCAAGTTAGTTTGTTAGAAGATAATATCCTAAAGCAAATTAAAGAAGTTTTTAATAAACTTGAGAGTAATATTTATTTGGAAGTTATGCAGACCTCTCATAGCAAGCAAAAAGACTTAATTGAATTACTTGAGAGTGTTTCTTCTACATCTGAAAAAATAAAAGTTATTTTTACCAAGGAAGAGTCTAAATACCCTAGATTTGAAATTAAGGTAAATAACAATTATTCAGGGATAAAATTTTCTGGTATACCTGGCGGTCACGAATTTAGTTCACTAATTTTATCCATTTTATATTCGGACTTAAAGGGTAAGATGCCAGATGAGAATATTATAGACAGAATAAAAAATCTTAAAGGACCAGTTTCCCTTCAAACATATATATCTCTTTCTTGTGAGAATTGCCCTGAAGTAGTTCAAAACCTAAATTTGATAGCAGCTTTGAACAAAGATTTTTCTCACGAAATGATAGACGGAGAATTTTTGCAAGAAAAAGTTAAAAAGTTAAACATTCAGGGTGTCCCAAGCATTGTTGAATCTGACAGGTTAATTCATTCTGGGAAAATATCGCTTATAGCTTTAATAGAAAAACTAGAAAATAATTTTGGAAAAAGAGCAAAATCTTCAGCTAGCCATAATGTAATAAATACCGATGTTGTAGTGATTGGTGGTGGGCCTGCTGGGGTATCATCAGCTATTTATACATCTAGAAAGGGACTACATACCACTCTTATCTCAGATAGAATAGGAGGGCAGGTCCAAGATACTAAGGGTATTGAAAATATGATTTCTATTAATTATACAGAGGGAAAAGACTTATCTAATTCTCTCAATAAACATATGAGTGATTATGAGATAAATATACTGGAACATAGAAAAGTTAAAAAAATACGAAATGATAAATTAAAATTTTTAGAGCTAGATAGTGGAGAAAAAATAAGTTCAAAGGCAATTATTATAGCAACTGGTGCAGAGTGGAAGGAGCTAGGAATAGAAGGCGAAAAAGAGTATAACGGAAGAGGTGTTGCTTTTTGTCCACACTGTGACGGTCCTTACTATAAGGGCAAGGACATATGCGTAATAGGAGGAGGTAACTCAGGAGTAGAAGCTGCAATAGACCTTGCAGGTATTGTTAAAAGCGTAAAAATAATAGAATATAGTCCAAAACTCAATGCTGATGGTGTATTAATCGAAAAAATGAATAAGCTTAATAATATTGATATAATTACTAACGCAAGAACAAATAAAATAATTGGGGATGGTAAAAAAGTTACTGCGCTTGAATATGAAGACAGAGAGAGTAAAGAATTAAAAGTTTTAAATTTAGAAGGAATATTTGTTCAAATTGGTTTAGTTCCAAACAGCAACTTCCTTAATAATCTTGTAAAGACTAATAAGTATGGAGAAATATTAGTTGACGATAAGAATAGAACTAATATTGATAGAGTATATGCTGCTGGTGATGTAACAAATGTTCCTTATAAACAGATAATTATTGCTATGGGGGAGGGTGCAAAGGTCGGTCTATCAGTTTTTGAAGACCTTATGATATCTTAATTCAAACTTTATCAACCCTAATAAAATCATTTTGTAGTAAGCTTATTATTTTAAGGTTTATTTTGTGCTAGATACATATTTATTAGTAATTTATTCCGATAATAAAAATAATTTAGAATACCATTATTAATAGTAAGTACTATAACAATATACATATAAAATAATATCAAATATTATTATTTTTAGATAGGACGCTTGGTGGTAATTTTCTTTTAACATGAAAAAACTATGAATTAGGTTAAGACCTATTTGTTGTTAACTATTTTATTTTTTTTAGTGTTGATATTTAATTCAAAAATATCAGGTCTAGAGTAATGTCCAGTTACATCGAAGTCATATTTTCCTTTGATAATTTCTTTGAAATCCAGATCCTGGTATAAAACTAATCTTTTATTCCATACAGGCTTTTGAATTACTTTTCCTAGGGGTGAAATAATACACGAACCACCTTTCATTATTACAAAATTTGGATCTTTTTCTTTTATATTATAATCTTTTGGACAATCTTTTAGTTGTAAAAATTGACAAGCAGACAAGACAAAACACCGTCCTTCCATTGCAATATGCTGGATGGTAGGAAGCCAAGTGTTTCTATCATCTGCGGTAGGAGCACAATATATTTGTACGTTCTGATTATACATAGACATTCTAAGTAATGGCATATAATTTTCCCAACAAATAACTGATCCAATTTTACCTATTTTAGTATCGAAAGCTTTTAGTGTAGAACCGTCTCCAAATCCCCAGACTATTCTTTCAAGAGCTGTAGGCATTACTTTTCTTCTTTTTCCTAGAAGTAAACCTTCATCAGAAATATGTAATATAGTACAATACAAAGTTCCTTTTGTTTTTTCTATAATACCTATAACCAAAAAAACTTTATTAGATTTTGCAATATTTAATAACCTTAAATATTCTGATCCTTCTAAAGATATAGCTGAATTATAGTATCTATAAAAATCATCCCTGCCTTTTGATGATCTTGACCCAATCCTAGCACCAAAATCTAAGCCTTTTGGATAAGAGGAGACAAATGCTTCAGGAAACAATAAAAGCTTTGCTCCTTTTTTTGCTGCTTTGGTTGTAATGTCTTCAACTTTATCCAAAGTCTTATTTAAATTAAAAACAATTGGTGAATCTTGTACTACCGCTACTTTAACTTTCATAAGATTATTATGCACATATAATTTCAAATTTAAATAAATTTAAATTTAGTTCAATTTGTTTTTTTGTTATAAATATATAAATCAAGTATTTAATTAATATTGAAATGTACAAAAAGTTTAATTTAATAATTTTACATATTATATTTTTGCTGACTTCATTTTCTTTAAAGGCAGAATTTTTTGAGGATGTCTCCTACCTCATAAAAAATAATGTAGAAAGATTGAGTTATGGAATAGCTGTTAGTGATGTAAATAAAGATGGTAAATTTGATTTTATAGTAACAGGTTTTAATTATCCTAATCTAGCTCTAACTTATGAAAACGGTTCATTAATAAATACAAAAACAGGAAATATTTTTTCTGCAGAAAATAGAAATACAATATCAGTTGCTGCTTGTGATATTGATATGGACGGTTTTGAGGAAATATACTTTTTGAATACTGATACTTTTAGTGGAATAAAGTCAAATACAGACATCCTTTTAGATCTAAATAAAAATGGTAAGTTCATAGATCTTTTTAAGATTAAAAAAAATATTATTGATATTAATTTAACAGCTGGACGCTCAGTAGCATGCGTTGATAGAAATGGAGATGGTAAATATGGAATTTATGTTTCTAATTATGGTGGCCCTTCAAGGTATTATGAGATGCAAAATAATACAATAAAGGATATTGCTGCAAATATTAATTTAAATAAAACTACTGGCGGCAGAGCAATTGTATCCGGACATATACTTTCAAAAAAAAATGATATATTTGCAGGAAATGAAAGAGGGGCAAATTTTTTATATAAAAATATTAATGGTAATTTTAAAAATGTTGCTCGTAGTTATGGGGTTGAAGATTTCTTTCTGAATGCTAGAGGAACTGCATTATCTGATATACTTTATAGAGGGAGATTAGATATATTAGTATCTAATTGGCAGGGGGTACATAAGGCGTATGTGCTTAAAAAATATAAATTTATTAACTTATTAGATCCTATCTACAGCAGGCCATCAAAGGCAAGAACTTTAATTAGTGCAGACTTTGATAACGATGGCTATGATGAAATCTTTATAAATAATATTGGCGAGGTAAATAGATTATTTAAAATACTTAAAAATGGAATATTTGAACCAATTCCAATAGAAATTGGGGCTGAGGCAAAAGGTTTAGGGACTGGTGCTGCTGTCGCTGATATAGACGATGATGGCATATTAGAACTAATAATAGGAAATGGAGAAAGTAAAGCTCAACCATTAAAGTTATATAAAGCCAAAGTATTAAAAAATCATAAATATATAAGAATAAAACCTATCAATATAGCTGGAGCGCCTGCAAGAGGAGCAACAGTTACTTTAGTTTCTAATTTAAGGAGTCATTCAAAAACAATAGATGCAGGTTCTGGATATTTATGTCAAATGGAACCGATTGCACACTATGGCCTTAGAAAAAATGAAAATAATATCTCAGTAAAAGTTACTTGGACAAATGGAAGTGAAGACTTAATAAAAGTACTAGAATTGAATAAAGTAATTACAATACAACAAAAAAGACTTATTCAATAAATTTAATAATTTCTTTTGATAGAAAGTTACTGCTCATGAAGGCACCTTCAACTTTGTTATTTATGCACCAATCACCACACAAAGCAATTTTATTCTTTTTATCTAAAAAAAAGGGTAGTCCATTTCTTTTTTTTAAAGCCATTCCATATCTCCAAAACTGTAAAACTTTGTGTTCAAAAATAGACAGATCAAAAGCAATAATACTTGACGTTTCTTTTACTATTTTTTTAATTATTAGCTCTTTAGTTTTATCAATATTACCTCTTGCAAAGGAGGGTTTGGTAATTATAGTTAAACAAGTATTTTTTGACCTTCCAGGTTTAGAGCTATTTACTGAAATCCACTCAATATTTTGATTAAAAACCTTTGCGCTATCAAAACCTAAATCAAATATATTTGTGGTTCCTAGCATTAATGAATAACAGCTGTGCATTTCAATATTATTTATTTCCTTATATATTTTTAGACTTTTAGGCAAAAGTTCAGCTGACTGTGGAGCTGGAGCCGTTATAACCAACCATTCAAAAGGGCCAATATTAGTATCATAATCAACTGTTAATTGCCATTTATTATTCTTTTTTTTTATTCTAGTAATTCTCTTATCTTTTTCTATATCTAGATCTTTAGCAAGGTATTTAGTAATCGAATTCATTGCGGGGACTGCAACATAATAAGGATCTGCTTTGTCCAAAATAATAGTCTTATAAATTTCAGACTTTTTGTATATATTATGTCTAGAAATCCAAGGCTTGATTATGCCTTCATTAACAAATGGTTTTAAAAAATTTTTAAAGGAAATAGATTTAGCTCTAAAGTATTGAGCTCCATGATCAAAATTAAATAATTCAGATCTTCTAGTGGCCATTCTTCCTCCTAGCCCTCTAGACTTTTCGAATATTTTTACCTTGAAGTGATCTTTTAAAGAGTTACCAAGGTTTATCCCTGCAAGTCCAGCGCCTATAATTGCTAATTTTTTTATATTTTTCTCCGCCTTCAATATTTTTTACTTAAGTAGTTGAAATAATTATTTAAAGTCTATTGATTTCTGTAATGTATTGGAATACTTTTTTTTATGGGTAATATTTGAGCTGCTACTATGTTTGGTTCTGATTATTCTAGCCTCTCTATAAAAATTATTATTCTTTTTAATTTCATATATTTTTTTCAGCGCAGTATCTCTAGCCAACTTTTCATTGATGATTGGTCTAGGATATTTAACGCTAGAAATATAACTCCAAGGCTCATGAATATGATTAGTGGGTACTGATTTTAATTCTGGCACCCATTTTTTAATAAATATACCATCTGGATCATTATCTTTACTTTGTTTCAGGGGATTGTAAATCCTAATTTTATTTATGCCTGTTGTTCCAGACTGCATTTGTATTTGTGAATAATGAATACCAGGTTCATAATCTGTAAATAATCTTGCCAAATGAATGGATGGGGCTTTCCAATGAAGCCACAAATGATGACTTGAAAAGCTTATTAACATGGCTCTCATTCTGAAGTTGATCCACCCATTAGTTATTAAGTATCTCATACAAGCATCTATAAAAGGATACCCTGTGTTTCCTGTCTTCCATGAGTTTAAAAAATAAGTATTTATCTTTTCATTTCTTATTAGATTATAGCTAGAGTGAAGATTAAAGTTTTCAATATTACAATCATCTTCTAGCTTTTGTATGAAATGGCAATGCCATCTAAGTCTTTGCAAAAAAGATCTTATAGAATTTACCCAGGACTTACTAGAGCTAGTAGAATTATTTAATTCATTTTTCTTTTTCATAGACTCTTGAAAAATCTCTTTTATAGATATACATCCAAAAGATACATATGAAGAGAGTTTTGAACACGAGTCCGAAGCGGTATTAGGAGAGGACATATTTTTTGAGTAGAATTCTGATCTAAAATCTAAAAAAGTATATAAGAGTTTTAATCCGGTCTTTCTTCCACCCTTCAAAAAAGGTTTAAAGCCATCATTTAAAATATTTAAGTCTTTAGCGCTTGGTATAAGTTGGCTGCTTTCATTTATTTTATCCATTCGGGTTGGCCTTTTATAAATAGTTTTATTCATGGTGGAATACCAAGCAGTAGTCCATCTGCTCCTAGTTTTTAGGTTTTTTACAATTCCATTTTGTTGTATAAAACGCAATTTTATTTTATTAATTTTTGCCCAGTTTTCTACTTGTAAATTTCTATTTTTTGTCCAAAGATTCCAAGTCTCGTGATGCCCCCATATAGTAGTTAATTTGTGCCTTTGATGCAAATCATCAAAAATTTTTAATATAGGACCAACCTTTATTATAAGTTGTTGTCCTAACTGACTTAGTTCCATATTTAAGTCATTTATAGAGTCTTTTAGAAATAAATAATGTCTATAACTTAAATCTGGCTGTAGCCAAAGAGTTGGTTCAAAAACATATAATGGTAAGACTGGGCCTAATTTTAGTGCTTCTACTAAGGGTTCATTATCATTTATTCTTAAATCTCTTTTAAACCAAAAAACTTGCATAAAATTTATATAATATTTAATAAAGTAATAGAAAGTAAATTTTTTTTAGGAGATATGCAATGATGCAATTATATAAAAAAGTAAACTTGAATTCAGGGGCTAAAAAAATTTTTGAATTTACAGACATACTCAAAGAATGGATACATAAAAATAAACTCAAAGAAGGCATAATAAATATTAGCATTCTTCATACTAGTGCATCTTTACTAATACAGGAAAATGCAGATGGCAGTGTACTTAAGGACTTAGAAAATTTTTATAATAAGATAGCTCCCTTCAACAAAGAATATTATCATTCTTCTGAAGGCAAAGATGATATGCCAGCACACATAAAGTCAAGTTTATTAAATACTAATTTATGCTTAAGTATTTTAGATAGTAAATTATTACTAGGTATCTGGCAGGGTTTATTTTTATATGAACATAGGTTGCAAAGTAGAGATAGAACTTTAATATTTCACTTTTTAGGAAGATGAAATCTTTGATAATGACAATAAAAATTTTCTAAGATAAATAATTTCAAAAAAACATAATAGAGATATATATTTTAAATACTTTATTTGATATAGCTAGTTCTTAATAATTATTCTTTTTTTATTTTATTTCAAACACGAAGAAAATAAAATAAAATCTCTAGTTCTTAAATGATAATGATTATCATTCTCAAAAAAAAACTTGACATATTGAGAATAATAATCATTATCAAATCATGAGTTTTAATGATTTAATTATGAAGCAAATATTATTAATTGATCAAGTTTTTATGAAAAAAAATGAGCTACATTCAAAATATAACTACCTCTTTGAAAAAATTTTACAATCTGATAAGCAAGAAGTTTATAAGCTTATTTTAAGTAAACGTTTGCTATATAGACTGATAAGAGAGTCAAATAAAATTTTAATTGAGGCTCAAGATAAATCTACGGAATTCTGTATCAAAAATAAGCACTCTATAAACACAAGCTATAATTCATTATTACTTCACTAATTGAAAGGAGCTTTATTTATGAAAATTTTATGTATATTATACGACGATCCAAAGAATGGTATGCCAACAAGTTATCCTGTGTCTGAACTACCGAGGATAGAGCAATATCCTGATGGCCAATCATTGCCAACTCCTAAATCAATAGATTTTAAACCAGGTGAGTTGCTTGGTTGTGTCTCTGGAGAACTAGGCCTCAGAAGCTTTTTGGAGGAGGGTGGCCATACTTTAGTTGTTACCAATGATAAAGATGCACCTAATTGTATTGCAGAAAAGGAATTAGTTGATGCTGATATTGTAATTTCTCAACCATTTTTTCCATTTTATTTAACTAGAGAACGCATAGAGTCTGCTAAAAACCTTAAGATGGCAATTACGGCAGGCATTGGTTCTGACCATGTAGACTTACAGGCCGCAATGGACAATAAGGTTGATGTAATGGAAGTAACCTTTTGTAATTCTAGATCAGTTGCAGAACATATAGTAATGATGATACTTTCTTTGGTAAGAGACTATCATAATCAACACAAAATTATTAATAATGGCGGTTGGAACATTGCTGACGCAGTTCATAGATCATATGATTTAGAGGGTATGCATGTAGGGACTGTAGCGGCTGGTAGAATTGGTCTAGATGCACTTAGAAAGCTAAAACATTTCGATGTGCATATGCATTACTTTGATAGACATAGATTATCTGAAGAAGTAGAAAAAGAATTAAATTTAACTTTTCATAACTCAGTTGAGTCTATGGTGGAGGTTTGTGATGTTGTTACTATCAATTGTCCACTTCATCCAGAAACAGAAAATTTATTTGACGATAATATGATTGCAAAAATGAAAAGGGGTGCGTACATAGTTAATACGGCTCGTGGTAAAATTTGCAATAGAGATGCAATAGTAAGAGCATTAAAGTCTGGACATTTAAGTGGTTATGCTGGTGATGTTTGGTTTCCTCAGCCAGCTCCTAACGATCATGATTGGAGGTCAATGCCTAATCACGGTATGACTCCTCATACATCAGGCACGTCTCTTTCAGCACAAGCCCGATATGCTGCTGGTGTAAGAGAAATTCTTGAATGTTTCTTTGATGGACGTTCTCAAAGAACTGAATATACAATAGTTAAAGATGGACAACTTGCTGGAACTGGAGCTCACTCTTACAGTAAAGGGTCAGCTACAAGTGGCTCTGAAGAGGCTGCTAAATACCAAAGAGATTAAAATGATAAGCTATATTTGACGGATTAACATCCGTCAAATGTAGTTTATTATTTTTTAAGATCATTAGCTATAATAGCTAATATAGCATTAAAAAGTTTATAAATTTTATATATTTAAGATAGAAAGAATTTATATATATTGAAAAATAATAATTTCAGGAACGCCTTCTTTAGTGCATTTGGGTCAATTATTTGTATTTGTTTTATTGCCTATTTAGATAAATATTTTGAAAATACAATTTGGCTAATACCCCCTTTTGGAGCGACAATGGTATTAGTTATGGCTGTTCACGAAAGTCCACTAGCACAACCAAAAAATATCATTTTAGGACATATTTTTTCTGCATTGTCTGGTGTAATAATTTACTATTTATTAGGTGATACATTCTTTTCCATCGGCATTGCTGTAGGTTTAGCAGTATTTATAATGATGATAACAAGAACTACACATCCACCAGCAGGAGCAAATCCAATTATTGTAATTCTCACTGAACAAGGTTTAAATTTTGTTTTGTTTCCTGTTGCAGTTGGTGCAACTATCATCGTTTTTTTTGCGATAATTTACAATAAAACTTTAAAAAGAAAATATCCTTATTAAAAATATTTAATATGTTTTAAGTATTACAATTTATAGGGGCCACAGTTTTAATTTTTTTAAGGAATGATTTCTTTCCCATCCCAAGCAAAACATTTTCCACTATCTTCTGGGCTGAGTTTTGAAACTACACTTAATAGCTTATTTGCAGAAAAGTTCGGTAAAAACAATTTATCTTTTCTTATTCTTGATTGAAATGGTTCTGACAAATAACTTTTAACGGAACCAGGATGCAGTCCAACAACTATACTATCTTTATTTATTCTTTTTAATTCTATTGATATATTCTTAATAATCATATTAAGTGCTGCTTTAGAAGCTCTATAAGAATACCAACCTCCAATTGAGTTGTCAGAAATACTTCCAACTCTAGCTGATAGAGCAGAAAATAAAACTTTTTTCTTTTTATTTAATTTAGGAACAAAATATTTTGCTATCAAGGCTGGAATTACAGAGTTTATTTTAAAAGTTTCTATGAAATTTGTACCAGATAACTCTTTTAGAGATCTTTCTGGAAAAATTCTTTCGTTGTGTAGTATACCGGTAGCTACAAAAATGCTATCAATAGGGTTATTTATCGAAAATTTAGATGCAGCCTTTTCTAAAGAGTCTTCTTGATTAAAGTCTATATCAAAATATTTGAAATTATTTTTATATTTTTGAGGCAAAGATCTAGACATTAAAATAATTTCTGCTTTCGGGTGATTTTCAGAAACGACTTCAGCAATCGCACTACCTATAGCTCCTGATCCTCCAAAAATTACTACTCTATCAAACAATGCTAATTTAACGAAATATTTTAATTAATGCAAAGATAGCTCTTTCAATCAATGCAAATCAACATAACTAAAGTTAGTAGATTGATTGTTGATGCCTCTTTGCGGAGCTGCTATCCAGTTTGCTACTTTATCTGGATCTGTTTCTTGCTTCATTAAACTATTGACGTATAGCTTATCTTCTTTGCTAGGTATCCAGCTAAAGGTTTTTCTTTCAAATTCTTCTTTTGAAATAAGGTTACCGCTAGTATCTGAGAAGACATCACCCCAAACTCCAATATTTCTTCTAAATCTTGTTGAGGGTAATGTCAAAACTATATCCCAATTAGATTTTTT
>MDTD01001916.1_pt1 | contig 16882 bp, 14 predicted proteins | sample 811221 | NCBI WGS metagenome assembly MDTD01 (sample SAMN05326646, study PRJNA326480) | marine metagenome | isolation source: seawater | place: Pacific Ocean: South West | collected 2011 | reverse complement strand
TAAAACCTCCTTTCCCAGCTTTAATTGGATTGTACGGGTGTCCTACCATAATAAATAATGTTGAAACTATTTCAGTAGTTCCAACAATATTAAGAAAAGGAGCAAAATGGTTTTCATCGTTAGGAAGAGATAGAAATACTGGAACAAAAATTTATTGTATATCCGGCAATGTTAACAATCCTTGTAATGTTGAGGAAGAGATGGGAGTTCCTTTAAAAGACTTGATAGAAAAACATGCGGGCGGTGTTGTTGGAGGTTGGGACAATCTTAAAGCAGTAATTCCAGGAGGTTCGTCAATGCCATTATTACCTAAGCATATTTGTGATACTATTAAAATGGATTTTGATGCATGTGTTGAAAACAAAACTGGTCTAGGTACCGCTGGAATAGTAGTAATTAATAACGATCAAGACATAATTAAATGCATGGCAAGAATTGCAAGATTTTATAAACATGAAAGTTGTGGTCAATGTACTCCATGTAGAGAAGGTTCAGGATGGATGTGGAGAATGCTAGAGAGAATGGCAAAAGGAGAGGCTTCAAGAGAAGAAGTTGATATGTTAATGGATGTTACAAAACAGATAGAAGGTCATACAATTTGTGCTTTTGGAGAAGGATCTTCTTGGCCTGTACAAGGATTACTTAGACATTTTAAAAAAGAAATTGAAGAAAGAAATAATTTTAATCCGCTGGTAAATACCGGTCAAAAAAATCCTTATTTGGTAGATCAACATTTATTAGAAAAAGAAAATGCTTAAATTAAAGGTCAACGATAAAGAAATTGAAGTAGAAGAGGGTATTACCGTACTTCAAGCATGTGAGCAGGCTGGTTATGAAATACCAAGATTTTGTTATCATGAAAAATTATCTATCGCAGGAAATTGTAGAATGTGTCTAGTAGAAATAGAAAAATCCCCAAAACCCATCGCATCTTGTGCCATGCCAGCTACTGAGGGCATGAATATTAAAACAAATACTAACATGGTAGAAAAAGCTCGAAAAGGTGTGATGGAATTTTTATTAGTAAATCATCCGTTAGACTGTCCAGTTTGTGATCAAGGAGGTGAATGTGATCTTCAAGATCAATCAATGTTTTATGGTGTAGATAAATCAAGGTTTAAAGAAAATAAAAGATATGTTCCTGAAAAATATATGGGTCCTTTGATCAAAACACAAATGACAAGATGTATACACTGCACAAGATGCATTAGATTTGCAACAGAAGTCGCAGGTGTTACTGAATTAGGAGCGATTGGCAGAGGTGAAAATATGGAAATTACAACATATTTAGAGAAATCAATGGAGTCTGAGTTATCCGCAAATGTAATAGACCTTTGTCCTGTTGGAGCCCTAACATCAAAACCATATGTATTTGAAGCAAGGCCGTGGGAATTAAAAAAAACAGAGTCAATAGATGTAATGGATGCTGTTGGTTCAAATATTAGAGTAGACACTTATGGATGGGAAGTAAAAAGAATTCTTCCAAGAATAAATGAGGATATCAACGAAGAATGGATTTCTGACAAAACAAGATATGCCTGTGATGGTCTTAAAAATCAACGATTAGACTCACCATTTTTGAGAGAGGGAGATAAATTTAAAAAAATTTCTTGGAAAGAGGCATACAATATCTTGAAATTAAAATTAGAAAATATTAGTTCAGAAAAAATCGGTTGTTTTACAGGCGATTTAACAAATATGGAGACATCATACGCAGCAAAAGAATTATTTAATAAAGTTTTAAAATCAAAATTAATTGAGTCAAGACCAGATAATTATTACGTAAATTATTCTGATAAAGATAATTACAGGTTTAATTGTAACATTTCTGGAATAGAAGAAGCAGACCTAATTTTAATGATTGGTTGTAATCCCAGATATGAAGCAACTATTTTAAATAGTAGAATAAGAAAATCATATTTAAAATCAAAATTAGAAATTTATTCAACAAATGACATTGGTGATCAAACTTATCCTTACAAACTATTAGATAACTCTACAAAATTCTTACAAGATATTTTTGAAGGTAAAAGTAAAATATCAGAAAAAATAATCAAGTCCTCAAAACCAGTTGTTATTGTTGGTCAATCTCTTTTAAAAATCAAATCTTCTCAATATATATTTGAGACATTAAAAAACTTTCTGAGAAAAAATAATAAAATTAATAGTGAATGGAATTCATTAAATATTTTATCAAATGATGCATCAACAGTTGGATCTTATGATTTAACTATATTCAGCTCGAATAATGGCAGAAATCTTCTTCTTGAAAAATTAAAAGAAAAATCATTAGAATTACTTTTTTTAATTGGGCAAGATAAGTTAAAAATAGAGAGAACAGGATTGTTTGTGGTATATATAGGGTCCCATGGAGATGATGGTGCAAGAAATTCTGATTTAATACTACCTGGATCTGCTTATACCGAACAAGATGGTTATTTTACAAATTTGGAAGGAAAAATTCAAAAAGCTTATAAAGCCTCTTATCCAACAGAACTCGCTAAAGAAGATTGGTCAATAATAAACGAAATTTCAAATGTTAAACGTGGAAAATATTTATTTAAAGATAAAAATGAACTTATTGATAGTATGTTTAATTATCTTAACCAGACAAGAAAAGAAGAATTTATTTTAACAGATAACCATTTTGAAAATGAAAAAATATTAGTCGATCATATTGATTATTATTTTTCTAATGTAATTGCAAAAAATTCTAAAACTATGTCTGAATGTAGATCTTTACGTTCTAATTTACAAAAAACAGGAACCGAAGGATAAGTATGAATAGCATATATATATTATTTAACGAAGTATATAAGATATTATTTTTAGTAATTCCCGTTCTGGTTACTGTTGCAATGATAGTTTGGCTTGATAGGAGAGTTTGGGCATTTGTCCAAAAAAGAAGAGGTCCCAATGTTGTTGGACCCTTTGGTTTGCTTCAATCTTTGGCAGATGCTCTAAAATATATTTTTAAAGAAATCATAGTACCGGCAAGTTCAAATAAATTGATATTTATTTTAGCACCAATTATAACTATGACATTAGCACTTGTAGCTTGGGCAGTAATACCGTTTAGTGAAAAATTAGTAATTGCAGATATAAATGTAGGTATATTATATTTATTTGCTGTTTCATCGCTTGGTGTATATGGGATAATTATGGGTGGTTGGGCATCAAATTCTAAATATCCTTTTTTAGGAGCAATTAGATCAGCTGCCCAAATGGTCTCTTATGAAGTATCTATAGGTGTAATAATTATTAATGTATTATTGTGCGTAGGTTCTTTAAACTTAAATGATATTGTCTTGGCTCAACAAAATATATGGTTTGTTGTTCCTTTATTTCCAATGTTTGTTATTTTTTTTATTTCTGCTTTAGCAGAAACTAATAGACCACCTTTTGATTTGCCAGAGGCTGAAGCTGAATTAGTTGCAGGATATCAAACTGAATATTCAGGCATGATGTATGCAATGTTTTGGCTAGGTGAATATGCAAATATTTTATTAATGTGTGCGATGGGTTCTATATTATTTTTAGGGGGTTGGCTTCCACCGTTAGATATTGATGCGTTATCATTTATACCAACTCCTTTTTGGTTGATATTTAAAATTCTATTTTTATTCATTTTATTTGCTTTAGTTAAAGCTATAGTTCCAAGATATAGATACGATCAATTAATGAAATTAGGATGGAAAATATTTTTGCCGTTGTCTTTAATTTGGGTTATCTTGACTGCAAGTTATCTACTTTATTTTAATTTATTGCCTGGACAAATATGAAATTAGTAAGATTATTTAAAACTATATTTATGATAGATTTTGTAACTGGTCTATTAATTGCAATTAAAGAAGTTTTTAAATCTAAAAAAACTATAAATTATCCATTTGAAAAGGGTCAAGTTAGTCCAAGAGCAAGAGGTGAGCATGCTTTAAGAAGATATCCTAATGGTGAAGAGAGATGTATTGCATGTAAACTTTGTGAAGCAGTTTGTCCTGCTCAAGCAATCACAATTGAATCCTCAGAAAGAGAGGATGGAAGTAGAAAAACAACAAGATATGATATCGATATGTTGAAGTGTATTTATTGTGGTTTATGTGAAGAGTCTTGTCCGGTAGATGCAATAGTTCAAGGACCCAACTTTGAATTTGCAACTGAAACAAGAGAGGAGCTTTATTACAATAAAGAAAAGCTTTTGGAGAACGGAGATAGATGGGAAAATATTTTAGCTGCAAATATTAAAGCAGACAACCCATATAGATAGATATTAATGATAGCACACGCTGTATTTTTTTATTTTTTTTCATTTATAGCAATTGTTTCTGCAATAATGGTTACCGCTGCAAGAAATACAGTTCATTCGGTATTTTTTTTAATTTTGGATTTTATTAGCATTTCTTGTTTATTTATAATGATTGGTGCTGAATTTTTGGGCATGATCATGTTAATTGTTTATGTTGGAGCGGTTGCCGTTTTGTTTTTATTTGTAGTTATGATGTTAAATGTAGCTCAACAAAAAAATCAATGGTTTGGATCATCAAAGAGCAGCGCACATATACCCATAGGTTTATTAGTTAGTATAATAATATTTTTTGAGTTAATTATTGTTGTGGGAGGATGGAAGTATAAGCCTGATTTACTAAATCTTTCAACAATAAGAGTTACTGAAACAATTTCAAATACACATTCTTTAGGTAACGTATTGTACACAGATTATATTCATTTGTTTCAATTGTCGGGAATGATACTTTTGGTGGCAATGATTGGAGCAATTGTTTTAACTTTTAGACAAAGAGAAGGTTTGAAGAGACAAAGTTATATAAAACAAATCTCAAGAGAAAAAAAAGATGGTGTTCAACTTATTGATACACCTAATAAAAAAGGAATTAAAATTGATGTTTGAAATTGGTTTAGGACATTATTTAACTCTCGGAGCAATAATTTTTACGATAGGTTTGGTTGGAATATTCCTAAATAGAAAAAATGTCATTGTACTTTTGATGAGTATAGAATTAATATTATTGGCAGTTAATATAAATTTAGTATCTTTCTCAATATTCATAAATGATTTAAGTGGACAAATATTTACCTTATTTATTTTAACAGTTGCAGCCGCAGAAGCAGCAATAGGTTTAGCAATTATTGTAGTTTATTTTAGAAACTCAGGAACTATTAGAGTTGAGGATATTGAAAAATTAAAGGGATAATATGGAAAAATTAATAGTTTTTTTACCACTTTTTGCCGCTGTGATTTCAGGTTTTTTTGGGAAAATAATTGGCAGCAAAGTTTCTCAAATAATCACAAGTCTGTTTGTTTCTATATCTGCATTATTATCGATTTATATATTCTATGATGTAATAATTAATAATTATACCAGTAATATTATTATAGCAAAATGGATAACCTCAGGTCTTTTAGATGTAAGTTGGTCAATCAAAATTGATCAATTATCATCTGTTATGTTAGTTGTTGTCACTTTAGTGTCAGCAATAGTCCATATTTATTCCATTGGTTATATGTCTAATGACCCACATAAATCAAGATTTATGTCATATCTCTCTTTATTTACTTTCGCAATGTTAGTTCTAGTGACATCGGATAATTTTTTACAATTATTTTTCGGTTGGGAAGGTGTAGGACTTTGCTCATATTTTTTAATTGGTTTCTGGTTTAAAAAATCTACTGCAAATGCAGCAGCTATAAAAGCGTTTCTCGTAAATAGAGTAGGAGATTTTGGATTTGCTCTTGGAATATTTTTAGTTTTTTATATTTTCGGAACTCTTAATTATGACGAGGTTTTCAATCAAGTATCTTTTTATAAAGATAATAATTTAAATTTTCTAGGACTTGAAATAAATGCAATAAATTTAATTTGTTTTCTTTTATTTATTGGTGCCATGGGAAAGTCAGCACAGATTTTTTTACATACTTGGTTACCAGATGCTATGGAAGGACCTACACCTGTTTCTGCATTAATTCATGCTGCAACAATGGTTACCGCAGGTGTTTTTCTTGTTGTTAGATGCTCACCCATTTATGAATATTCACCAATTATATTAAATTTTATTACTGTAGTAGGCATGACCACTGCTTTGTTTGCTGCATCCGTGGCTTTAGTTCAGAATGATATAAAAAAAATTATTGCATATTCAACTTGTAGTCAATTAGGCTATATGTTTTTTGCAACAGGTGTTGGAGCATATAATATTGCCATGTTCCATTTATTCACTCATGCTTTTTTTAAAGCTTTATTGTTTTTAGGGGCAGGATCAGTTATTCACTCTTTTCATGATGAGCAAGATATAAACAAAATGGGTGGTGTTTATAAACATTTACCTTACACATATTCGTTAATGCTAATAGGTACTCTAGCACTTACTGGCTTTCCTTTTTTATCTGGATTTTATTCTAAAGATTTAATTATTGAATTTGCATATTTAAAAGGAAATAACGTTGGTTATTATGCTTGTGGTATAGGAATTTTTACAGCTTTTTTAACATCAATTTATTCTTGGAGATTAATATTTAAAACTTTCCACGGTGATTACAAAAATCATAACCATCAAATCACCAGTGTGCATGAATCACCGATTATTATGATAGGTCCATTAATTATATTGGCTTTTGGTTCAGTATTAGCTGGATTTATTTTTAAAGATCTATTTATGGCCTATGGCTCTTTTAAAGGATTTTGGCAAGGATCTATTTTTTTTCTAGAACCACTATCCAAAGATCATCCGCCTGGTTACATTTTATATTTAACACCTATACTTGTAATTATTTCAATACCATTGAGTTATTATATATTTTTAAAAAATAAATCATCATTAGATGGCTTAATTAAATCAAACAGACCAATTTATTTGTTTTTAAAAAATAAATGGTATTTTGATGAGTTATACGATGTTTTGTTTGTAAAATCTTCTAAGTTTTTAGGAAGATATTTATGGAAAAAAATAGATGGTTTGGTAATTGATAAATTTGGACCAGATGGATTATCAAATTTATTCAAATACTTTTCAATTAAAGCTGTAAAACTTCAATCAGGATATATTTACCAATATGCTTTTGTTATGCTTATTGGTCTTTCACTAATATTAACAATTGTAATAATTAAATAATGAATTTTCCTTTATTGTCATCAATAATATTACTTCCTACCATTGGTGCAATTTTTATATTATTTAGTAGATCTTCCTCAAATTACAATGCTGCAAAGTATATTTCATTATTTATTTCTATATCTAATTTTATCATCAGTTTATATCTTTGGTATTTGTTTGACAAAAATAATTCTGAATTTCAATTTGTTGAAGAAAGAATATGGCTAGAGGGCTTTATAAATTATAAAGTTGGGATTGATGGAATTTCCATTTTATTTATTATATTAACTACTTTTATTGTCCCATTATGTATAGTTTCGGTAAATTATACAATCAAAAATAGACTTAAAGATTTTTTAGTCGCCATTCTATTTATGGAAACTATGATGATTGGGGTTTTTTGTTCGTTAGATTTAGTAATTTTTTATTTATTTTTTGAGGCAGGTTTGATCCCTATGTTTTTAATTATTGGTATATGGGGAGGAGAAAAAAGAGTTTATGCTGCATTTAAGTTTTTCTTATACACTTTGCTTGGGTCTGTTTTAATGTTAGTTGCAATAATTACAATATATTGGATTTCTGGTACGACTGACGTAGTTAAATTATATGAATTAGGTATAGATGTAAAATATCAAAATTTGCTTTGGTTAGCATTTTTTAGTTCATTCGCAGTTAAAACTCCGATGTGGCCTGTTCACACTTGGTTGCCTGATGCACATGTTCAAGCACCAACTGCAGGATCTGTATTACTTGCAGCGATATTATTAAAGATGGCAGGATACGGCTTTATAAGATTTTCGGTTGGATTGTTTCCAGTTGCATCAGATTATTTTATGCCATTAATATTTATGTTGAGCTTGATTGCAATTATTTATGCCTCTCTTGTAGCTCTGATGCAAGAAGATATGAAAAAATTAATTGCATATTCTTCGGTTGCACATATGGGTTTTGTAACTATGGGAATATTCACAATGACCCCGCAAGGTATTGAAGGAAGTATATTCCAGATGATTAGTCACGGTATAATCTCTGCAGCTTTATTTTTTTGTGTAGGAGTCGTTTATGAAAGAATGCATACAAGAGAAATAAAAAATTATGGTGGGTTAGTAAGTGTTATGCCAAGATATGCTGTTGTTTTCATGATCTTTGCCCTAGGATCACTTGGATTACCTGGTACGACAGGATTCGTTGGAGAGTTTTTAATTTTACTAGGTACATTTAAGGTAAATTTTACAGTTGCAACAATTGCAAGTTTAGGAGTTATTTTAGGTGCCGCATATATTCTATGGTTATATAAAAGAATAATTTTTGGAGAGATTATAAATCAGGAAATAAAAAATCTTAAAGATCTGAACAATTCAGAGATGATAATTTTATTTTTTTTAGCCTTTATTTCTATTTTTTTTGGTTTTTATCCAGATCCCTTATTAAGCACTACATCAGCTTCAGTTGATGGCTTAATTAATTTATTTAATTTAAATTTAGAAAATTTTACTGCAAGTAACTTTTGATGAGATTAGATTTAATTTTTCCTGAAATATTTCTTTCATTAGCAGTTATGCTCTTACTTATGATTGGTGTATTCAAAAAAAATAGTGAAAAGCTTGTCTACAATTTATCAATTATCACTTTACTGACTTTGTTGGCGCTAGTAGTGAATTTATTTTCGATTGATGAACAATTAATTTTTAATGACAGTTATAAGATAGATAATTTATCATCTTTTATGAAGGCATTAACAATAGTTGCAGCTATTTTTGTAATGATTTCTTCATTAACTTATATTAAATCTTTGAATATATTAAAAATCGAATATCCAATTCTAATTTTAAGCTCAATAATTGGAATGATGGTTATGATTAGTTCAAATGACTTAATTGTTTTTTATTTAGGTTTAGAATTGCAATCTTTAGCTTTATATGTTTTAGCATCATTTAATCGAGATAATATATTATCTTCTGAGTCTGGGTTAAAATATTTTGTATTAAGCGCACTATCATCAGGATTACTTTTATATGGGTGCTCATTGGTATATGGATTTTCAGGATCTACAAATTTCAATTATATTGCTAATACTTCATCAGGAATTGAATATGGCGTAATATTTGGATTGGTTTTTATAATCGTTGGTCTTGCGTTTAAAATTTCCGCTGTACCATTCCACATGTGGGCACCAGATGTTTACCAAGGCTCTCCAACGTCAGTCACGCTTTTTTTTGCAGCCTTACCTAAAGTTGCTGCATTAACTGTATTTATAAGATTTTTATATATACCATTTGTTAATTTAATCGATCAATGGCAAACAATTCTTGTTTTCATATCTATTGCCTCTATGATATTTGGTGCGGTAGCAGCGATTGGTCAAACAAATTTGAAAAGACTAATTGCATATAGTTCAATTGGACATATGGGTTATGCTCTTGCCGGATTAGCCTCGGGTACTAATCAAGGTATACAAAGTTCAGTAACATATATGTCAATTTATTTAGTTATGACATTAGCTTTTTTTTCATGTTTATTTATGTTGAGAAAAAAAAATGTTTTTTATGAAAGAATTGAAGATTTATCTGGTTTGTCCTCAAACCACCCAATACTCTCGCTTTCGTTGCTAGTTGTATTATTCTCTCTTGCAGGAATTCCTCCACTAGCAGGCTTTTTTGCAAAATTTTATATTTTTATGACTGTTATAGAACAATCAATGTATTTTTTAGCAATAATAGGGTTGTTATCAACAGTTGTAGCAGCATTTTATTATCTAAGGTTAATAAAAATAATTTATTTCGATAAAGCAAAAGATAAATATGAAAAAGATCATAATTTAGGATTAAAAATTACACTTAGCATATCAACAGCCATTTTAGTTTTATATTTTATATATCCTGGCCTACTTATTGAATTAGTTTCAAAAATTGTAATAATTTAATGAGACTAAATAGATATTTATTTAAATCAGTTACAAGTACAAATGATATTGCAATAAAAAAAATTAAACAAGATTGTTTGAGAGGAGTAATAATTGCAAAAAAACAAACAAATGGAAGAGGTAGATATGGAAATAAATGGATATATCTAAGGAATAATTTATTTATGTCAGTTTTTTTTAAACTTGATAATAATATAAGCATTAAAAAATTAACTTCTATAAGTTGTAAATTGGTAAGAAAATCATTATTAAAATTAATTAAGAAAGAAATTAATATAAAAAAACCAAATGATTTACTTATAGATCAAAAAAAAGTTTGTGGAATTTTGCAAGAAACAATATTTTTTAAAAAAAAAAAATTTGCGGTTATAGGTATAGGTGTGAATGTTGACAAAAGTCCCACAATTCTTAATTATCCAACCACATATCTAAACTTGTACAGTAAAAAAAAAATAACTATTTCTAAAATTTATACTGAAATTAAGAAAAATTTTGAAAATTACTTAAAAAATTAAAATGAAAATAATAGGCGATATTGGGAATAGTGAAGTAAAGATTTGTTTAGTAGAAAATAATTCTAAAATTAAGAAAAAAATAACTATTAAGACTAATAAAATTACTCAATCAAAAATAAAAAAAAGTTTAGTTAAATTTAAAAAATATAATAAAAAAATCGAAAAAATTGTATTTAGCAGTGTTGTACCTAAAGTATTTAATTTGTTTTCATCATATTTTAGATCAAATTTTGGCAAGAGAATAATTGAAATTAAAAGTCTTAAATTAAAAAAATTAATCGATATAAAAGTAAACAAAAAACAAGTTGGATCTGATAGACTTGCAAATTCAATTGCAACAATAGACTCTAAAAATAATTACATAATTATTGATTTTGGAACAGCTACAACTTTTGATGTATTAATCAAAAATAAATATTTAGGTGGTATAATTTCACCTGGTATAAATTTATCCTTAAATACTCTCGTCTCCAGAGCTTCATTAATTTCTCAAGTAAATCTAAAAAAAGTGTCAAATGTTATAGGAAAAAATACTAATGATGCTGTTAGATCGGGATTTTATTGGGGTTATGCAGGTTTAATTGACAATATGATTAAAATAATTAAAAAACAAACTAAATCTGATTTTAAAATTATTTTAACAGGTGGTCTTGCAGGTTTATATAAAAATTCAATCAACACAAAATGTAAAGTTGATAAAGATTTAACAATTAAAGGTATTATTAAAATTACTAAAAGTTTAATATAAAGCATGAAAGAAGAATTATTATTTTGTCCACTTGGTGGTTCTGGTGAAATTGGAATGAACCTTAATTTATATGCTTACGGTAAACCTGATAATCAAAAATGGATTATTGTAGATGTTGGTGTAACTTTTGCAGATGATACTGTTCCTGGAATTGACCTTATATATCCAGATCCAGGTTTCATTGTAGATAAAAAAGATGATGTTTTAGGGATTATATTAACACATGCTCACGAGGATCACATAGGAGCAATTGCTCATATTTGGCCAAAATTAAAATGCAATATTTACGCAACACCATTTACTGCTGTACTAGTTAGGGAAAAGTTTAAAGAAAAGAAAGTTGATATAACTTCAAACTTAAAAATAGTTGAGTTGAATGGCAGATTAAACCTTGATCCTTTTAAAATTGAATTTGTAACATTAACACATTCAATTTTAGAACCTAACGGTTTAAAAATAAATACTCCTTCAGGAACTGTTCTTCATACTGGAGATTGGAAATGTGACCCTAACCCTCTTATCGGAAATAAAATAGATGAGACTAAGTTAAAAAAGATTGGAGATGATGGTGTGTTAGCAATGATTTGTGATTCTACAAATGTCTTTAGTATGGGTAGATCTGGATCTGAAATGGACGTAAGAAATAGCATGCTAAAAATAATCGAAAGATTAAAAAAAAGAATAATCGTAACCTCTTTTGCATCTAATGTAGCAAGAATGGAAAGTGTTTTTTACTGTGCAGAGAAAACAGGAAGACAAATAGCACTTGTTGGAAGGTCAATGCATAGAATTTTTAAAGCTGCAAGAGAATGTGGTTATCTACAAAATGTAATTAATCCTATAGACTCTAGGGATGTAAAAAACATTAGTCGAGAGAAAATAATCTATCTATGCACAGGAAGTCAAGGAGAACCAATGGGCGCAATGATGAGAATAGCTAATTACGTTCATCCAGATGTTTTTATAGAAAGAGGTGATGCAGTAATATTTTCATCAAAAATAATTCCAGGAAATGAAAAAAAACTTTTTAAACTACACAATCAATTAGTTAAAGAAGGTGTAGAAGTTATTTCTGAAGAAAATGAATTTATACATGTATCCGGTCATCCAAATAGAGAAGATCTAAAAGATATGTATGATTGGGTTAGACCTAAATCTATAATTCCAGTTCATGGAGAACATCGACATATGATTGAACATATTAAATTTGCAAAAGAAATGCAAATTCCCTTCACAGTTAAAGTTGAAAATGGTGACATAGTCAAATTAGCACCAGGTAATCAGCCTGAAATTTTTGATAAAGCGCCAAGTGGAAGATTATATGTTGATGGGAATATAGCTGTTGAAGAAGATTCAAGGTCTATTAAAGAAAGAAGAAATATTTCCGCAAATGGAATTCTTGATGTAACAATTCTAATTACACCAAAAGGTAATATACATAATAAACCAATTTTAAATTATAGTGGCTTACCTATAGATAATGATGAAGATTATCAATATGAATTAGAAAATATAATTGAAAAAACAGCTAGAACGTTTTCCTTAAATAACCAAAATCAAAAAGATAGCATAATTGATGCAATTAAAATATCATGTAAAAAAATTACTAAACAAATTACAGGAAAAAAACCAATAACAAGTATCAAGTTGATAAGGATTTAAATTGAGTATAACAGGATCAATTGTAATTTATGTAATAATCTGGTGGATTGTTTTCTTCTCACTACTTCCAATAGATGTAAATAGAAAAAAATTTAGTAAAATTAATGGCGAAGATGCAGGATCACCTGAAAACCCAAAAATTTTAAAGAAATTTATATATACTAGTATTATTTCTTCATTATTATTTTTAATAATATACTATTTAGTTCATTATAATTACCTTAACCTAAGAAATTTTTTGTTATAATTTAAATTATGTTTTTTTCTAAATCTTTTATTCCTATACTTAAAAATAACCCTGCAGAGGCAAAAATTAAATCTCACCAATTAATGTTAAGAACAGGAATGATAAAACAATCATCAACTGGAATTTATTCATGGCTACCATTAGGATTCAAAGTAATGAAAAAGATTGAACAAATTGTAAGAGAAGAACAAAATAGAGTTGGTGTTCAAGAAATATTGATGCCTACTATTCAATCAAGTGAAATTTGGAAAGAAAGTGGAAGATATGATGATTATGGTGAAGAAATGTTAAGAATTAAAGATAGGCAAAATAGAGAATTACTTTATGGACCTACAAATGAAGAGCTGGTAACAGAAATTTTTAGATCATCAATAAAATCATACAAATCATTGCCACAATTATTATATCATATTCAATGGAAGTTTAGAGATGAACTAAGACCTCGATTTGGAATTATGAGATGTAGAGAATTTTATATGAAAGATGCATATTCATTTGATATTTCCGATGATGATGCTTTTTACTCATATAATAAATTTTTTCTCTCTTATTTAAAAACTTTCAAACGAATGGATTTATCCGCTATACCTATGGCTGCTGATACAGGACCAATTGGTGGCAATTTATCACATGAATTCATAATTCTAGCTGATACAGGTGAAAGTAAAATTTTTACTGACAAAAGAATTTTTGAGGTAGATAGTTCAAAAACCACTATCGATAAACAATCACTTATTAATTTAAGAGAAAATTTTGAAAAATTTTATTCAGTAACAGATGAAAAATTTAACAAAATTGATTTTGAAAAAAATGTTCCAGAGGAATATAGGCTTCAAACAAAAGGTATAGAAGTTGGTCATATATTTTATTTTGGAGATAAATACTCTAAGTCAATGAATGCTAGTGTTGATTATAACGGTAAAAAAGAATTTGTAAAAATGGGATCATATGGTGTGGGTGTATCTAGATTAGTTGGAGCAATAATAGAGGCAAAATATGATGATAAAAACGAAATAATGAAATGGCCAATTTCAGTTTCACCTTATGATTGTTGTATAATTCCAATTATAAACAAAAATGATAATTCAAACTTACAAAGAGCAACAAATATTTATAATGATCTTATAAAAAATAATCTAGATGTTCTAATCGATGACACAGATGAAAATCTATCTTCGAAAATAAAAAAGTTTAATTTATTAGGAATTCCTTTTCAAATAATTATTGGTAAAAATTTCAATGAAAAAAAAATTGAATTTAAAGAAATCAGTAAAGAACCACAATTTATTTCGTTAGATGAAATTATTAAAATAATAAAAAATAAAAAATTACCTTGATTAATTTATTAGAAAGAAAGATAGCATTTCGATATCTTTTTACCAAAAAAAAAGATGGGTTTATAAATATAATTTCAACTTTTTCATTTTTAGGTATTGCTCTTGGTGTTGCCGTATTAATTGTAGTTATGTCTGTCATGAATGGTTTTAGGACAGAATTAATTAATAAAATTAATGGCTTTAATCCACATTTAAAAATATTTTCATCTGGTAATCAAATTGATTTAACAAAATTACGAAATAATAAAATAAAAGAAGTTTCTGATTATTTTTTATTAAGCAATACTGGAGAGGCTGTAATTATTCATAATGCATATACAAAAGGAATTATTTTAAGAGGTTATTTAAAAAATGACTTTAAAAAATTGAATGTTATTAATAACGAAAATTTCTTTGGACAAAAAACAATTACATATAATCATATTTCTATTGGTAAAGAGTTAAGTTTTATTTTAGATGTAGGTATTGGCGATAAAATAAACATTATTTCTCCTAGTAGTGTAATGTCAATAGCTGGAAGTTTACCAAAGCAAAAATCATTTATAATAGAATCTATTTTTGAAAGCGAAATTAATGAATTTAATCAAAATATTGCCTTTTTAAACCTTGTAGATTTAGAAGAATTTTTTGATTTAAATAAAGATAATAGATACCTAGAAGTTTTCCTTAAGGATCCAAAAAAAATTAATACAAAAAAAAAATTATTTCAAGAAGTTTATAATGATAAACTTGTAAATTCATGGGCAGACCTTAACCAGTCACTTTTTGCTGCTCTAAAAATTGAGCGAAATGTAATGTTTATAATTTTATCGTTAATTATTCTTATAGCAGCTTTTAATATCATTTCTGGTTTAACAATATTAGTAAAAAACAAAACTAGAGATATAGCTATTTTAAAATCAATTGGAGTACAAAATAATTCAATTGTAAAAATATTTTTTATAGTAGGTTTTTTAATCGGTACATTTTCAACATTTACTGGAATTATTATTGGAATAATATTTTCAATTAATATCGAGAGCATAAGATCTTTAATTAGCAGCCTATTCAACATAAGCTTATTTCCCGAAGAAATATATTTTCTCAGTAAAATGCCTTCTCAAATTGATCCTCTATCAATCTTAATAATTAGCTTATTTTCAATAATTATTACTTGTTTGGTTTCAATTTATCCTGCTCTTAATGCAGCAAAATTAGACACAATTAAATCACTTAAATATGAATAACGATATAGAAATAAAAAATATTAGTAAAAGCTATATTAATCAAAAAAAAATATCTGTATTAAAAAATATAAACTATAAATTTAAAAAAGGTAAAATTTATTCATTGGTCGGACCATCAGGATCAGGAAAATCTACATTATTAAATATTTTGTCATTAATAGATCGACCTTCTAAAGGAAACATAATTATTTATAGAAAAAAAATTGATTTTGACAAAAAAATAGAGAACGATAAATTTAGATCCAATAATTTTGGAATAATATATCAAGAAAAAAATTTACTTAATGATTTTACAGCAATTGAAAATATTTCAATAGCAGGTATTGCAAATGGTAAATCAGTTGTTGAAACTGAAAAACTGGCACAAAAAATTATAAAAAAACTAAAACTACAAAATAGGTCTGATCATTTCCCGTCCCAATTGTCAGGAGGAGAAAATCAACGAATCGCTATTGGACGTGCCCTTATTAATTCTCCGAATATCATTATTGCGGATGAGCCATCTGGAAATTTAGATCATAAAAATTCTAAAGAATTTTTTAAATTATTGTTTAATTTAAGAACTAAAAGTAGAATTATTATTTATGCAACCCATAATAGATATTTTGCCAATTTAGCAGATTGTAGATTGCAGCTAATTAATGGTAAATTAAAATCTATTAATGCAAGAAAATAATTTTAATTTTAATCATTTAAAAATACATTCGCAATACTCTATATGTGAAGGTGCAATTAAAATAGAAGATCTTAAAAGCTTTTGTAAAGAAAATAAGATTAAGGCAATTGGTTTGTCTGATACAAGTAACTTATGTGGTGCTTTAGAGTTTTCAGAAGAAATATCAAAAATTGGAACCCAGCCAATTATCGGAACTCAAATTAATTTTAAATTTAATAATGAAATAGGAATTATACCTTTAATTGCAAAAAATAAAAAAGGATACGAAACTATTTTAAAATTATCCTCAGACTCATATCTATTAAATAAAGATAACGATTTACCTTATTGTGAAATTAATGATTTAATCAAAGATCCCGACGGTATTATAGTTTTATCAGGTTCTTTATTTTCACTATCCGGCAATCTATTTAATAAAAATAAGTTAACAGATTTGAATGAATT
>MDTD01015648.1_pt1 | contig 16883 bp, 16 predicted proteins | sample 811221 | NCBI WGS metagenome assembly MDTD01 (sample SAMN05326646, study PRJNA326480) | marine metagenome | isolation source: seawater | place: Pacific Ocean: South West | collected 2011 | reverse complement strand
GCGTCGCGGGCCGAGGGGGGATGGGGTCATGATCGGGATTGGGTGGCGGGTTGCAAGGGGTTGTGTGGGGAGGGACGGGGGTTTGCGCACGGATGGGGGTTTTGCGGGGGAGATTCGTAACTCCGGTGTGCTTATGTGCGCACAACTGCAGGGGAAGTTTCCCCTGCAACCCCTCTTTCAGACGGGGAGGCCGAGGATTGGGTGGGGGCGGCGATAGGGGCGCCCCTCACGGCTGTTCAGTGTGGGGCCCTCTCCCTGGCGGCCGGGGAGCGGGAGGCATGGGGCCGGGCGTGGTGTTTGGGTTTGGCGGGGGGGCGGGGGCTGGGTGGGGGAGCACTGACCTGGGGACAGGTCAGTGGCACGGGTTTGGGGGTGCCGGCGTGTGGTTTCTTGATGGCACCCGGTGATACCCAACCTCACAGACTGACAATGCCCACCTGCGGGTGATTTCACCGCAGGCGGGCGGTCCAGTTACTTGCCCTTGGGCGCGTTACCCCTTCCGGGGCCCGAGGGATTGCCGGTCGTGCTTGGGTAGTTCGGGTTGCCGCCGCTTCCCTTGCCGCTCCCCTTGCCACCGCTCTTTCCGCCGGACTTGCCTCCGCCCTTTCCGCCTGAGCCCTTCGCCATGGTGTTCTCCCTTCGTTGGAGAGCTGCCGAACAGCGATCTCGCATACATGTCGAGTTCGCCGTTCGGCTGGGTGTTATGTTTTGCGAGCGCAGCCTGTCGTTTGCGGACGAGCAGTACCGCTGGCCGGCACGCGACTTTCTTTCGGCTGTTCATCGTGACGGTCTCGTTGGTGTCCGGATCGCGCCATCGTTCCTCCCCTCCCTTCCTGGGATTCCGCTCGACCAGTCCTCCGATCGACGTCCAGGTGCGGCGGAGTGTGCGCAGAGCGATACCGTTTGAAATCAGCGATTCCATTGCAGCCTCCGGCATTCGTTTCGCTCGACGGCTGGTCGGAACTGCCGTCCTAGCCGTCGAGCCTGGTACTTACTCGACGCCAGATGGATCTGGCAGAGTCGAGGAACCCTCGCGCCCACGCGATCGCTTGAGGGTCGTGCCAACTGCCGACGTCCTTGCGCAGCCCTCCCCAATCGGCGTAGATCTCGGCGAATGGTGTGCCCGCTGCAACTGTGTGCCAGACAGCCTCATCGACCGGGTCCACGATGCGAATGTCGCAAGCCGCTTCGTCGTTTGCGATCGGTATTGTCCAGATGTGGGCGATATCGATTGGCTCAGCCTCATCCCTTGTGCTCGCCTGACCCTGCGGGTTGTGGATCGGTGCTCGTTCTCGTTTGTGTAGTTCGAGCAGAGTGGGGAGGTAGAACTCAGTGAAATTGGGCGGTGACTCGGCACGACGAGGCCGAATCGTTTCAGGCCAGAGTGAAGACGAGATCACAGCGCACGCGTCCCACAGAGGGTTCTGCGACGGCCAAGCTCCGCTGTCCATGCGAGGGAAGGCGACCCACGCGGGGTTGGGGATGCCCCAAGGCTCTTCGTCGTCCTCGTCGAACTTTGGATCAACAACTCCGTTCCGTTGCGCGGACTCGATCAGACGCTTGAACTGGTCCGTGTCACTGACGAGCGGCGGTTTGCCGATGTGCTCAGGGGGCCACAGATCCACAGTTCCGATCGCGCGCAGCGTGGCCTTGCCGAGCTTGTGCTTGGCGAGCAGGTAGCCCTCATACGCGCCCTCGTCACGCTTGCGGTCGAGCACGAAGTCCGTTGGGGTCGTGAGTCGGCGCGCGATGAACGCGTCATCCGCCTCTGGTCGGCTCAAGTCGCGCCAAACAGACTCGATCTCCTCGATCCGTTCTTCGACAGCCGAGCAAAAGAACGCGCTCCAGTTCATATCGGGGGCGTGGAAGTCCATCTTGTCCTTCAGCCATCTCGGGATGGATACCCCTGACTTGACAACGCGGTCGCTCGGGTCTTTCTTGGGCCTGGGCATCCCTCGATTATACCATGTTAAGGAGAAACCGGGAAGCAAATAGCTGACCAAAATGAAAAATGTCACCGAAATAAGACCAGAAGAAAAGGGCTGGTGCTAGCCCTTTTGCTTACAAATACCGATCAATAATCGAAATCGTCGTCCATGCCCGCCCCCGCGGCGGCCGGCTTCTTCTCCTTCAGCTCGACGATGGCGGCGTCGGTGGTCAGGAGGAGGCCCGCGATGCTGGCGGCGTTCTGGAGGGCGATGCGTTCGACCTTGGTGGGAACGATGACGCCCATTTTGACGAGGTCGCCGAACTCGTGGGTGAGGGCGTTGTAGCCGAAGTTGGTCTCGGTGGACTCTTCGACCTTTGCGGCGATGACGGAGCCGTCGAGGCCGCAGTTGGCGGCGATCTGCTTGATCGGGCCCGAGACGGCGCGGCTGACGATGTCGATGCCGACGCGTTCGTCGCCTGTCGCCTTCTTCTTGAGGGTGTCGAGGGCCTTGCGGGCGCGGAGGACGGCGACGCCGCCCCCGGGGAGGATGCCCTCTTCGACGGCGGCGCGGCTGGCGTGGAGTGCGTCCTCGACGCGGGCCTTCTTCTCCTTCATCTCGACTTCGGTGGCGGCGCCGACATTGATCTGGGCGACGCCCCCGGCGAGCTTGGCGAGGCGCTCTTCGAGCTTCTCGCGGTCGTAGTCGGAGGAGGAGGCCTCGATCTGGGCGCGGATCATCTCGATGCGGCCCTGGATGGCGTCGGAGGAGCCGGCGCCCTCGACGATGGTGGTGTTGTCCTTGTCGATGGTGACCTTCTTGGCGCGTCCCAGCTCGTTGAGTTCGAGCTTCTCGAGGTCGATGCCGAGTTCTTCCATGACGGCGGTGCCGCCTGTGAGGGTGGCGATGTCTTCGAGCATGGCCTTGCGGCGGTCGCCGAACCCGGGGGCCTTGACGGCGGCGACCTTGAGGGTGCCTCGGAGCTTGTTGACGACGAGGGTGGCGAGTGCTTCGCCGTCGATGTCCTCGGCGATGATGAGGAGGGAGGCGCCGGCGTCGGCGATCTTGCCGAGGATGGGGAGGAGGTCCTTGGCGGAGGAGATCTTCTTCTCGTGGATGAGGATGTAGGGCTTGTCGAGGTCGCAGGCCATGTTGGCGGTGTCGGTGACGAAGTGGGGGCTGAGGTAGCCCTTGTCGAACTGCATGCCCTCGACGAGTTCGACCTCGGTCTCGAGGGACTTGCCCTCTTCGACGGTGATGACGCCGTCCTTGCCGACCTTGTCCATCGCCTGGGCGATGATCTTGCCGATGGAGTCGTCCTGGTTGGCCGAGCATGTGGCGACCTGGGCGATCTCCTTGGAGCCGGTCACCGGGGTGCTCATGGTGTGGAGCTGCTCGATGAGGGCGGTGATGGCGGAGTCAATACCCCGCTTGATCTGGTTGGGGTTGGCGCCGGAGGTGATGTTCTTGAGGCCCTCGGTGAGGATGGACTCGGCGTAGATGGTGGCGGTGGTGGTGCCGTCGCCGGCCTCCTTGGAGGCCTTGGAGGCGACTTCCTTGACCATCTGGGCGCCCATGTTCTCGTAGGGGTCGTCGAGGGTGATCTCCTTGGCGACGGTGACGCCGTCCTTGGTGACGGTGGGGGCGCCGAAGGATTTTTCGAGGACGACGACCTTGCCGGAGGGGCCGAGCGTGACCTTGACGGCGCGGGCGAGTTTCTGGACGCCTCGGAGGATCTTCTCGCGTGCGTCGGTGTCGAATGCGATTTGCTTGGCGGGCATGGTGTGCTCCTTTGGAGCGGGGAATGGGGATCGGGGATCGGGGATCGGGGTTGCCGCTGTGGGGGCTTGCCGTGTTCCCGGGTTCCTTGTGTCTCCGTTCGCCCGCTCTCCTTTCTCTCAGAGGGGAATCGTGTTACTTGGTGCCGAGCCGGATGTATGCGACTCGGTCGGCGTCGATGATGTAAATGGACTGGCCGTCCGTGAGTTTGATGAGCCCGTCCGCTTCCTCGGGGACGAGCATGGCGTTTTGGACGGAGAGTGTGTTTGGCTCTCCGAGGATGTGCTGGAAGACGAAGGTCGCGGTGCGCTGGCCTTTGAGTTCTTCGAGGGCTTTGCGGAGGGCGGTGTGTGTCATGGGGAGGCACCCGGGCACTGAGGCACGCAGGCACGAAGTGGTGGCCACGCGCGGCTCTTCGTGCCTGCGTGCCTTCGTCGCTCCGTGCCCTTGGTTCAGTCGATCACCGCGAGGACATCGTCTTCGCTCATGATGAGGAGTTCGTCGTCGCCCAGCTTGATCTCGGTGCCGGCGTAGGAGGTGAAGATGACCTTGTCGCCCTTCTTGAGGGTGAGGGGGGTGCGTTCGCCGGTCTCGGTGTTGAGCTTGCCGTTGCCGACGGCCTCGATTGTGCCGGTCTTGGGGCGCTCCTTGCTGGACTCGGGGAGGTAGATGCCCGACTCGGTGACGCCCTCGGCCTCGTCGCGGCGGACGATGATCTTGTCGTGGAGGGGGCGGATGTCGACTTTGGTGGACTTCTTCGTTTTGGTTGCGGTTGCCATTTTGCTTCGCTCCTGTTTGAGTCGCCGGCGTCCGCCGGCGAGGGTTGGACTTGTTTTGTCACGAGCGTCCGCTCGTGAGGTTGGGACTTGTTGAGTCGCCGGCCTGTGGCGGCGAGGGTGGGATTCTCCCCTCGCTTGAGCGAGTGGTTCGATGTGTGGTGTTCTGTTACGGGATGTTCTCGACTCGCAGCGTGTTCTCGTCCCAGACGGCTCGGCGTTGGTCGGTTTCGCCTCCGGGTGTGGTGACGGTGTAGTGGAGTTCGATGTCGGTGAACCGAAGATCGGAGATTGTGTTCTTTGACTCGGGTGGGCCGGGACGGAGACGCATCGTGGAGAGGCTGAGGGATTTCGGCATCGCGTCGTGATTCGTCGCGGACAGTTCAACGAAATGGAGTAGGTCTCCCTCGTTGGTTTGTTCGATCAGTACGACGCGGTTGGATCCGTCGAAGGCGACGAGCGGGTTTGCGGCGGCCGCGCCGGCAATCGCGTCGCGTCCCTTTTCTGTCTTGAGGGCTTCGCGGAGGGCGTCGGCGTTCCCGGGGTTGCCGATGTAGCTATGGATGTATTGGCTTGCGTTGGCCGCGTGGTCTGTGCAGCCGGTGAGTGCGAGTGTGGTGCAGACGATGACAAGCGGGGCGAGGTACTTCATCCGTGCTGCCCCTCTCGTGTCGGCCAAGTGTTGCGGTAGTGGCGGGTGAGGACGCGGCGGAGGAGTTCGAGGAGGGTCTCGAGGTCCTGCTGGGCGCGGGGGCGGTCGAGGACGGCGAAGGCGCCGAGGCGGAGGGCGGCGGCCATCTCGCGTCGGTCGTCCCGGCTGGTGCGGCCTCGCTTGATGACGAGTGTGGGCGGGGGGTGCTTGAGGCGGGCGAGGAGTTCGAGGACGCGGGGTCCGGCTTCCTCGGTCGCCTTCTCGCCCTCGAGGGGAAGGGCGAGATCGACCACCGCGATGTGGATTGGGGTGGACTCGATGACGCGGGAGGCCTCGCGGGCGTTCTGGGCCCGGTGGCTCGCGATGCCCATGGGGTTCAGGAGCGGGGGGAGGCGGTCGACCCAGGGGGTCTCGTCCCACCCGGCGTAGGACAGGAGCAGGTTGAGACGGTGCTCGGTCGAGCCGTTGGTGTGGGGTTCGGGGCGGGGCGCGGCGTCTCCGCTCGCCCCTGCGGGGCTGAACGGGTCGGCTGGGTGGAGGCGCACATTCCGCATCGGGGGGGCAATGGGCAAATGGTGTGCCGATCCATGCTTTGGATGGGGTGATGTGCTTGGGGCGTGGAAATGGGCCTGGCGCGGCCCGGATGGGGTTCCGAGTGGGCGTGGGCGGCGGATGCCTGGGGGTGGGGTGTCAAAGTGGCAGGGGGGCGGTTGCCTCGGCTGGGAGCGCGCGGCGGGTGAATGGCCCGCCTCGCCCTTGCGGACGGGGCGGGCCTTGAGGCGTCCGCCCGTGTGCCGGTCGTCGGGCACACGGACGGGTTGGGTTACGGGCAGCCTCCCATGAAGGCGGAGACGAAGGCGTTGATGTCGGCGAGGTCGAGAACCTCGTAGGGCGCGGCGAGGTCGGCGCGGCACCCGATGTTGACGGTCACGAGATCGTCAGTGCGGCCCGTAGTGGTGCCGCAGTTGAGGTGGCTGGCGTCGTTGACGCGGAGCCGGAGGGTGTAGGCGCAGGGCGGGAGGTCGTTGACATCCCACTCGGCGAGGATGTTGTTGATGACATTGGAGGTGCTGGTTCGGATGGGCTGCCAGCCTGTGTAGGGGCCTCCTGTGAACTCGAGCGTCCAGCTGGTGAGGTTGTTGTCGAAGGCGGTTCCCTTGACGACGAACGAGCCCACGGGGTCGATCCAGAAGCAGCTGGTGGGCCCGGTGATCTCTGCGAGCGGCGAGGTGTTGTCGACGGTGACGGCGCGCGTGAAGGAGCGTGACTGGCCGCACCCGTTGGTGCCGATCACGCGGACATGGTAATCCCCGTCGGGGATGCCGAGGCTGACGGTGTTCCACCGCGCGAGTTCGGTGTTGAGGCGGTCTCCGCTGTAGACGGGCATCCCGGGGTCGACGGGGAGCCAGGTGACGGCGCCGACGGGCTGGTAGTCGACGGTGTAGGTGTTGGGCCCGCAGGCGTCGTCGTTGACGAAGCCGTAGACGCAGATGTTGCGGCCCGCGATGGTGGTGGACGCTTCGTCGTACCCGGCGGCGAAGTGGAAGCCGACGGAGTTGTAGTTCTGGGAGATGAAGACGACGGCTTCATCGGAGGCGGAGAGACCGGACGCGGAGGTCGCGGTGAGGCGGAGGAGGTAGAAGCCTTCGAGGGCTGCGGGGAAGCTCCAGGTGCCGAGCGATCCACCGGGCTCGGCGACGGTCGTGGTGCTCTCCTCGATGGTGATCCAGGTATCGGGCTGGTCGGTGCGGCGGTACTGGAGGGTGTAGTGGTCGAAGATTCCGCCTGCGGGGATGTCGGCGACGCCCGTGACGGTCATGGAGGGGCCGCAGACGCAGCCTCCGGAGGTTCCGTAGTTGGCGGGCTCGTCGATGCGGACGATGGGCGCGGGCCCTCCGATGACGGTTGTGGTGTTGAAGAAGATGCCGACGGAGGCGGCGCTGAGTTGCGGGGTGACGATGTCGTCGTCGCCGTCGCCGTCGAGGTCGCCTGCGCAGGGGTTCTGGGGGCTGGAGGCGGCGTCGAATCGTCCGCCGAAGATGATGCCTCCGGTCCCGTTGTTGAGCAGAATGTCGATCTGGTCACCGACTTCGTCGGCGACGATGATGTCCCGGTCGCTGTCGGCTTCGAGGTCGTCGAAGTCTGCGGTGCAGAGCCCGACGGGCCTTGCGCCTCCGATGTAGAAGGAGCTGGAGGTTGGGAAGTAGGCGAAGCTGCCCGGGTTGCCGCTGAGTTCGTTGAATCGGCGGTGGATCCGGCTGCTCGAGGAGCAGGCGAAGACGAGGTCGATGTCGCCGTCGCCGTCGTGGTCGTGGGCGTTGACATCGATTGGCGAGGCGTCGGTGTCGAGGAAGAGGGCGAACTCGCCGTTGTAGAAGTTTCCTGGCGAACCGCTGATGTTGTAGAGGATCGTGGCGCGGTTGGAGCCGGTGTTGGCGGTGACGAGGTCGGGTAGTGTGTCGAAGTTGAGGTCGACCGCGACGAGGCCTCGCGGGTTGTTGCCCCAGTTGCCGTCGGGGTTGTTGGTGGTGTAGTTGGCGTCGAATGTGAAGGTGCTGTCTCCGTCGTTGAAGTAGACGGTGACGGTGTCGTCGAGCTCGTTGACGACGGCGACATCGGGGAAGGCGTCCGCGTTGAGGTCGGCGATGGCGATGTCCTGGGGCCTGTCGCCTGCGGCGCGGTAGTACTCGCTTTGGAAGGTGCCGTCGCCGTTGCCGAAGAGGATGGAGAAGTCGTCGCTGTCGCGGTTGGCGGTGGCGATGTCGGGGTCTCCGTCGAGGTTGATGTCGAGGGCGAGGATCGCGATGGGTGAGGATCCGACGCCCCGGTAGATCGGCGCGGCGAAGGTGCCGTCCCCGTTGTTGAAGAAGACGGCGACGCGGTCGTAGGTATCGCTGGTGAAGCATGAGACGGCGATGTCGAGGTCGCCGTCGTGGTCGAAATCGGCGAGGGCCGACGCGGTGGGGGCGTATCCGGCTGCGAGGGGGAGATCGACGCGTGGGGCGAAGCCCTCGAAGGCGGCGCTGGCTGGCGGGGCGAGCCCGCAGAGAATCGCGATCGTGAGTGATCTGGTGTGCATGGCATCCTCCCTTCCGTCGGCCTGTGCGCCGCGTGGGAGGAGCGTGCTGGATAACCCGCGGGCAGAAGCGGGGAACGCTCCCGAGAGCGATCGGCCCCTCGCCGGGGCGCGGATCGGCGGAAGTGGATTCTAGATCGCGTGGGCGTTCGTCTCGACCTTTGTGCTGGCGCGGCGTGGGGGGATCGCGAACGGTGTGCGGACGGCGTGCGATCGGATCGCGATCATGCGGGTAGAGTGGGCCCATGAACAGGGCATGGATGAAGGCGGTCGTTGGGTGCGGTGTGCTGGTGCTGGGTCTCGGCGCGGCGCGGGGGGCGGCGGATCCGGATCGGGATGCGTCGCTGGCGACGGTCGCGGAGCGGTCGGGGTACGCGGAGGCGACGGCCTCCGAGCAGGTGAGCGCGTTGGTGGGGTCGCTGGGTCGCTCGCGGCTGGTGTCCGCGGGCTCGATCGGTGAGAGCGCCGGGGGGCGCGCCATCCCGGTGATGGTGATCGCGGATCCGCCTGTGGCGTGGTCGGTCGATGGGCCCGGTGAGCGGGGTCTGGGCGGGCGGGTGCCTGTGCTTTTGTTCGGATCGATCCACGCGGGCGAGCTGTGCGGGACCGAGGCGCTGCTGATGCTGGCGCGGGAGATTGTTGCGTCGCGCGAGGGCGGGCAGGCCCAGGGGCTGGGGGCGGTGCTCGATGAGCTGGTGGTGCTCGTGGTGCCGGTGTACAACGCGGACGGGCACGCGGCGTTCGGGGAGAACAACAGGCCCGGGCAGAACGGGCCCGCGGCGATGGGCGAGCGGGCGAACGCGCAGGGGCTGGATCTCAACCGGGATTGGGTGAAGATGGACGCGCCGGAGACGCGCGCGATGGTGGGGGTGCTCAACGCGTGGGATCCGCTGGTGATCGTGGATACGCACACGACGAACGGGTCGAACCACCGGTTTACGCTGACCTACCAGGGGCCCAAGCACCCGGCGGGGAGCCCGGTCGTGCTTTCGTATGTGCGCGATGTGATGCTGCCCCGCGTGGACGAGGCCTTCGAGGCGGCGACGGGGTACGACGCCTATTTCTACGGGAACTTCGCGGAGAACCACACGAAGTGGACGACCTATCCCGCGGAACCCTGGTACGGGGTCGCGTATCGCGGGCTGCGGAATCGGCTTTCGATCCTGACGGAGGCGTACGCGTACGCGTCATTCGAGGACCGGGTGCTCTCGACGCGGGCGTTCTGCGAGGCGGTTCTTCGGTATGCGGCGGTGAACGGTCGGGAGATCGAGCAGATCGTTTCGGTCGCGGAGACGGGGGAACTCCAGCGTGGTCGGGCGGGGGCGCCGCTCGCGGTGAAGACCGAGGCGCGGGCGTTCGCGGAGCCCGCGACGATTCTCGGGTATGACGAGCCCGTCGAGAGCGGGGCGCATTCCCTTCGCGCGAAGATCGACTTCGAGACGACACCCGCGAAGGACTACGAGATCCCGATTCTCAACAACTTCGTCGCGACGGAGATGGTGAGGAGACCCGCGGCGTATGTGGTGCCTCGCGAGGCGTCGGAGGTGATCGATCGGCTGCGTGCGCACGGGGTGCGGCTCTGGGGGATCGGCGATGGCGCGGCGCAGGAGGTCGAGGCGGTTCGCTACCGCGTGCAGACGGTCGAGACATCAGAGCGCGTCTGGCAGAACCGGCTGATGATGGAGTTGGGCGTGGCGCCCGAGCGCGGGTCTCTGGAGGTCCGGCGCGGGGACGCGATCGTGGTCACGGCGCAGCCCCTTGGGTCGCTCGCGTCGTACATGCTCGAGCCGCGGTCGACGGGTGGGCTCGCGGCGTGGGGGTTCTTCAATGGGCTGTCGGCGGGGGACCTGTTCCCGGTCGCGCGGCTCGACGAAGCGGCGTTCGTGGCGCTCGGCCTCGATGACGAAGAGTGAACGGTCCGGTTGCGAGGCTCGGCGGGGAGGTGTTGGAGGGGACTGAGGATTTGTTGACGACGGAGGCTGGGGGATGCAGGATGAACGGGGCGGGGTGCGGGCTCTTTTCTGAGTGGGTTGGTGTGTGCGGCGGCACCACTGCGCCGCGTTGCGGCGAGTGGTGGCACCCGGCGCAGGATGGGATCGGGGGGCACTGACCTTCGGCGCAGGTCAGTGGCACGGACAGCGGGCGTGATCTGGCGCGCTCGGCTCTCGGCGCTCAGGCGCTGAGTTTGGCGAGGACATCGCCCGGGTTGATCTTGGCGCCGACATCGGAGATGAGGCCGGACGAGCCCGAGTAGCTGAGTTCGGCCCACTTGCCGGTGGGGCCGTAGCGGTTTTTGAGGACGCCGATCTCGAAGTGGTCGGTGGAGGCCTGGACGCCCGTGGCTTCGACGCGGAGGTCGGCGGCGAAGTTCATGAGGCCCAGGATGAGGTCGGCCTCCTGCTCGGACCCGCCCTCGCGGAGGTGGTTGAGGTCCGGGCGGGCGGCCTTCATGATCTCGATCGCGTCGGCAATAGAGCCCGACGCGGCCTTGCGGACGCGGTCCTGGTATCCCTCGGGGATGACATCGCGGTCGACCTGTGCACCGGCGATGACGGGGGCGGAGACATCGACCGCGAGCGACTTGAGGGTGCGGCCCGTCAGGGCGATCTCCTGGTCCCGCGCGTGCAGCGGGGGGACGACGGGGACGCGCTGGAGGTAGTCGATGAAGATGCCGCCCACGCCTGATTTCTCGTGGATGGTGCGGGCGTGCTCGCCGATCTGGGCGGCGGTCCACGCGGGGCGGTGGATGACGATGATGCGGTCTTCGACCTGCTTGAGGTGCGCGACGGCGGCGTCGAGCTGGGCGTAGTCGGCGCTGTTGCGGTTGGGGTTGGTCGCGCCCTTGCCCGAGAAGTGCTCGCGGATCTCGCCGACGGTCCAGGGCTCGATGGGTCGGATCGCGAGCAGGGCGATGAGTCGGCAGAGGATGTGCTCGGGGGGTTCCTCGTGCGAGTAGTAGAGCAGGGGCTTGGTGCTGCCGACCGCGGCGCTGCGTTCGAGCATGCGCATCGCGATGTTGACCAGGGCGCTGGTCTTGCCGTGCCCGGTGCGGGCGGCGAGGAGGGCGAGTTCCTTGGGGCGGAAGCGGACGCCCAGCCCGTCGAGGGCGGTCCATCCGGTGGGGACGCCCTCGTCGGTGTTCTGGAGTTCGGTGATGAGGGCGTCGACGCGGAAGGTGGGCGCGTCGAACTCCGCGGCGTTCTCGGTGTGGTAGGGGTTGGCGGGGTCGGGGGTGGGGAGCGCGCTCATGGACCAGAGGTCGGCCCGGCGTCTGCCCGGGTTGAGCCCGCTGTGCGAGGCGGCGGATCGCGGGGATTATCGGGTCTGCGTCATCGCCCGAGGTAGGCGGGGGGGACATCCCCGAAGTCCGCACGGATGACCGAGCGGATGCCGCCCCGGCCCTTCCAGTTGCTGATGATCTGCAGCCATGCGGGGTTCATCAGGTCGACGAGGTGGTCGCGGATGGAGTGGGTGACGGCTTCGTAGAAGATGCCTTCGTTCCGGAAGGACTGGTAGTAGAGCTTGAGGCTCTTGAGCTCGACGCAGGTGCCGTTGGGCGCGGGCTGGTAGCGGAGGGTGATGTCCGCGAAGTCGGGGTGCCCGGTCTTGGGGCACACGGAGGTGAACTCCTCGCTCGTGTGCTCGATGACGAACGGGAACGAGGTCGCGGGGCTGGGGAAGGTCTCGAGGAGGCTGGTGTCGGGCATGGGGCGACGATAGGTCAGTCGTAGCGTCGGACCAACTCGATGATGCGGGGCTGGTTGGGCCTGATCTGGAGGCTGCGGCGGAGGGCGTCGATCGCGCCGGAGCGGGCGGCGGTGTCGCGGCGTTCGCTCCAGAGGTACCGGTTGAGGAGGCAGACGCCCACGCCGTTCCAGGCGGGGTAGTGCCTCGGGTCGAGATTGGTCGCCTCTCGGAACGAGGCGAGCGCGTCGTCGTAGTTCTTGAGCTTGAAGAGGGCGGAGCCCAGGCGCTCGTAGGCGACGGCGCTGGGGTCGATGCGGACGAGCTGGCTCAGCGTGGAGACCATCTCGGGGTAGCGCCCGGTTTTGCCCAGGCTGTCGGCGAGGTTGAGCAGGAGTTCGGGGCCCAGCTCGATGAGTTCCGCGGCCTGCTGGTATTCGACGACGGCGGCGTCGTGCATGCCGAGTTCGGCGTAGATCGCGCCGAGGTTGACGCGGGCGGCGCCGTCCTCTGGGTCGAGTCGGACGGCGCGTTCGGCGTAGGGCCTCGCCTGTCGGGGCTCGTCGAGCTGCATGTACGCGGTCGCGACATTGAGGTTCGCGTCGAAGTCATCGGGGCGCAGCGCGAGGGCGCGGAGGTAGGCGCGGACGGCTTCGGTGATGCGGTTGAGGAGCTGGAGGACGAGGCCGTGCCCGTACTGGGCGTCGAAGTTGGCGGGCTCGAGTTCGGTGGCGCGTCTGTACTTTTCCTCGGCTTCGCCGTAGAGGCCCTGCTCGGTGTAGATCTCGGCGGCGCCGACATAGGCGATGGTGAGTTCGGGGTTGATCTCGATGGCGCGCTCGAATTCGGCGAGGGCGTCCTGGGAGACGCCTTCTTCGCGGAGCCTGGCGGCATTGGCGACGGCGTCCTGCGCTTCCGCGCGGCGGGTGACGCGTCGGTTCTGGGGGGCCGCGGGCGAGGAGGACGAGGCGGCGTCGGTGGTGGTCTGGCATCCCGGGAGCGGGGCGGCGGTGACCCCGGTGAGCAGGGCGATGAGCAGGGCGCGGGCGGTGTTGGGTCGTCGTCCGGTCATGCGGGGTCCTCTTGTCGCGGGGGATCGGCTCGGATCCCCGCTCACCACGGATCCCGGGGCTCGGTTCGTCCCGGGATGCGCACCTTACGCGATGCGTGGCGTACGAGCGCCAGCATCGGCCTGTTCGGGTGGGTCAGTCCAGCAGTCGGCGCAATCGGCGCAGATTCCGCGTGTCGTGCGGCACGCCCTTCTCGTCGTCGCCCTTGGGGGTTTCGAGGATCATGGGCTTGCCGGCGAAGGCGGCGCGGTTGACGACGGCGGCGAACCCCGAGTCCTTGATCGGCTGGGTCTTGCGGTCGGGGGGGCGGGTGATGGTCCCTTCACCGATGTGTGCGTGCCGGTCCTTGCGGCTGCCCAGTTCTTTCAGCGAGTCGTTGAGGTGGAGGCAGCGGATGTGCGCGAGGCCCGCGACGCGGTCGAACTCGTCGAGGGCTTCGTCGGCGCCGGCGCGGGTTGAGAAGTCGTAGCCGCCCGCGTGGGCGTGGCAGGTGTCGAGGCAGAACCCGACGCGGTCGGGCTCCCCGGTCTGCTCGATGATGCGGGCGCGCAGGTCGCCCAGTTCGTCGAAGGTGCGCCCGAGGTTGGAGCCCGACCCGACGGTGTCCTCGAGGCACGAGACGACGCGGAAGCCCTTCGTGCTTTTGAAGATCCGCTTGTAGGCCCTGGCGATGCGCGTGAGGCCCGCGTCGCGGTCGCTGGTGGTGAACGCGCCGGGGTGGTGGACGAGGAAGGGGATCGAGAGCGCCTCGCAGCGTTCGAGCTCGACGGTCATCAGGTCGATGGACTTGTTCCAGAGCTCGTCGTCGGGGCTCGCGAGGTTGATCAGGTAGGACGCGTGGGAGACGGTGCGGTCTTCCCAGCCCAGTTCCTTGAGCTTGCCCAGCCAATCGGCGGAGGCGCCGGGGTCGAGCGGCTTGACCTTCCACTGCTGCTGGTTCTTGGTGAACACCTGGACGGTGTCCATCTTGAGTCGCTCCGCTTCGAGCAGCGCGTTGACCATGCCGCCGGCGACGGAGAGGTGCGAGCCGAACAGTGGGGGGGTGGGCATGGGCGATGGTACGGCCCGGGACCGTCGGGGCGGGTTATCATGCGGATCCGGGCGAATCTGTTGGAGGCGATGCGATGATGGATCTCGATGGGCGGGTGGCGATCGTGACCGGCGCGAGCGCGGGGATCGGCGAGGCGGTCGCGCGTGAGCTCGTTCAGTCGGGCGCGAGCGTGGTGATCAACGCGCGGCGGGGCGAGCGTCTCGCGGCGCTGAAAAAGGAACTCGAGGGGGGCGAGCATGTCTCGTGCGTCGCGACGGTCGCGGGCGATTGCGCCGATGACGCGGTGATCGGCGCGATGCTCGACGCGGCGGAGTCGAACTTCGGGAAGCCCGCGGATCTCGTGGTGGTCAACGCGGGGCGGGGCCTCGCGGGCAGCGTGGTGTCGTCGGATAAGGCGCAGTGGGAGGAGGTCGTGCGCACGAACCTTCTCGGCGCGGCGGCGCTGATGCGGGCCGCGGCGGAGCGGATGACCGCGGGTCGGGAGTCGGCGCCGTCGGATGGGGACTGGGTGAACCAGCCCCGCGACATCGTCGTGCTGGGTTCGGTCGTCGGGCGGCATGTGAGCCCGTTTTCGAGCATGTACGGCTCGACGAAGTTCGCGGTGCACTCGCTCGCGGAGGCGTTGCGGCGGGAGATCGGTCCGAAGGGCGTGCGGGTGACGCTGGTCGAGCCCGCGGTAGTCGTCAGCGAGTTCCAGCAGGTCGCGGGCTACACCGACGATCTCGTCGCGGGGTTCAACGAGAAATTTGGTCCTCTGCTCGTGCCCGGGGACATCGCGCGCTCGATCGCGTTCGTCGCGTCGCAGCCCGCGCATGTGCATGTGAGCGACATCGTGGTGCGCGCGACGCGCCAGGAGTATCCCTGATCGCCCGCTCACCTTGTCCGCTCACCGAGGGGCGAGCAGTCCCGCCATGATCTCGGCGGCGCGGTGCAGTTCTGCCTCGGTGTTGAGGATGTCGGGGCAGAGGCGCACATGCGCGGTCTTTCCGCTGGGGCAGGGGCGCGCGTCGGTGTTCACGCCCGCGTCCTTGAGGCGGCGGGACATCTCCATCGCGTCGGGGTGCGGGACGAGCAGGAACGCGCCGCGGGGCTCGATCAGGCGGGGTTCGATGCCCCGCGATCGCAATGCCTCGGCGAGCACCGCCTGCTGGCGGAGGTTGTAGGCGCGGAGGCGTCCGACGCCGATCGCCTCGACGAGTTCGAGACCCGCCCTTGCCTGGTAGGGCAGCAGGAAGGGGGGCGTGGATTCGAGCCAGGCGTCGCCCCCCGCAGAGAGTTCGGGCGTCTCCGGGCGCTCGTACGCGAAGGTGTTGTGCTTGGCGAACCACCCGGTGTCGAGCGTGTACAGCGAGCCCGCGGGCGCGGGCCCCGCATCGCGCAGGTGCCGGTCGTGAATGCTCAGCCAGCACGCGCCGGGGCCGCCCCGGGTGTACTTGTAGTTGCCCCCGATCGCGAAATCGACGCCCAGTTCGTCGAGCCCGCCCCGCTCGCTCAGGGGCAGCACGCCCGCGGTGTGGTAGGTGTCGAGCACGATCTCGGCGTTGTGGGCGTGGGCGGCGGTGACGACGGCGCCGATGTCTTCGATGATCTGCCCGGTCGCGAAGATCGCGTGGCTGACCATGACGAGGTCGGTGTCGTCGGTGATCGCGTCGACGATGTCCTGGGCGTGGAACAGGCCCGTGTCGTCGGGCTTGACCCAGGTCACGCGGGCCCGGCGCTTGCGGGCGTAGGTCCGCAGGGTGAAGTCGATGGAGTCGAACTCGCCCGCGGTCGCGACCACATGCGGTGCCTGGTGGGGCAGGGCGTTGAGGACGGCGCGGAAGCCCTGCCCGGCGGCGGTCTTGGGGACGACGGCGTCGGGGCGCGAGCGCCCGACGAGGCGCGCGACGCGGGCGCGGTAGTCGTCCATCGCATCCATCCAGGCGGACCATGCCCCGTCCATGTCGGTGTACCACAGGTCGAGGGCGCCCGCGATGTCGTCGGCGGTGCGGTCGAGCGGGCGCCCCAGGGAGTGGTTCGCGAGGTAGATCTCGCGGCGGGCCTTGTCGCCCGCGAGCGCGCGTGAGAAGAGCGGCGCGATGTGCTGGCGGAGCCCGCCCTCGGTGAGCGGGCCCGGTCCCATCGCGGCGGCGGCGTCGTGGATCGTGGTCATGGGCGGAGTGTACCGGGCCGGGGGGACCGGCCGGAACGAGAACCTCGGCGATCGGCGGTGCATTCAGGACTGGATCGGGTCGGTGTTCAGCAGCGTGCTGAGCGCGTCGATGAACCGGCGGGCCGCGTCGTTGCCGGCCGCGCGCTCCAGCGTCCAGACCACGCGACCGTCGGTCACCACGATCGCGTTCTCGTCGGTGAACACCCCGAGTTCGACCGCCCCGCCACCGGTCAGCGGAGACAGCGTGATCCGCAGCGGGAACCCGGTGCCGTCGATGCGATCGGTGCGTTCCACGCGCATCCAGGTCGTCGCGAGCGTGTCCAGCAGCGCCCGCACGGCATCGGCCTCGAGCATGATCGCCCGATCCGGATCCGTCACGCCCGATCCCGAAACCCGCTGCCACCCGTCGAGCGTCCGCTTCGCCTCGATCCAGAAGTCACCAGCGACACTCGACAGGGCCAGCGTCGCCGCCTCGCCGGGGTCCCACGCCAACGGCCTCGGATCCAGCAGCGAACCGAGATCCGCCGGCAGCGCCGGGAACGCCTGCGGATCGAGACGGATCTGGAGGCGGTCGGTGTTGTGGTGCTCGGCGCCCGTTGTTTCGTGGGTCGCGAGTGCGTTTGTCAGGCCGTCGGGGCCCGGTTCGCGGGCGATGGTGAGGGAGGCGTTGAGCGTCCGGGGCGGGCGGCCGGTTGCGCGGGGGAGGTCTGATGAT
>MDTD01147846.1_pt1 | contig 16885 bp, 21 predicted proteins | sample 811221 | NCBI WGS metagenome assembly MDTD01 (sample SAMN05326646, study PRJNA326480) | marine metagenome | isolation source: seawater | place: Pacific Ocean: South West | collected 2011 | reverse complement strand
CTTCATCCCCTCTAAATCCGCCTATTTTAGAAACGACCCGTGAGGCGGTTCAGGTGATCCATGATCCCGACCAGGGCGCGATCTGACAGGGCGTCGTGTTCGCGGCAAAGCCGCTCATAGGTGCGCCAGTGCATTCCCTTGGGCTTGCCCCAGTCGCCGCCTTCCAGGATGCCACCTGGCCAGCCCATTTTGTCCCTGATGCGATCTGCCCGCCGTGCAGCTCGATCCCCTGGCTTTTCGCGCTGAGAAGGATAGGCTAGCCGGTAGCAATGGCGGCACGCGAAGATTGCCCCGCCGTAGAGGATGGCGACCCGGCGACCGCACCCACGGGCAGGGCAGAGAAACCAATGCCGCTCGCCGCCCATGTGGCAAGGTGTGGTGTCGAGATAGACGGGATAGCGTTCAGGTTGCCATTCGCCGCCTCGATCCCGGTGGCGATAGTCCAGGATCACGCGCCCCGGCTCAGACTGGATGTTGATCGAGCCTGTCAGCTCGCCACCGCGCGACCAGGTGATGCGGCGGCTGATCCCGGATTCCAGAAGCCCCTCACGTTTCAGCCACCGAATATCAATCGAACGATAGTCGTCTGTCGTGTCTGCCCCGAACTGCCAGTGTCGCCCGCTACCGATGCCACCCATGCCCCACCTCAGATTTTGCCGAAATCATTTGGAAACTTGCCCGGTATCGGTTCCGAGCCGCTTTTGCTGTGAACGGGTGATTTTCGTGAATACCTCTGAGAGGCGCAGAGAGCGCCGCTGAGCGCCCTTCTCGCTTTTGGCGCCCTAACCATATCTCAGCCCCTCATGTCGCTTAAATCGCCGCTCTGGCGGGCTTTCATGGCCTGTTTGAGCGGACGGGCAATGTCGAACCGTTTCTTGAGTGCTATCGTACCCCTGATCTGACCTTGCGGCGCGTCGTATCTGCCAGACCTTTCGCGGCCACCGAATGCCTGGCCCCTGACCAGCTTGCGGGTGTTAGGGACCATGTTGCCGCGAAACATGCGTTCAGACGGTTCGCCCTTCCCGAGATAGGCAGCAAGGTAGAAGCCGGATCGTTCTGGGTGTGTGTCTTTCGCCAGGTGCCATGATCCCCAGACGCTACACGCGACCTCGCCTTCCGTCCGCCCCTGCGCCTTGGTGCGGGGCGTATGGTCTACGGGTTCGCCAAGAAGGTCGGAGAGGTAGGACGCGATGGCCTTTCGCTTTCCGCGTGGCAGATGAAAGGCGAGGTGCCAATGCTCGCTCAGCTCAGAGGTGGTTTCACGCACCCAAAGATACAGGAAGCCGCCACCGCAACGCGCACCAACCCATTTTCTCAGCAATTCGACCAGGTAGCCAATCCGCTCGACGGGTGATTGTGCAAAGAGCGGATTGGCGTTGTCGTGATGGTAAAGCGATGACCAGCGAACCGTAAGAAGCGTGTTGATTGGAAAACCGCAAATAGAAGCACATTTCGCCGCTTCGATGAATTTGGCCTGAGAACCGACCGGCAGGCCATCCGTGCGCTTTTCTGGCGGCTGAACCGTTTTGGCAATCTCACTGACTACCGCGCCCAGCGGGCGTGCTGCGGCTGCGGGGCTGGGGACCGCCCCTTGCCCGCCCTTGTTCAGCAGGGTGTTCCTTTGTGGGTCTAGGTGGGAACCATACGGTATAGGTAACGCGCGAGCTATATATATAGGCCGCTTCCGTAACTCGAGCGTTTCAGCCGTTCCGTTAGGGCCTGATGCCGTGAATTGCGTGTCCAGTTTCTTAGCCTCGATGCGCCCGCCGTTCCTCCCATTTCGACCGGGCTAGGTTGTGTCAGTGGATGGTGCTGCCTCTTGTTTCGTTCTCAGCAAGCCATGCCTCAGCTGCTTCCTTTCGGATGCGTTGAATGCCGCCGATGGTGACGACGGCAGGTGTTGCGCCCTGACGCTTGAGCTTGTGCCAGGTGGATCGGCTAATACCTACAGCTCGGCAGAAGTCAGCCACGGTGAGCAGGGGTGAAATGTCCATATCTTGCGGTCCATGTGTGAGCAGATACGAGCCATTGTAGTGTTTTGGCAGCTACAGCTCAAGGAACAAAAGCCGAACATGACGAAAATTATGCAATTACGTAAATCCGCATTTGTGCTTTGATCGTTCTTCTTCTTTTTCTTCTAGAATCTTCTTACTTCGTGGCGCGTAATGCTCTGATCTGAAAAGAGAAATCCGCCAAACTCTTAGGAATCGGGCGAGGACGGATTAGTTTTGGGGCGGTTATCCATTAGTTTTGGGGCGGTTATCGCTTAGGAATCGGGCGGTTTGTGCGCAGTCTGAATCGAGACACAAAACCTTGCCTCTGATACGGGTTTAATCTTAGCTTTGGGCGAATCGCCAGCTAACGGAAACGCCTTGTCAGAATCGACCCGCCCCAAAACTAATAATACGCGGACGCTCGATGTCGCCCCGAACCTGGGCGAGATGGTGAAACCTGCCGAGTTGATCGAGGTTAAGGGCGCGTCCAAGCTGACACTGGCAGACCGGCGGCTGTTCAACGTGTTGTTGCGCCATGCCTTCGGGCCTGACTTGGCGTCAGAAAATAGACGCTTTGAAATCGCGGTTGCCGACCTAAGAGAAACGCACGAAAGCAATGATCGGCTTGTGCAGTCGATTGAAGCCCTCATGACGACCGTGGTGACGATCCAGCGCCCGGATGGATCAACCGACCGTGTGCAGCTCCTGGGCTGGAACAACCTGTCAGACCCCAAGCGCAAACGCGGCAATCTGAAATACTCGATCCCGCCCGAGCTGGCATTGCTGCTCAAGGATTCCACCGTCTTTGCCAAGCTGGAGCTGGAAGTGCTGCGGGCCTTCACCTCGAAGTATGCTCTGGCCCTCTATGAAGCCGTGGCGCGGCGCGTGCGGCTCAAGCATGTGTTCACTGAACGGTTCGCCCTGGATGACTTTCGGGAACTCTTAGGCGTAGAGCCTGGGAAGCTGGAAACCTTTGGCAACCTGAACCAATACGCGATCAAGCCCGCCCTTCTGGAAGTGAACGCCCTGTCTGACTTCACTGTGACGGTGGTGCCTGAGAAAACCGGGCGGCGCGTCACTGGCGTCCTGATCGGCTGGGGCGCGAAGGACATTGAGGGCCGGAAGGCCGCTTACGCTGAATTGCAGCGCCCCCGTGTTGGCCGTAAGGCGCGGATCACCGGAACTGTTGAAGATACACTTCTTGAATAACCCCCAAATTGACAGTTAAGCCTTATGAAAAACAGCTACTTGAATCCTAAGGGAGAAGGTAAACTGCCTAAAACTTTGGTTGCACTTATTTTTCTCGTAATGATGGGATCATCTGCCCAGGCTGATAACTGTAATCAGTTTTGCACACGAGAGTTTTGGGAAAACACCTCTTCGGTGCAGATCGATACAGCGCTCAACGACATCGATCCGAAGGCTCAAAACGATTATGCACAAACCCCCCTTCACTATGCAGCTAGTTGGGGGACGCTCGCCAATGTCCAGAAATTGTTAGAGTTAGGCGCAGACGTGAACGCACGTGACCAATTTGGACAAAGTCCGATTTTTTCTGCCGCACGTGGAGGCCGTACTGACATCGCAAAGAAATTGCTGGAAGCGGGCGCTATTGCAAGTTTCCGGAAGCGCGATGGCGCATCCATACTTCACGTTGCCGCAGAACGTGTCAATCGGCATTGAAGTTTGACCCCCTATCCCCCGGGCGCAAGCTCCGCCGAAGAACGCGAACGCCTTGTCGTGGGCGTCGAATACCATCTCTTGCGTCTCGCGCGGATAGGCCTGCACAAACGGCATCCGGCTGTGGCCCAGGCGCACATGCGCAACCTTCACCGTCGTGGTGACGCCATCGATCAGGACAACCTCGTGGCTCCAGTCGAACTGATAGGCTTCGCCCGGATCGAAGCTCAGCGGCACATAGGCAGCGGCGGAAGCTTCCCGGGTCGCCTTCGACCAACTGGCCGCATAGCGCCGCACCGCATCATAGCTGCCGTCATAGCCCCGGTTGCGCAGCTCTTCGTAAATCCGAACCAGTGTCAGCCGCTGGCGTTTGGGTTGCCGGTCATTCTCGGCCAGCATCTCATCCAGATCGGACCGCCACGGGTCGATCTTGGGCCGGGGTTGGCTGGTTCGATCATAGCTGAACTCCGTCGCGCCTGACCGCACCACCTTGCGCACCGTGTTCCGTGATACCCGCAGTTCCCGGCAGATCTGCTTGATCGACTTCCCCTGGATGAAATGCGCCCGTCTGATCTTCGCAATCGTCTCCACAACCAACATCCCCAACTCGCTCCCTCAAATCCGTCGAGGAAGCTTCTGAACAGAAATATCAGGGGGGTCACTTTTGGACGCCGATTACCCCAATACGGGGGTCAATTTTGCATGCCGGTTCACAGATTGATCTGTCAGGTCTTCGTGCTCTGCCCGAAACATCATTGCGAAATGGGGATTGTAGCGCACGATCCTGCGATACCGGGTCACGACTATTCCGACGGGTGCGTGGGTGAACGCGAACTCTGGATCATCAGTCATTCTGCGCCTCGATTCCGGGTGCGGTCGCTAGAGGTGTGCCGGCAGTATGGTGCGACGTTTGCTAGCTGGAAAGCAACAGGTCGCGGATAATGCAGACCTCAGCCTTTCCGAAACGCCGCGAGTGTATCCCCCGCCGCGCGACGCAAGAACGCCTGATCGGTGCCAAGAATAAACAACGTTGCGCCAGCATCACGCCAGACTGGTGCGTCTTCAGGTTTGCCAAGGAACAGTCCCGATGATGTCTTTGCCTCCCGACCCGCGGCGATGGTTTGTCGGCACAAGTCGGTCACTTTCTGCTCTGAAGGGCTGGACGCGCCGATCGAAACAGCAAGGTCGACCGGGCCGATCAGCAGAGCATCAACGCCAGAGGTGCCAGCGATGGCACCTGCGTTTTCGACTGCAACAGGGTCTTCAATCTGGCAGATCAGGACGGTTTCCTGAGGGTGCCGCTCAAGGTGGTTGTTGACCGATCGCCCGCCATAGCCCGCCCCGGCAGTGGACGGGGAAAAGCCCAAACCTTCGGGGCCAAATCGCATCGATTTGCTTAGCCGGTCTGCCATCGCGGCGTCCCTGACCTGCGGAACCATGACGCCGGCGGCCCCGCAGTCGACCACGGTTCCAATCCAGAGCCCCGAGGGCTCTGGAATACGGACAATCATCGGCAAGGCCGCAGCCCGAGACGCCAAGGCCATTAGGCCAATGTCGGCACGGTCAAAGGGGGCGTGTTCTGCATCCAGAACGAAGAAGTCGAACCCGAGCGCGCCCAAGATCTCGACCACCGCAGGGTCGCGCGATTTGACGAAGGTGCCGACCAGCTCCTCCTGCGCGCGAAGGCGGGTGGCAAAGGTCTGGCGAAAGCTCATGATGCCGCGCCGTAACCACCGCCACCAGGGGTGATCATAAAGACCTCGTCATCGGGCTGCATTTCGCGTTTCCGGGTGTCTTCGACCGCCTCACCGTTGATCTGGAAGGTTCCTGGCTGGCCATCTTCGCCCCCCAGCAAACCTTCCGGTCCCGCCTGAAGGCGCGAGGGGATCGTGTTCAGAAGCCACGTGCGCCCGGTCCGCATCTTATACCCGATCCGCTGGCCGTCGCCGCCGGGCTGTGCGCCCGCGCCGCCGGTGCCGTGCGCCAATTCCTTGCAGGTAAAGGCGATCGGGTAGGAGGCTTCGAGCACTTCGACCGGGACGGCGGAAACGCCTGTGGGATAGCAGACAGCCGAAATGCCGGGTTTCGATGCCCGCGCGCCCATACCGCCAGAGTAGTTGAACATCGAAGATGTAAACGGCGTGCCGTCCTTGTCCTTACCCTGGATCTGGATGGTCCAAACCGCGCCGGAGCCTTCGGCAACCACGGCGTCAGGCACCACCTGCGACAGCGCCTTGAGGATGGGGAATGGGACATACATGCCGACCACGTGCCGCGCGTTCACGGGCGAGGGGTATTTGGCATTCACCACACATTGATCTGGCAACTTCAGCCGGATCGGAGCGAGGGAGCCCGCATTGTTCGGAAGGTCCGGGTTCAAAGACGACCGCACCGCGAATGTCGCGTAGGCGTGGGTGTAGGCGGGCACCACGTTGATCCCCATCGACGAGGGGCCAGAGGAGCCTTCGAAGTCGATCTCGATCTCGCCCTTTTCCGCGTCGATGGTGACGGCGGTATGCAGGGTGATCGTCTCGCCGCCCGGCACGTCAAAGCGGGATTCACCGTGGTAGGTGCCGCCGGGCAGCTTGCGGATTGCGTCGCGGGTGGCGGTTTCCGAACGTGTGATGATTTCTTCCGACAGGGCCGAAATATCGTCGAGCCCGTAGCGGTCGCACAGCGCGTTCAGCCTTTCGGACGCGATCATGCCTGACGACACCTGCGCGCCAAGGTCACCCATCAGCGCGTCCGGCGTGCGGACGTTGCGGCGGATGATCTGGAACAGGGTCTCGTTCGGTTTCCCTTCCTCATAGAGCTTCATGGTCGGGATCCAGAGGCCTTCTTCGTGGATGTCCCGCGCGCCAGAGCCGATGCCATAGCCGCCAATGTCGGAATGGTGGATGGTCGACCCCGCGTAGCCAATGATCCGGTCACCACGGAAAATCGGCGACAGAACGGTGATGTCGAAGAAATGGCCGGCCGACATCCAGGGATCATTGGTGATCAGCACGTCGCCGGGCTTTAGGTTGTCGGCGTCACAATTGGCCAGCAGGTTTTTCGCGGCAGCCGCCAGCGAATTGATATGCCCCGGTGTCCCTGTCACGGCCTGGGCAACCATACGGGCCTGTTCATCGAAAAGACCGTTTGCCAGGTCGCCGGCTTCGCGCACGATCGGAGAAAAGGCGATGCGCTGAAGGGCGCGGGCCTGTTCGCTGACAATTCCAATAAGGTTCGACCAGAGGATCTGAAGTTCTACGCCGTCCATTAGTTCGCTCCTGCGGATTTTTCGGCAACGATGCTGCCGCTGTCGTGTTTGGTGACGGTCCAGCCGTCGAGGATGAAAATCGTGGTCTCGCGCTCTTCGATGATGACCGGGCCTTGGATTTCATCCGTCATGGTCACCGCGTCGCGGCGCCAGATCGGCACGTCATGAGTTGTTCCACGAATGACGACGGGGCGGGTTTCGTCCCCCCGGCCACCTTCAATGTCGGAAGAGGCGGCGGCGGACCGGTCGGGCTGACGGCCCGAGGCGGTCACGCGCCAGTTCACGACCTCGATCTTCATACCATCAAGGCGTAGGCCGTATTGCCGTTCATATTCCGTTTCGAAAAGCTTGCGGATCGCGTCGCTGTCGCGGGCATCACAGGGATCGCCGGGCAGGTCGATGCGGACTTCGGACTGTTGACCGAGGTAGCGCATCTCGACGGCATAGGCGAAGGTGAAGTCTTCTTCGCGAATACCGGCTTCGGCCAGCGCGGCAGAGCCTTCTTCGATCATCGAGCCCAGTACCTTGGCCGTCGCGTCCCAGTCGACCGCGTCCAGCTGGCTGACATGGCTGCGCACCAGATCGATCTGTGCGGGTGTGACCAGCGTTCCGAACGCCGACAGGACCGAAGCAAGTGGCGGATAGATAATCTTCGGGCTTTCGGTCAGCTCTCCGACCATGCAGGCGTGAACCGGACCTGCGCCCCCGAAGGCCAACAGCGGTTGGCCGCGATAATCGATGCCGCGTTCGGTGGCATGCGTCCGGGTCGCGGCGGCCATCTGTTCGCAGACGACCTCGAACACACCCCAGGCGGCCTGATCCCGCGACAGGTTGAGCGTTTCGCCCAGCTTGTCATAAGCGGCCTGCGCGCCCTTGAGGTCCAGCTCCATATCGCCGCCCAGAAAGCGGTCGGCCGCCAGAACACCAAGCACGAGGTCCGCGTCGGTCACGCAGGGATCGGTGCCACCGCGGCCGTAGCTGACCGGGCCGGGCATGGAGCCTGCGCTTTCCGGCCCGATCTTGAGCAGACCAAGGTCGTTGACCGACGCGATCGAGCCGCCGCCAGCACCGATTTCGATCATGTCGATCGAGGGTACCGTGATCGGCATCCCCGAGCCGGGTTTAAAGCGATAACGGCGGTCAACTTCGAAGGTGCCGGTTACCAGAGGCTCGTGATTCTGCACCATACAGGCCTTGGCCGTGGTGCCGCCCATGTCGAAAGAAATGAGGTCCGGAATATCAAAGATGCGGGAAAAATAGCATGCCACCAGCGCACCGGCGGCCGGGCCGCTTTCGATCATCCGTACCGGCATGGTCGACGCGCGTTCGGCCCCGATGACGCCACCGTTCGACAGCATGATCAGCGGCTGTTGCTTGAAGCCGCGGGTCTTCAGCTCTTCGATCAGGGCGGTCAGGTATGGCCGGGTAATCGGGACAGTGTAGGCGTTGATCGCAACGGTCGAGGCGCGGAGGTATTCGCGCATCTGCGGAGCGATCACAGAAGAGAGCGAGACATAGATGTCGGGCGCTTCTTCCGCAAAAATCTCGCGCACCGTCTCTTCGTTGGCGCCGTTGCGGTAGGAGTTCAGAAAGCAGACGGCGACCGACACGACGCCCTTTTCGCGACACTGGCGAATGATCTCCAACACTTCCTCTCGGGCGACCTCTTTTCCGACTGAACCGTCGGCATAGGTGCGTTCGTTGACCGTGAACGTCCGCTCAGACGGGATCAGCGGTTCGGCAAACTCGATCTGCGGGTCGTACATGTCATAGCGATGTTCTTCGCGGATATAGAGCAGATCGCGGAAGCCTTCGGTCAGGATCAGCGCGACAGGCGGGCCCTTGCGTTCGATCAGCGCGTTCGTGACCACCGTGGTGGCGTGAACGACCACATCGTCCACATCCGTCGGCGCAATGCCGGCGCGATCGGTGACCAGTTCAACGCCGCGAAAGAACCCCTCCAGCAGGTTGTTGTGCGTGGTCAGTGTCTTGTCGACGAAACTGCGGCCATCGTCGGCCAGCAAAACGGCATCGGTAAAGGTGCCGCCGATGTCGATGGCAAGAGAATATCGGGTCATATGGGGTACTCCATGCATCCGAGGTCAGACGAGATTTGGCGAGCCGCCTGCATAAGCGTTGCGGTCACCGTCTCTTCCGGGTCAGGTTTAAGGGTCTGAACAGAGCCAACGACGGTCAGCGTCGCGACGAACTGGTTCTCGTGGTCAAAAATTGGCGCCGAAACGGCGTTGACGCCCGGCAGGGTTTCCTGCGGTGCGACAGCCCAGCCCCGCTGGCGCGTCTGGGTGATTTCTTCGGCGAGTCGGTCTTTGGACGCAGCGTCCAGATCAAGTCTTTCAAGACGAGCTTCGCCGAATGCCAGAGCAACTTTACCTTGGGCCGAAGTATGGAACCCCAGCAAAGCGCCCGGCCTGGTGATGATTTGGACAGGAGAGTCGATCCGCACAATATCGGCGACCCTCATCCCGTCATCTTCTGGCAGTGATAGTGTGATCGTATGCGCCAGCTGATCGCGAAGGGCGGCCATGATGGGCCGCGCGACCGATGTCAGCTGCGTGCTGTCCGCAATGGCCTGACCAAGGTGAAACAGCTTGAGGGTTAGCTGATACCGTTCGGTCTGCGGATCTTGGCGAACATAGCCAAGGTTTACCAACGTCTGCAGGTAGCGATAAATTCGCGCCCGCGGCATCCCGAGCTTATTGGCCAGATCCGTAACGCGAGAGGGATCGCCAATGCGCGCCATCTCCTCGAGGATTTTAAAGGCTGCTGCGGTGGATTGGTTGGAGGCGCTGGAGCTTGTTTTGTCGGTCATGTCAGCCTCCGATCAGCGAGGGAAGGGTTAGGGTCAGTGAGGGCACGAATGCCACGGCCATCAGGACGATCAGGCAGATCCCGATCATCGGCAGGATGGCGATGGCGACCTTTTCCAAAGGCTGTTTCCCGATCGCCGCGACGATGAAGAGACAGAGCCCCACAGGCGGCGTGATCATCCCGATCATCAGGTTCAGCACGACCATCACGCCGAACTGGACCGCGTTGAGCTCCAAGAGCGGGAAGATCTCGTTCAGGATCGGCATCGACAGAACAAGCGCGGCGAGTGGTTCGAGAAACAGACCAAGGACCAGAAGCACGAGGTTCAGCAAAAGGATCAGCACCCAAGGGTTTTCGCTGATGCCGCGCATCGCGGCCGCAATGCTGCGCGGGATGTTTTCGATCCCCAGAATGAAAGCCGTCATGGAGGCCATCGCGACAATTAGCATCACGCCGGCGGTCATCGTGGCCGTGTCATAAAAGGCCTGACCAATTTGTTTCAGCGAAAGCGTGCGGTACAGCAGCGTGCCGATCAGCAATGCATAGACGGCGGCGACGGCGGCGGCCTCGGTCGGGGTGAAGACGCCGGATCGAATGCCGCCGACGATGATGACCGGGAGGAACAGGGCAGGGAGCGCTTTGAGCGCCAGGCTGCCGCGTTCTTCGCGCGGGACGACCGGGGGAAGCGGGTGATCTTCGCGACGGGCTTTCCAGAGCGCGTAGGCGATAAGCAGACCACACAGAACAAAGGCGGGAACGATCCCTGCCAGAAACAGGTCAGAGATTGATGTACCCGTCAGCACCCCATACAGGATCAGGGCAAGCGACGGTGGCACCAGCGGCCCAAGGATAGAGCCAGCAGCCGTCAGGGCCGCTGCATAGGCCGGGTTGTAGCCATCCTTTTTCATGGCTGGGATCATGACCGCGCCGATGGCCGAAGCCTCGGCTGTGGCGGCGCCAGAGACGCCCGAGAACATCATCGATGCGACCACGTTCACAACGGCCAGCCCGCCGCGAACACGTCCGACCAGAAGCTGCGCAAAGCGGACGATCTGGCGGGTCAGGTCGGCCGAATGCATCAGGTTACCGGCCAGGATGAAGAAGGGGATCGTCAGCAGGACAAAGTTGTCGATGCCCGAGATCATCTTTTGCGGAAAGCCGATCATCAGGTGGAACTGATCGTTGACGAATAGGTATGCGACAGAGGCAAGACCAAGCGAGAAGGCAACGGGAATACCGATGATCAAGCAGACGACGAATGCGAAGAGGTAAAAGATCATTCGCTCAACTCCGTCGGATCGCGGTCGAAAACATCTTCAACGGACTGCCCCTTGGCGAAGGCCTGGACACATAGAACCGCGTCACCAAAGAGGCGCAGACCCAGAAGACCCATCCCAACCGGCAGGGCGATATAGACCCAGAAGCGGCCCGGCGTGGGCGGAGCATTGTCTCCGAACAGGCTCTCGAGGATGAAGCCGATGGCGGGGATCTGCGAACTACCGGCGCGGGTGGCGTAGACCCAGCCAAACCAGCCAAGCAGGGCGCAAAGCAAGATAGATAAGGACAGCCCGAAGAGGGTCAGCAAAAGGGCCGGGACCCGGGGCAGGATCGATGCAAGAAAACCGATGGCCGCGATCTCTCCGCGTTCATAAGCGAAGACGACGCCAAGAAAGGCCATCCAGATGAGCATATAGCGGCACAGCTCCTCGGCCCAGAGAAGCGACGCGTTAAAGCCGTAACGCAGGACGACCTGTAGTGTCATCAGGGCCATCAGCGACCCGACAAGAGTGACCAAAAACCACCAGAGCGTGACGCGGAAGGGCCGTTGCAGTGTATCGGGTGAAAGCATTGCCATAGCGGGTCTTTCGTTTGGCATGACTGTCCCAGTCCGTGCCTTTGGGCACGAAAGGGCGGGGCCGGGGCCACCGGGTGAAAATTTGGGAAGGGTGAGGCGGCGCAAGATGCGCCACCTCGGTCCTGCTCGTCAGGTGAAGTCTTTGTCCTGATATTCGGTCAGGTGCGCATAGTCGGCACGCGGCGGGGCAAAGACATCAAGGTTCATCGCGACTTCATCGCCGATGGCCTCACCACAGTGCATGACGTCGGGCGGGATGCGCACGACCTCTCCGGGACCAACCTCGACGACGTTATCGCCGATTTCGAACCGGACACGGCCCTGCACAACATAGGCGAGCTGTTCGAAGGGATGGGAATGGGGCTTCTTTTCCATTCCTGGCTCCAGCCAGTTCATCACCATCAGCGCCCCGTCACCACGAAAGGCCGTTCGAGAAACGCCAGGACGCACAACCTCTTTGGTCAGTTCGTCCCATGCATAGACATTGGTCCCGGACATGATCAGCCCCCTGCGCCGAAGGCAGCGACGAACTCGGGGATCAGCGGGTGCTTGTCCGACCAAGTCTCGACCACCGATTTCGTTTTATCCTTCATCACGTCCAGATCGCTAAGCTCCGAGATCGTCACGCCGTTTTCCTCAAGGAAGGCGACGGTCTCTGCTTCTTGCGATGCGGCCAGGGCATAGGCTTCTGCCGTGGCTTCCTTACCGGCAGCTTCGACAGCGGCGCGGTCGCCTTCAGGGATTTTCTGCCAAGCCGCGTCTGAAATCATCAGAACACCCGGCCAGAAATAATGGCCCGTCAGCGTGACGTTCTTGGCCGAGTCGTAAAGGCTTTCTGCTCGGACAGAGCTAACGTTGATTTCGACCGCGTCGATCGTCTTGGTTTCCAGCGCCGAATAAACCTCGCCGTATGCCATGCCGATCGGGTTCACCCCGATGCCTTCCCAGGTTGCCTTGTGCAACGGAATGGGAACGATGCGGGTCTTCAGCCCTGCGAAATCGCTGGTCGAGGCCACTGCATCACCCGAGGTCAGGAAATGTCGCTGACCGGCTTCGACAAAGCCGACACCCTTGATGGATTTTTCCTCGAGCGTCGCCAAAAGCTGATCGCCAAGGTCCGAGGTCAGTACGTCCGACATCTGTTCATAGCTGCTGACGGTGAAGGGCAGCTGCAACGCGTCGAACGCGGCAGTTCCCAAAACCAGCGGGAGCGTCGCCGACGACACAAGCGCCGCGTCGATCAGCCCAATCTGGATGCCTTCCAACAGCTCTTTGTCATCACCAAGCTGGCGGTCACCGTAGACTTCGATCTTCACGCGACCTTCGGTCTTTTCGTCGACCTTGGCGGCGAAAATTTCCATGCCCTCATGAAAGATGTGCTTGGACGAAGCGGCGTGCCCCATCTTCAGCGTGACGTCTTGCGCGATGCCGGACACGGGTAGGCCGCAGACCAGCGCTGCGGTCATCAGTAAGTGCTTCATTATGGTCTCCTCCCAGAGTTGCATTTGTTTCACTCTGTGTAACAAATGCAACCATAATGATACAGATTCGATTCTGGTGTCAACAGGATCGAAGGTTCGGGTGGGCCACAGCCGGATGCCGTTTGTGCAGGCCTAGGGTCACACTGTGAACTCTTCTAGTCATCATTCAGCCTGCGTCACCCCTGCGCTTTCCTTTGTTATGATATTCTGAACGGTGGTCGCGTGCCACTTGCCGCCCCGTGCTGTTTTGATCCCCCGCGCATTCAATTCTGCCGCGATCTGGCGAAGAGATGCGTCCCCTGCCCTGATTTGCTCGATCACCGGCAACACGTTCTCTGCATGGGCAAGCGCCCGCGCCTTGTTCACCGCCGCACCCTTGCGTGCCGCCTGACGTTGCTCAGAATCCCGCTCAGGGATAGACCAGCCCAACTTAACCCCGCGCGCCTTCGCCGCCGCCAGCGCCGCCTTGGTGCGCTCTGAGATTGCGCGGCCCTCCTGTTCTGCGACTGCGGCCATGATGTGCAGCACGAAGCGGTTCGCCTCTGGCATATCAGCAGCCGTGACCTCGACCCCGCTTTCGAGAAGGTTCGCAATAAAGGCGACATTACGGGCGAGACGATCTAGCTTGGCGATGAGCAACACGGCCCCTGCCCGCTTCGCCTCTGCCAGCGCCCGCGCCAGCTCCGGGCGATCTGCACGCTTGCCGCTTTCCACCTCGACAAACTCTGCCACGACCTCGCCCCGGCCCAGGACGTGCGCCGCTACCGCCGCGCGTTGTGCTTCCAGCCCCAAGCCACTCTGGCCCTGGCGTTCAGTGGATACGCGAAGGTAGGTGACGAATTTCATGGCGCGGCCCTCTCAACCTTAACATTCCTCAACAGTTTCAGGTTTTCTCAGGTGTATAAAAACCCTACGTCCGTTGTGTCTTTACACATATGTGTGCATTTACGTATTTACGCAAGTGCGCAGATGTGAATTTATGCGTTTGCGGTTTCGCGCATTTGCGGTAGCTTCTCAAAAAACGGGAGAGGCATAATGTTCTTCACGCGGGCCGGACGTATCGTTGCATGGCTGGCCATCATACTTGGCGGCCTTCGCATTGCGACAGCAATACTAGTGCTAATGACAGACGATCCTAGTGCTGCTGCACCGATGTTGCTTGGCAGTAAATCCACCGGACAGGCGATAGACCAAGGTTTATATGCAATTGTCTTTGGGGTCGTGGTTGGCGTGCTGACGGACATAAGCCGGTCCGTCTCGAAACCATCATGAAAACGATCCTCATAGCCGCTCAGAAAGGCGGGGCCGGGAAAACCACCCTAGCCCGCAATCTGTCTGTTGCCGCCGCCCAGGACGGCAGGCGGGTGCTTTGCCTTGATCTAGACCCACAAGGTTCGCTCAGAGGATGGTGGGAAAGCCGTGAGGCCGAAACCCCGGCAATGCTGGACCGTGACCCGGCCCCTCATGCGCTACGCGCCACCCTGGACGCGGCCAAGGCACAATTCGACCTCTGCATAATCGACACGCCACCAGCGGCCCCAGAATGGCTATCTGAGGCGCTTGGCGCGGCCGACCTGGTGTTGATCCCGGTTCGGCCTTCTCCTGACGATCTGCGGGCCGTGGGCGCGACCATAGCAGCCGTGAATGCCGCCAAGGTGCCTTTCGCCTTTGCCCTGTCTCAAACGCCGCGTGCGCGGATCACAGAAGAAGCGGCCCGCGTCCTGGCACAACATGGCAGGGTTGCCCCGGTGAATATCGCGCAACGTGTCGCCTACGCTGAGACCGGCGCGACCGGCCAAGGGGTATCTGAAACAACCGACGACAAGGCGGGGGCAGAGATTGCCGCCGTATGGGATTATGTGAAGGGGATTCTGGATGGCTAAGAAGCCCGTGGCCCTCGATGGCCTGTTGAACACCGAAAGCCGCCCAACCGATACCGGCATACCGCAACGCGGGGCAGGGCAGGGCGCAGCTCAGGACAAGAAGCCGGCAAAGCGTCCAGGCGAGAAGCGGCTAACGCTTGCCCTCGATGGCGAGACCTACAAGCGCCTGAGGCTTCATGCCGCCGAAACTGACCAGACGCACCAGGCCATTCTGGAAGCGGCGCTTGCGGAATACCTTAAGCGCGCAAATGCGTAGTTACGTAAATCCGCGCCTGCTCACTTAAGCACCTGATTTTCAAAGACGGTCCGATTTTAACCCCCCCAACATCTCAACGGAACTCAAATGGATCAATTTCTCGTCTCGCTTCTCCTTCTCGACGAAGGAGCGATGATCGCCCTCGCTTTCGCCCTCATCATCCTCGGCGGCTTTGTCGGTAGCCGGATTTTTACTGTAAAAATCTCTCTCCGGCGCGTCGCCTACCTATGGTGGTTCGCCGGTATCAATCTGGTTCTCACAATTTCCCAGATGATCTGGGCGGCAACGCCCGCCGCGGCCGAAGGCGGGTATCTCTCAGCCCTCATACTCTCCGGCATGGGCGCTTTTCCGGTTTGCGGAGCGGCCCTCTATTACGGCTCCGCCGCGCGCTCCAACCACATAAAGGGAACCACCGAGAGCGCGTGGCTAGGTTTCGTGCCCTTCGCCAACCTGTGGCTTCTGTTCAAGGGGACCGAGATCTCCTCCACGGATACTCAACAGCGCCCGGTGCTTTCGCGTTTCGTGCTCGACCCGGTTCTGGTGATCGGTGCACTTTTCGTTCTGTCACTGTCTCAGGTCATTAGTAAGGCCATGGAGGACACGGCGCTCTATGACACGGCCGAGAGCCAGGCTCTGCAAAGCCTAATCACGAACGCACAGACACTCGAGGAAAGCTTCGCCGCGGAAGCGCAAGCCTCCGGCGCGCAGCTGCCGATCCGCATCGACGAGATCACTACGCTCCGCAGTATCTCAGCCGAGGGAAAGACGCTGCGCATGGAGTTCGATATCGAGAGGGACATTAGCGGGTTCAATTCCGGTTTCGAGGCACAGCTGGCAAGTCAGCAATGCGATCCGTCGATGTTCGCAACTGATATCGCCCGGGGCGGACGCGTCGTCTTGGCTTATTACGGCCCCGGTGGCGGACTCATTGACGAATTCGAGATCACTCAGGCAGATTGCCAGTAGACCCTTCTGCACAGAACCCGGCCAGGTTACCGGCTAAGCCGTTGTCGGGCCGATGAAAAGCGTCACCGTTCTTTCCAGCATTCAGGAAAGTTCTTTACTGCCAGCGATATAGAGTTCCATCGTAACAGTCCCCATTAGGGAACTCTTCAATGGCTTCTTCTACATCCCCAACACAAAGCTTTGATCTTCCGTTGACCTCTAAAACAGTCATAGTTCCATAATGGTATGTGTAGCCATATTCAGAGCACTCCCAAACATAACCATTTCTTAGGTTGATGATCTTTTCCCAATCACAGCCTTCGAATGTAACCCCACCCCCACTTTCCAGATAGTTGATGTCCGCATGTGAAGTGGTCGCATAAACCACAAAAGTCACAGTTAGTATCGTGGCCGCTATTTTCCTCATTCGATCCCCTTAACGATATCACTTTTGCCATAATCATCTGTCAGACAAACCTCGCAGACAAGCGGCATATCCTGTCAAGGTCATACCTTCATTCTAAAACGGGTTATGCCTTGGAAAATCAGTCGGTTTTCGAGCTGACTGGTATGCGAAGAAAGCGCCCTTATTTCCTGCCGACTTCATCCCCTCTAAATCCGCCTATTTTAGAAACGACCCGTGAGGCGGTTCAGGTGATCCATGATCCCGACCAGGGCGCGATCTGACAGGGCGTCGTGT
>MDTD01073171.1_pt1 | contig 16885 bp, 14 predicted proteins | sample 811221 | NCBI WGS metagenome assembly MDTD01 (sample SAMN05326646, study PRJNA326480) | marine metagenome | isolation source: seawater | place: Pacific Ocean: South West | collected 2011 | reverse complement strand
TTATTAAAATGGAAGTTGTAAGGAATTTTGAACCTCAAAATCAATTTTTAGAAAAGGTAAGAAAACTATGTGATCAAAGAGGAATTATTCTAATTTTTGACGAATGCACATCTGGATTTAGAGAATCATACGGTGGCTTGCACAAGAATTATAATGTAAACCCTGATATTGCAATGTTTGGAAAAGCCATGGGAAATGGGTATGCAATAACTGCAATAATAGGAAAAAGATCTATTATGGAAGCTTCACAATCAAGCTTTATGAGTAGCACTTTTTGGTCAGAAAGGATCGGCCCAACAGCAGCTCTCAAGACTTTAGAAGTAATGAAAAAAGAAGAGAGTTGGAAAGTTATATCTAATATTGGAAAGAGTGTAAGAAAAAAATGGCAAGAGTTAAGCGATTTGCATGAATTGAATATTAATAATTTTGGCTTAGATGCCTTAGCTTCATTTTCATTCCAATCAGAGCATAATCAAGAATATAAAACTTTTATAACTCAAGAAATGCTTAAAAAAGGATATCTTGCTGGAACAAGTTTTTATGCCTCAACTCAACATTCAGAAAAGATTATTAATGATTATTTTGATAATCTTGAACCCATATTCAAAACAATTTCAGATTGCGAAAAAGGTAAAAATAAAATTAGTGAACTTTTAGAGGGCCCTGTTTCTCATTCAGGTTTTAAACGTCTAAATTAAATGAAGGTTGCATTTAGAGCGGATGCCTCTTTAGATATTGGCACTGGACACGTAATGAGATGTCTCACTCTGGCTGATAAATTAAAGCAAGGAGGCGCAGATATTTATTTTTTTTGTAGACCTCATCCAGGCAATCTTATAGATTTTATAAAGGATAAAAAATACAAGGTAAGAATACTAGAATCTCCAAAAAAAACTCCCAGCAAGAACATTAAAAATACGAAACTCTTGGGAGCCTCTCAAACCCAAGACTCAAGCCAAATGATTAAGAAATTAGAAGGAAGATTTGATTGCATAATTGCTGACAATTATGCAATTGGAGACCTTTGGTTAAAGAAATTAAGGCCTCATTGTAATATGTTGATGGTAATAGATGATCTAGGAAATAGGTCTTTAAATTGCGACTTAATTTTAGATCATAATTTTGGGAGCACTCCAGAAAAATATACAAAACATATCCCAAATAGTTGTGAAATCTTAGCAGGTAAAAAATATACTCTTTTGAGACAAGAGTTTAATAAATGGCGAAAATTAAGTATTGAAAGAAGAAAAAATCCAGAATTAAAATCGATATTAATAAGCCTAGGCGGGGCAGATCCTAAAAATATAACTTCAAAGATAATTTTAGAACTTCAAAAATCTAAACTGCCAAAAAAAACTAATTTAACTGTGATCTTGGGGCACAGTTCTATTCATATTGAATCTGTGAAGAAATTGCTGAAAAACTGCAATTTTAAAGCTGATTTAAAAATTGGTATAAACAATATGGCAGAAGTGTTATCAAAGTGTGATCTTGCGATTGGAGCTGCAGGATCATCCTCCTGGGAGAGATGCTATCTAGGAGTTCCAACCATCCTTGTAAGGATTGCAGATAATCAAAATGAAATAGTTGATATCCTAAGAAGTCAAAGTGCTGCAGAATATCTCAACGATATCAATAAACTTCCAAATATAATAAATTTGTCAAAAAAGAAGCTTACTCAACTTTCAGAAAATAGTAGTAAATTAGTTGATGGGCAAGGCGCAGATAGGGTTTCAAAAGAAATTTTTAAAAAATATTTTTGCTTCCATGGATATAAGTTTATTTCCTATTCAGAATTAAATGATGAAACTTTTGATTATGTTTTAAAAATGAGAAATGATTCTGAAATTCGGAAGTGGATGAGCAACACTGATAAAATTTCTCAGTCAGAGCATTTAAATTTTAGGAAAAAAATAACTAATAATCCAAATGTTAAATATTTATTGGCTTTTAAAAATAATGAGGTCCTGGGGTCGGTTAGTTTTGTTAACATAAGCAATGAAAGTGCTGAGTTTGGAATCTATAAAAATCCTTTCTCCAATGTTAAGGGAGCAGGAACAATACTTACTATTATGGCTAATCATTATGCAAAAAACTTTTTGAAAATAAAAAAATTAGATTTAATTGTTCAAGAAAAGAATATAATCGCATTAAATTTATATCGAAAGCTTGGTTTTAATGTTATGAACAAAAAATTAATAAATAAGCTAACTTTTTTAACTATGACAAAATTGATAAGATAATTTCATGCATATTCGTAATAAAAAAATAGGTGAAAATCATTTACCTTTTGTAATAGCAGAAATGTCAGCTAACCATAATGGAGACATTAATAATGCATATAAGATTATTGATATGGCTAAGAACTGCGGTGCAGATGCTGTAAAAATTCAAACTTATAAGCCTGAAACCATAACATTAAAAATGAAATCTCCTGAGTTTACGATTGAGGGAGGTTTATGGCATGGGCAAACTTTGTATGAGCTTTATGAAAGCGCTTATTTGCCATGGGAATGGCATAAACCAATATTTGATTATGCAGAAGGGAAAGGAATAACTATCTTTAGTTCGCCATTTGACAAAACCGCAATTGACTTATTAGAAGATCTGAATTCACCGGCATATAAGATTGCCAGCTTTGAAGCTATCGATTTACCTTTAATTAAATATGCAGCAGGTACAGGAAAACCTCTTATTATTTCAACCGGAATGGCTGATCTTCAAGAGATAGAAGAAGCTATTGATGCAGCCTATGAAGGCGGTTGTAAAAACTTAGCAGTTCTTCATTGTGTTAGTGGCTATCCTGCTCCGCCACAAGACTATAATTTAAAGACAATTCTTGACATGAAAGATAAATTTAATATCCCAGTTGGTTTATCTGATCACACAATTGATAATGCTACTGCAATTGCTAGCATTGCACTTGGCGCCTCAATAATTGAAAAGCATGTAACCCTTGATAGAGATGGCGGAGGACCAGATGATTCTTTTTCTCTTGAATCTAATGAACTAATGTCTCTTTGTAAAGACCTAAAAACTGCATGGGAGTCCCTTGGAGACATAGATTATGGAAGAAAATCAAGTGAAATCGGTAATATCAAATTTAGAAGGTCACTATATTTTATAAACAAATTAAAAAAAGGTGACAAAATAAAAAAAACGGACATTAAAAGTGTTAGACCAGGCTTTGGTCTTCCCCCAAAGCTTTTTGAACAAGTTATTGGTTGTAAAGTATTGAAAGACGTAGAGTATGGAAAACCAGTAAATCTTGAAGACATAGAGGGTCTAAAAGTCCGATAATTCATTGATTTTGTATATTTTCTTATGATTAAAGTTTGCATATTAGATTACGGATCTGGAAATGTTAGGTCAGTATTTAATGTAATTAAACATCTTGGATATGATGTAGAAATCTCAAATTCTAAGTTAGCTATAAAAAATTCATCACATTTGATTTTACCCGGAGTTGGTTCATATGGATCAGCAATGGACAAAATTAATGAAAAAATACCATTGGAGTGCTTAGAGAATTCAGTTTTTATTGATGGTAAACCTTTTTTGGGTATTTGTGTTGGTATGCAGGTCCTATCTGACGAAGGAAATGAATTTGGAAAAAAAGAAGGGCTTGGGTGGATTAGTGGAAGTGTAAATATTTTAGATTCAGATAACCTACCTTTACCCCATGTGGGATGGAATGATGTTGATTTTAAAGTTGAAAAATCTATTATGAATGGTCTTTTAGATAACAAAGATTTTTATTTCGTTCATAGCTACTATTTTGAAGCTTTAAAAAAAGAAAATGTTATTGCTACAACTTCATATGGAAAAAATTTTCCTTCCATTGTTAATAAAGACAATATTTATGGATTCCAATTTCATCCAGAGAAGAGTCAAAGGACAGGGCAGTTAATTTTAAAGAATTTTATAAAGTTGTAATTAAAGTAATGAAAAAAAACAGAATGATACCAATAGTTTTGCTCAGAAATGGCTGGATTGTTCAAAGTAAAGGATTTTCTGAGTATCAAAATTTAGGTAATCCCGTGACAAGTGTTAAAAGGCTTAGTGAGTGGGCTTCGGATGAGATTGTATATATAGATATTTCTAGTGATGATAATTATGATATGCGAAGAGACGATCAAGGTTATGAAAATAGAGGGAATTTTATTGACATAATTAAAGATGTATCTGAGATAGCATTTATGCCTATTACAGTTGGAGGAAAAATTAGGGAATTAAGTGATATTGAGCAAAGGCTCAAAAGCGGTGCAGACAAGGTTTGCATAAATACAAAGGCTATATATAACTTAGAGTTTATTGAAGAGTCTGCTAAAGAGTTTGGCTCTCAGTGCATTGTGGTTTCTATAGATGCAAAAGTAGTGGATGGTTCTCACAAAGTATTTGCAAACGGAGGTAAAGATCAGACAGAATTTATACCTTCTGAGTTTTCAAGATTAGTTGAGTCTCATGGTGCAGGTGAGATATTAATTAATTCAATTGATAATGATGGCCAAGGCGGTGGCTATGATATCTCTCTCTTAAATCAAGTTGCAGATAATGTTTCAATTCCAGTAATAGCATGTGGTGGCGTGAGTGAATGGGATCATTTCTCTGAAGCATTTGATAAAACTAATGTTGATGCTGTAGCTGCTGCAAATATTTTTCATTATATTGATCAAAGCGTTTATTTAGCTAAAAAACATTTATATGATGCTGGCTATAATGTTAGAAGACCAGATATAATAAAAATCTAAAACGTGCAATAAAAAAGCATTTATATTGCCCTAGCCGAAATACATCTAAAATGGATATAATTGTGCACAAATTAAGGAGAAGTTTTGAATAAGATGAAGTATTGCACAAGATGTGTATATCCTATAAATACTGTTAACTTATCTATAGACGATGAGGGTGTTTGTTCTAGCTGCAGGACAGGAGAGGCTTTTGAGAATGTTTCAGAATCTTTCTGGGAAGAAAGAAAAAATAAATTTTCAGAGATAATAAAACCATATACTAACAATGAAAATTCAAATTATGATTGTTTAATTCCAGTCAGTGGTGGCAAAGACAGCTACTATCAGACTCACTTAATGGCACAAGAGTTTGGACTCAAGCCTCTACTGATGACCTACCATGGAAATAACTATCTTCCTGAAGGTGACTTCAACAGAGACATGATGAGACATAATTTTGATGCTGATCATATAGTATGGGGGCCAAGTGTGGAGGTCCTTAAAAAGCTTAACAAGATTACTTTTGAAATGATGGGAGATATGAATTGGCAAAACCATTGTGGAATAATGTCAGCACCCATTCAGATCGCTGTAAAATTTAATATACCTTTAATAATCTGGGGGGAGACTAATTGGGACATATCCGGAATGTATAGTCCTGATGATTTTGTAGAATTTAGTGCCAGGGTGAGGCATGAACATGATCTCAGAGGCTATGAATGGTATGACATGACTGAATATGGATTGAGAGAGAAAGATATGATTTGGGCTAAATATCCTTCTGATGAAGAAATCCTTGAAGTTGGTGTTAGAGGCCTTTACATAGGCAATTTCTTTAAATGGGATCCGAACAAACAGACAGAGCTAATTCTAAGCAAGTATAACTGGAAGAAATCAGAGAAACCTTTTGAGAGGACTTATAGGAGAATGTCAAATTTAGATGATAGATATGAAAACGGAATACATGACTTGATGAAATTTGTGAAATTTGGATATGGCAGAGCCTCTGATCATGCCTCGAAAGACATTAGAACTGGATATATGACAAGAGACGAGGGAATAGAAATGGTCAAAAAGTACGATTCAGTTGTTTCTTCAGATCTTGATTATTGGCTAGATTATGTTGGAATGACTAAAGATAGATTCTGGCAAATAGCTGACTCTTTTCGTGATCCAAGAGTATGGTGGATAGAAGATAATAAATGGTGGAAAGATAATATTTGGGGAGAACCATCAAGCTATGGAGAAATTCATATAGATGGAGATCTAAAAGATAAGTTTCTTAAGAAATAATGAGCGCAAGAACTAAAATTGATTGGACTACATTTCAGGACTTAAATAAGAATTGCAAAAATAAAAAGATCATTTTATTTGGAGCCGGTCCAATATCAGAGAAAACATCAAGAAGATTAATATCTCATAACTTACTTGCTATTGCAGACAATGCTTCCAATCTTTGGGGCAAGTCTGAGCTTAATGTTGAAATTATCAATCCCGATGATTTAGTTAATCTGTCCGATATCTATATAGTTATTTGTACAACCTCTTTTCAAGAAGTAAGCGATCAGCTTTCTGACTATGGTTTCAAAAGTAATAAAGATTTCTGTGTTAGCCCAGTACTAAATGATCTAAGAATTATTAGCGATTTGGAAAACATCTCCACAAAACTTTTGTTTACGAGTGGGTCGCCAAAAAGCGATGATAAAACTTTTGGTGGCGGTATATATGAACTAATAGTTGAAAAAGATAAATGGACCTATCAAAAGGTAATAAGTGGAAATTGCTATGGATTGATAAACTATGGAGATAACTTTATTTCAGTTGATACCGAGATGGGGATTTTTGAGTTTGATTCAAACTACAACATTGTTAAATCAAAAGAACTCCCCCAAGGCATAAGAGCTCATGGTGTTCAATTTTCATCAAAACATGAAAAGTTTTTCATTGTTGGCAGTTACTTTGATGGCGTTCTTATTCTAGACAAAGAATTTAATTTTATTGATGAAATACCTTTGTCTTACAAAAAATCTAGATTTGGGGTACCAAAACATCACTGTAACGACTGCCTAGTTTGGGAGGACAGTCTATATATATCAATGTTTTCTAGAACAGGTAACTGGCAAAATGATGTTTTTGATGGATGTATCTTAGAATTTGATATAGAAACTAAGGAAAATCTAGGACCGATTAAAGAGAATCTTTGGATGCCTCACAACATTCAAATGATTGATGGGTCACTGCATGTTCTTAACTCTTTAACCGGAGAGCTTTTAGCTAATAATTTTCAAGTGATCGGAAAATTTCCAGCTTTTACAAGAGGGCTAGATTTTGATGGAATATATTATTTTATAGGTCAAAGTAGAAATAGGAACTACTCAAAGAACATTGGCGTTAGTAAAAATATTTCGATTGATGCAGGCATAATAGTGTTTGATGAAATTACAAAAGCTTCGAGATTTCTTCAACTTCCCCCAAAAATCTCTGAAATTCATAGCATCCTACTCATATAAAAAAATAAAAGATGGAAATTTTTCAACTATATAGATAAGGCATGATTTGAAAAAAAAGGCTCTGGTTACAACATCTATTGAAGAGACTTGGCTTCATGATGCTCATATAGTATTTCTTGGTGATTGGTGCAAAAAATACTCTAAAAAAGATGCTCTTGAAGATATTAGTCACGAAACTCTATCTTTTCACTGGGAGGACAGGAATAAATTTAAAAAAGACTCAGTTTACTTGAAAAGATTCAATGAAGTATTACTAAATAAACTCCATATTGTTCTTAACGAATATCATAATACAAATCATTCCTTAAGATTTTGGAGAATAATTATTGGACCTTGGCTTGCAATTATTGTTCCAGCAATTTTCGATCGTTGGGAGCATCTCAAAAATGCAATGACACTTTATAAATACGATACAACTGTTCTAAATAAATATATTTCAAGTGACTTAATACGTCCAGACTATCTTTCTTCCGCGATATCTCTTCAAGATGACAGCTGGAATTATTCCTTATATTCACACATTATAGAGAAAGAATATGGGAATTTAGATAGCAAAATTTTTACAAATATACGAAGCAAAAGAAATAAGCCGATATCAAAAGATACAATTTTGAAAAGAATTACAAGAATCTTTGACATGATTCTATCAAAAATCAAACCAAAATATACTATTGCTTTTGTAAACTCTTACTTTAGTACTTTTACTAAAGTAAAGTTAGCTTTAAGATTTAGACAATTCCCTAGATCATATTCTATATTCGATCAAGAAGTGCCTCAGATTAGTAATTTTGATGATTTTAGGAATACAAATATTGAGCTTAAAGTAAACACGCCTTTTGAAAATTATATTAGTAAAAACATACTCCAATTTCTCCCCTCAAGTTATCTGGAATGTTTTGCTGATATTCAACTGACCGCAAGTAGTTTGCCAGATAAGGTTGAATTAATTTTTACTGCTAACGCTCATTTTTCAAATGATATATTTAAAATATGGTGCGCAAACCAGGTTGAGAATATGGGCGCTAAATTTATAGTCAGCTCTCATGGAGGAGCTATACCGTCTGAGTTTAGCTTTTTTACTGACCATGAAGAAGCAGTTTCTGACAAAAGAGTTGTTTGGCATTCATCATTGAATGCGAATCAAGTCCAATTGCCGGCAAATAAATATCTTGGCGCTAAAACAACCAAAGAAATTAGAGAAGATAAAGTAACAATTATTGGTTTAGATACAGGACTATATTCATACGGAATGCAGTCTGGGCCAAATTCATCATTGATGTTATTTGATATTGAACAGAAGCAAAGATTTATTACTTCTTTAGTAAAGAAATTTAATCGAAAAATTGGTTATTATCCGGCTGTAACAGAAAGTTGGGAGTCTAAATTACGTTTTAGTGAACACATAAATGCTGAAGATATCACAACTTACAACAATTACTCTGAAGCTCTTCAAAAATCAAAATTGATAATTTGTTCATATCCTCAAACCACATTATCGGATGCATTATTTTCTGAAGTTCCATTTATTCTTCTATACACTGAAGAATATTGGACTTTTCCAAACCACTTTAAATCTTTAGTAGATAAATTGAAGAAAGTGAAGATAATTTTCACCAATCCTATCTTAGCAGCTGAACATGTAAATTTAATTTGGGATAATCCTGAAGAATGGTGGAATAACGACAGTTTACAAAAAGTAAAGCGGGAGTTCCTGGATGAGTGTTTAACACTTCCAGATAATGGCATTGAGGAGTGGTATGAATTTTTATCAAGCGAGCTTGAAAATAAGGTTTAAATTATTAATCGTATGAATTTTTTATAATAATGTATATTTTATCTCAATAGTTTGTTTTAAATATAGAAATTTATATGATTAAGTACAACAGCTCTTCAATACTTAAAGTTCATTTATGGTCACTTATTTCTTTGCTGACTAGTTTTATTTCATTGCTGGTGGTTATCCCTCATTTATCGGTAGATCCTGAATTATTTGGGATTTATTCTATTTGTTTAAGTATAACTATCTATTTAAGTTATGCGGACTTAGGCTTCTTATCCGCAGGCCAGAAGTTTGCTGCTGAGGCTTATGGGCGAGATAATATTTCAGAGGAAATGGCTATTGCAGGATTTTCAATATTTATTTTGATAATCATGTTTGCACCTTTTTCTATTTTTTCATTGTATGTAGCAAGTAATCCAGACATTCTCCTTAATAATCTTTCTATAGAAAATCGTAATATTGCAAAGAATCTATTTACGATCATAGGTATTTTGGTACCAATTCAAATAATCTTACAGAGATTAGTCACTTTTGTTTTAGCTATTAGAGTTAGAAACTACATAGAACTTAAAATAAATATAGTAATAAACATAATAAAAATAGCTTCGGTATATTTTTTCTTTTCCTCAGAGATATATATGTTAGCTGAGTATTATTTATTCATAACTGTAATATCAATAATTGGAAGCTTAATTACGCTATATGTTATTAAGGTTTTATTTGCTTATAATCTTTTTGCACTTCTTAAAAGAATTAAGTATCAATCTGAGGTATATAACAAAATTGGTGCTCTAGCAATAAGTTCGTTTTGTCTCTCCATAAGTTTTATTATTTACTATGAGTTGGACTCGATATTAATTGCTAAATTGATCGGAGTAGAAGAGGTTGCAATTTTTGCAATAGGCCTCACATTGTTAAAATTTGTTAAAAATCTTACCAATCTGTTCTATAACCCTTTCTTAAATAGATTGAATCAGTTTGCTGGAAGAGGCGAAGTAAATCATATAAACGAAATGATTCAAAAAATTATAAATATTACTTTACCTGGATATTTAATATTAGTGTTAGTACTGATCTTGAGTACAGAATATTTAATTGGATTTTGGGTCGGGACAATTTATGAAAACTCAATATTTATCACAAAATTACTTTTTATGAGTTTAATTTTTGCTGCATACAATAGCCCAGCTAGTTATTTTTATAACATTGCACTAAAGTATAAATATATTTATATTTTATCTGCTTGTGCTCCAATTATTTTCCTAATATCAATTATTATCTTTTATCCTTCTTTAGGACTGATGGCATTTGCTTGGACTAAAATTATAGTTGGTTTATTTATTTGTATATTTTCAATTATTACTCTAAAGGAGATAGTTTTTGCCTTTAAAGGCTGGATATTAAGCTCTGCTTCGCTATTTATAACTTTAGTTTTAATATTATGGCTTTATCCAATATTCTTGGATAATTTTTTCCCAATTATTGAGAAAAGCACTTTAGGATTACTATTATTAGTAATATCTATGGGTGCAACAATCTTAATAAGTTACTCTCTAGTTGTTGGCTTCAACTCAAAAAGGATGAAAGAAATAAAAGATATTTTTAGTCCTGATATGTGAGTAGATGGATACAAAAATGAAAGTTGTTGATAAAAGTTAAATTATTCTATAACGCAGGAAAAGTATATAATATCGACTCAGATTTTAATCAGATAATTAAATGAGAAATTTTAAATGGAGCAGAATAATAATCCGCTTATATTAGATTTAGGATGCGGTAACAAGAAGCGACCTGGAACAATTGGCGTTGACTTTAATTCACGTGTGGACGGCGATATTAGTCATGATCTTAACAAATTTCCCTATCCATTTGAGAGTTTAAGCGTTGATAAAATATATATTGATAATTGTCTTGAGCATCTTGACAGTCCTATGAGTGTGATGGAAGAAATACACAGAATCCTTAAAATAGGAGGGGAAGTGAAAGTGATTGTGCCTTATTTTAGATCTCCGTCTGCCTTCCATGATCCCACACATAAAACATTTTATACTACTCAATCCTTTTCTTACTATGATCCAGAGCATCCTATTTGCAAAAGATATGACTATACAAAATGCCATTTTAATATTCAAAAAATTGTTTTCCATGAACACCTTTCAAGTGGGCTTATAAAAAGCTTGATAGTTGCTTTAGCTAACAAATGGCCTTCTTTTTACGAGAATAATCTTAGCTCAATACTTCCATTACATGAGATCTCATTTTATCTAAAAAAACTATAGAAATTCTTTGAATATGGAAAAACCTAAAATTACAATCTGTATTCCAACTTACAACAGGGCTAGCAGCCTTGAAAATTGTTTATATTCAATATCTATAGCTGCAAAAGATCACTTCAAAAATTTTGAAGTATGTATTTCTGATAATGGATCAACTGATAATACAAAAAATGTAGTAAAAAATGCGCCAAACTTTTTAAATATAAATTATCACAGAAATAAATCTAATATAGGAATACCTAGAAACTTTTTAAAAGTGGTTTCTATGGCTAAAGCTAATTTTGTTTGGTTAATTGGTGATGACGATTTGCTATTGCCAGATACATTTGATCGATTATTTCCTCTTCTTGAAAAAAATGAAGATGTAGATTTTTTCTATTTAAACTCTTTTCATCTTCATGCAAGTTTTATCAAATCTAAACAACATCCTTTTCATACCAAAGAGTTACCCTCAAACATGGAGCGATTTTCTAAAAAAACTAACTCTCATAAACTACCATTCTTTGATCTTATTGATCCAAAAACTAGTTTTGATTTTTTAGGGGGCATGTTTTTATCCGCTTTTCGTAAAGAGAAATGGGATGCCATGGTTGATATTCTTGATTCTAATGCTTTGAATTCTACTCAGACTTTTTCACATTTTGATAATACATTTCCACACCTAAAGATATGGGCATATGCCTTTTCAGATTCAACAGCATACTTTAATGCTGATCCAATGAATGTTTGTATCACTGGTGAGAGAGAATGGGCGCCAATGGAGCCATTAATAAGAAACATACGCTTAATCGAGGCATTGGATATATATAGAAAAAATGGATTGGCATATTGGAGATATTATTATTGTAAAAATTTTGCCTTGCGTAACTATGTATCTTTAACAGTTAAAATGATTTTGAACAGAAAATTATATGGATTTAAACTCAATCTTTTAAGACATTTTTTTAAATGTGCATTATATCCAAATGTCTATCTATCTCTTCCATACTTTATTTTTCGTAAAATTGGATCTTTAGGTTCTAAATCATAGTGGAGGAAATGTAATGAATGAAATAGATTATTGTGAGGTTTGTAGCAATACTTCTCTAAAAACAGTTTTGAATTTGGGTAAGCACCCAATGTGTGATGACTTAGTAGAAGTTGGAAATAAAAGAGTTTGCAAAGAGTATCCCATTGAAATTCTTTACTGCAATATTTGTAGAACAGGTCATCAAAAATTTCAAGTACCAAAAGAAGAACTTTTTCCAAAATCTTATCATTATCGATCAAGATTTACTGCTGACGTTCTTTCAGGAATGTCAAATTTAGTAGAATCATGTGAAAGAAAATTTGGCAGATTAGATAATAAGATTGTATTAGATATTGGTTGTAATGATGGCAGCTTATTAGATTTTTTTAAAAATAAAGGTTCAGTGACTGTTGGGATTGAGCCAACTGATGCCTATAAAGATGCAGCTACAAAGGGCCATGAAATATATTCAGATTATTTATCTAAAGAGTTGGCAGAAGAAATTTTAAAAACGCATGGACATCCTTCGATTATAACTTTTACAAATGTATTTGCTCATATTGAAGATTTAGATGGAGTTTTGGCGTCTTTAAAAGTATTACAAGATAAAGATACTAAGATTGTAATCGAGAATCACTATCTGGGCGCAGTATTAGACGGAAACCAGTTTGACACTTTTTATCACGAACATCCCCGAACTTATAGCTATACTTCATTTAAGTTCATGGCAAAAACACTCGGAGTAGATCTTGAGGCTGTTGAATTTCCATCTCGTTATGGTGGAAATATACGAGTATTTATGGGTTTAAATTCTTGTATTAGCAATCGTCAAGAACTCAATGAACTTGATAATAAAGAGAATTTATTTGAAAGTCAGTTTGATAATCTTAATTCAAATATTGACAAATGGATGCAGTCAAAGAGTTCAATTTTAAAATCTATCTGTGAAAAAAATGGCAAAATTCGAGCTAAAGCATTTCCTGGACGATCTGCAATATTAGTTAAAATGCTTGATATTGATGAGAGCATGATCTCAGCTGTGTATGAGAAGCCAGGCTCTTTAAAAATTGATCATTATGTTCCAGGAACAAGAATTCCTATCATATCTGATGATGAATTGTTAAATGATGAAGATAGCTTAGACAAGCCACTATTGAATTTAGCCTGGCACATCAGTGACGAAATACACAACTACCTATTGAAAGCAGGATTTTCGGGTCGAATTATTGATATTTTAGATATTGACGACTTTAAATAAATAATTTTTTTATTTTTAGCTTATAAGAGTGTTTAATATGAAGCAGTGGAACTCAGATCCAAAAATTGCAGTTTTTGGAGGAGGTCGCTGGTCAAGAGTCTTGTTAGGTGTTTTTATATCTAATACCAGTCCAAATATAAAATTTACAGTTCATACAAAACATCTTGCTAAAGAAATGCTCGAGTGGATTAATAAAAATGATTTCACTGAAAGGGTTTATGTTACAGATTCTGATCCTGATTTCGATGGATCAAAATATAAAGCTGCAATTGTAGTAAATGCATTAAGTGACCACAAAGAAAGCGCAAAGCTGGCTATCGCAGCAAAAGTACCAGTTTTAATTGAAAAACCTATGACCCCATCGTTCAAAGATACATTCGAATTAATTGAAAAAGCAAATAATAGTGAGGTTTTATTGTCATCATCATGGGTTTTTCTGTTTGCCAGCTACATTGACAATTTTATTGAGCGATTAGGAGACGTTAACACAATTAGAGCTGTAAGATTTAATTGGACAGATGGGCTAGCTGAAACAAGACATGGAGAAACAAAAAGCTTTGATCCAGCTGTTCCTGTATTTAAAGACGTTCTTCCTCATATGTTATCAATCTTATCTAAAATTTTCCAAAAAGATTCATATCGATTTCATAATTGTATTCCAAGTAGAGGGGGCAGTTGTGTAAAGATTGTAATTTCAATTTCTAATATTAAATGTTTTTTAACTTTAGAAAGAAATTCTGATAAAAGAAGACGAGAAATTATTATTCAAGGAAAGAAAAATTTTGTGTTGGATTTTTCTAAAGAACCAGGATTAATCAAAGTTAATGATCAAACTCATTGCGGAGATTTAAGCTGGAATGTATCCCCAAGCCCATTAGAAAAAATGGCTACAAAGTTTTTGTTAAAAGTTAATTCAAGAAAAATTGAAGAAAAAAGTTATAACAAACTAGCACTGTCTATTAGCAAACTAATTGATCAGATAGATTATGATTACCAAAAATTTCTTGATAAATGGATAATTGAACATCTTAATAATGACGAGATTAATGAAAAAGATATAGAGTATTTTTTATCAGAGATTGTTACAGGAACTTTTCAAATAAGTCGTAATGAGAGCAATGATGTAATATCCAATTATTTTAATTATATTTGTAGTGGTCAAGCTTTAAAGGAGTTTCAAAATACAAGCCCAAAAACAACAAATAGTAGCTTTATAGAATTTCTCAGATTGTTGAAAGATATTAAATAAATTTTTTAAAATTTGTATGTTGTTAAGTGTTTTATTAATAGAATTGGACTTTAGATTTTTATAAATACATAATTATTTGATAAATATAGGGGTATAGAATGCATTTTAGTGAGTTAAAATTTTTTAATAATAAAAGAGTTTTTATTACAGGTCACAATGGATTTAAAGGAACATGGCTCACTCAGATAATGGTTAGGTCTGGCGCTATAGTATGTGGTTATTCTCTTCAAGACAATGATGATCAAAGTCATTTTGGTGGTTTGGGATTGAAAGACAAAATAACGCATTATGAGGGAGATCTTCGCGATGGAGATGCCTTAAAGAAAGCAATGATATCTTTTCAGCCAGATATTGTATTTCACTTGGCTGCTCAAGCGCTTGTTAAATTAGCATACAAAGATCCCGTAGATACTTTTTCTACAAACGTAATGGGCTCACTAAATATTTTACAAGCAGTTGATCTTTGTGAATCTGTAAAAAGCTTGATTTATGTAACATCAGATAAATGTTATGAAAATGTTGAGTGGGAATGGGGTTATAGAGAGACAGACACCCTAGGTGGCCATGATCCTTACAGCGCATCTAAAGCTGCAGCAGAGTTAGTTTTTAGTTCGTATACTCGATCATTTTTCTCTAAAAAAGAAACCCTTGGAGCTGCATCAGTTCGAGCTGGAAATGTAATTGGTGGTGGTGATTATTCTCTGGATAGAATTGTACCAGACTGCATAAGAGCGATTCGGAAAAATAAACCAATAGAATTAAGAAATCCCTTTTCCACAAGGCCTTGGCAACATGTATTAGAGCCTCTTTCAGGTTATATTTTATTGGCACAAAAGCTTTATGAAAATCCAAAAAAATATTCTCACCCATGGAATTTTGGTCCTGGTACACAGGATCCTAAAAATGTTGGTTATGTTGCAAAGAAAATAGTTGAAGTCTATGGGAAAGGTTCAGTATCTATTGAAAAGACTTCATCAGATTTTCATGAGGCAAATTTACTACAGCTTAATTGTGATCTCGCTCATCATAAGTTAGGCTGGTCACCTAGATGGTGTGTAGAAAAGACATTGACTAATACAGCAGACTGGTATCGATTAGTTGATAATGGTACCTCAATGGAAGAGGTAACTGATTTACACATAAATAATTATTTTGGAGAGTTAAATGATTGAAGGCGTCTCTTTAATACCTCTTAAGCAAATTCATGATGAAAGAGGAAAGGTTATGCATATGTTGCGTGTATCTGATTCTCATTTTGAAAAGTTTGGGGAAATATATTTTTCATGCACATACCCAGGAGTTGTCAAAGGATGGCATAAACACAATGAAATGACTTTAAATTATGCTGCTGTTTCAGGTTCAGTAAAAGTTGTTTTATTCGATGATCGATCGTCGAGCTCTACTAAGGGTGAACTCCAGGAGATATATTTAACTCAAGAAAATTATTGTCTTTTGGTTGTCCCGCCATTAGTATGGAATGGATTTAAAGCAATTGGAACAGAAGAGGTAATTGTCGCAAATTGTGCGACTATTCCACATTCTCCTGGGGAGATAGAAAGACTTCCATATGATGATCCATATATTCCTTATGATTGGGGGATTGTTCATAGATAGACATGTATTTATGTAAGGTTTTGAAAGATTTTAAACAATAACTAAAGGAAATTTTTATGAAAATAGTTCTTCTTGCTGGTGGTTATGGAACCAGACTTTCTGAATATACGGACATGATTCCAAAACCGATGGTAGAGATTGGTGGAAAACCTATAATTTGGCATATTATGAAAAGATATGCAGATTATGGCTATAAAGATTTTGTAATAGCTTTGGGTTATAAAGCTGATGTGATTAAAAACTATTTTGCAAATTATCATATCGGGCAAAACGACTATACTGTGAATCTTTCAAATGGGAAGATTGATATTAATTCTTGTGGTGATTTGGATTGGAATGTTACTCTAGTGGATACTGGTTTAAACACAATGACAGGAGGTCGTATCAAGCGACTGCATGAATACTTGAATAATGAAAGCTTCATGCTAACTTACGGTGATGGTGTTGCTGACGTGGATA